>ERZ779991.42-NODE-42-length-26574-cov-2.43441_pt1 | contig 26574 bp, 26 predicted proteins | sample MGYA00511180_ERZ779991 | MGnify/ENA primary metagenome ERZ779991 (study PRJEB29588, sample SAMEA2145068) | human gut metagenome | biome: human gut; feature: human-associated habitat; material: faeces | place: Denmark | collected 2008/2010 ... | reverse complement strand
TTTATAATTATCCTCTTTTTAATTTTATCTATAAAGTATAAGTACATATTAAACATAAGATTTTTGTTGGAGTAGGTTTTACGAAAAATACTTTATTATTTTTATAGATATTATTTTATATAATTATTTTAATTAATAATAATCGTATTATTATGGGTTTATTCTTTAAAATATCTATAAGAATTTATTAGTTGGGTTTTATTATTTTTCTAATAGATTTTTTACAATGTAAGTATTAATCAAAAGGTTGCTAAGTTGATAATACTATCATGTTTTAAAAAATATTTTCTAGTTTTAAAATTTCTCTTTTTAATAATATTTAAAGTATATACATTATTTTGTGTGAGCCAGAATTATTGTCTACCTTCTTTCTTTTTTTATTATTAGATATTATGTATTAACTTTTTTATTTTTTAAACTATTAAATAATTATTAAGAATAATCAATCGTTTGCTATGTTGGTTAATTGTTAGAAGTAATCTAAATGACTACAATTCGCAATAAACTCCAGGCATATTATCATATTTTTCACCAATATTACCAGTAAATAATATTACACCGTTTTTACCATTTTCCGCAAGTGTATAACTTTTTGATTGTGCAAGTGTAGTATTAGATGTTGCATGTTGATAACTGGCTCCAGCCCATTGGAAATTTCCAGTAAACTGAACGGCAGATTCAATATAATTTTCAAGATAATTAATTGTACTATCATTTGTTATATTCATTGATATACCAAAACCATTATCTTGTCTATTAATATTTGTACCATTCCATCCATAATCTACATAAGAATAGTTTCCGTTAGTTCCCCAGATTTGTCTTCCCCACTGTGTACCATCAATATCTGTCATACCAACATATCTTACAGCAATTACATCAAAAGCCCTTGTACTTGGTATCATTTTCCAAAGTAGTCCAACAAATATATCACCGTATCCATTTTCATTATCAGATAATGTTAATGAAAGTTTTTTATACTGAGTTTCAACAAAATTGCTAACACTTAGTGTTTGAATATTGGGATTATAATTATTGAATTCATTTTCAGTTACTTCCGTATTTGTTACTACATTATTTAAATGATCAATGACTGTTTTGTAATACTTTTCAGATTTTACTAGGTTATTGATATTGATTTTTTTTGCCTTAAAGTTTTCATAATCTTCGTTTGTCATAGTTTGAATATATGCATCACTATAAATGTTTGTTAATAAATTATAGTCAGTCATGCTTATTCTTACACCATTTTGGTTTGTAATATAACTAATATTGTCAGAAATATTTTGAGCTTTAACAAAACCAAATGGAACAAATAGGATTATAAGAAATGCAGCAATTACAAATCTTATCTTCACCCTTACCTCCTTTCGAGATTATCATAACTCAAAAGTGTCGAAAAAGGCAAGATATTGTAAGTTGAGTCTTATCCAACCTGAAGTTGGGAAAGGTACTTTTCTACAATTTTACGGGTATTTTTAAGTGTTGCACACTCACCAATTTCACAAATATTTTTTCCATTTTTTAGATCAAAAATATATTTTTCAGATATATTATTTATATTATTATTGTTAAAGACTATAGTTTTAAACATCTTTACTTGATAATCAATAGATATTTTTTCTGTATATTCATTATGAATATATAAAATATTAATATTTTCATGTTCTAAATCATATTTTATTCTCAAAAGTGAGTTATCTTTATCAATTTTCTTCTCATAAACCTTATTTTCAGTATTAATGTAACCATCCTTTAATAATTTTTTTACTATTTCATCATTTGATAAAAACTTTAATGATTTATTTTTATATTTATCATCATTTCTATCGTTACTTGTATATTTAACAAGTTTAACTTCTCTTTGAAATTTTCTTTTTTCACCAGTAACTGATTCAATATTTAATATTAATTTAACATTATTAGGATCAAAAGTTAATGCATCTATCTCAAAAATATCATTTTTTATCATACTAGAGTTTAATAACTTTTTATTACCTGAATATAATTTTAGATCTAACAAATCTGAATCTTTAACTTCATAATTACACGGATAAATATTATTAATGAAAATAATTAATTTTCTAGGAAGTTTAAAAATCAAAAGATTTGCTCTTATAGAGTTCTCTTCATTTGTAATTTGACTATTTGAATAATATATTTTTAATGCTCTAAAATTAATTATAAAATAGACTACAAAGAAAACCATAACTGGTACAATACACATAAGAGCTATTGAGAAAATTTTGTTTTCCTTTCTAATTTTTTTAGTTTTATTTCTCTTTTTAATATCTCTTTCACCAGCATGTAGTTCTTCCATAGTGATATTAAAAGTATCACAAATAACCCTTTGAATTGCAATATCAGGTAAATTTCTTCCACCTTCCCATTTTGATACTGCTTGATTTGAAACTGAAAGAATGTCCGCTAAATCTTGCTGAGTCAATCCCTTTTCTTTTCTTAAGTTTTCAATAAACTTTCCAACTTTTTCATTATCAATTTCTTTCATAACAATTATTATTATAACTCAAAAAATAACTTTTTCTACAAAAGAAACCATAAGTCTACAAAAAAAATTACAATTTTATGTAATTTTCTGTATTTTTTAAATTAAAATTCATATTTTCTTTAGTTGTGGGATGTATAAATGATAAACTATAACAAACTAATGCAAGTTTATTTGTATCTTTTTTATTATATAAATAATCACCATATAAAGGATGATTAATACTTGCAAATTGTAATCTAATTTGATGATATCTACCTGTTACTAAATTAATATCTACCAAAGAAAGATTATTTTTTTCTTTAATAACTTTATAATTTAAAATAGCCTCTTTACCTTTTGGAGTATCAATTAAAACTTTTTTATTATCTAGTTTTTCAATTTTATTTACTAAAGTACCCTCTTTAACATCTAAATAACCATGAATGATTGCTAAGTATTTTTTATGCATTTTATTATTTCTAATTTCTTCGGAAAGTCTAGAGGCAGCCTTTGAGGTTTTAGCAAATACCATTATTCCACTTACAGGTCTATCTAGTCTATGAACAAGGCCTAAATAAACATTTCCTGGTTTATTATATTTTTCCTTTAAATATGATTTTATAATAGTAAGCATATCAACATCACCAGATTTATCTGCTTGTGATAAAATTCCTGCTGGTTTAAAAACAACTATAACATGATTATCTTCATATAAAATATCTAACTTAGTCATTAGTTATCCAACCAGTTATACCACAAGGTAAATATAAATTAGAGTTTTCAATAGGTAGTGCTATTTCATCAACTTTAATATTATTATTAAAATGAACTTTCAATATATTTTCTAAAGTTAATAATGATAAATTTGCTGTATAAGTATTAACACATACAAATAAGAAATTATCGTTAAGTATTTCTTTACAACTTTGAAGAAGACCATCTAAATCTTTTTCAATAGACCATACTTCATTGTTACTACCCCTTCCATAACTCGGTGGATCCATAATGATTGCATCATATTTATTACCTCTTCGAATTTCTCTTTGAACAAATTTTTTAACATCATCCACTAAAAAGCGTACTGGTCTATTTTCAAAACCTGATGATTTAACATTTTCTTTTGCCCAATCATTAATTCCTTTCGAAGAATCAACATGAACTACACTAGCTCCCGCAGAAAGACAAGCAACTGTAGCTCCACCTGTATATGCAAAAAGATTTAATACTTTAACATCTTTTCTACCACTTTCCTTAATTTTTTTTATCATTCTCTCCCAGTTTACTGCTTGTTCTGGAAAAAGACCTGTATGTTTAAAACCCATTTGTTTAATATTAAAAACTAAATCATTATATTTAATTTGCCAATATGCAGGAATATTTTTTATATTTTTCCAGTATCCTCCGCCAGTATTAGATCTATAATAAACTGCATCACATTCATTTTCTAAAATATCACCTATATTCCACATTACAATAGGATCTGGCCTTAATAACTTTATATTATTCCATTTTTCTAACTTTTGACCATTACTAGCCTTAATTATTTTATAATCTTGCCAATTTGATATAAGCATTTTTCATCACCACTTAAATTATAAAATAAATCATAAAAAAAGGCAATTGTATGTATATATTTATTAAAAAAGGACATAATAAAAATGGTTAGAAAATAATATTTCTAACTAAGGACTTTTACCACCATTAAAAGTATCTTTACAATAGAAAGGTAAAAGTTATTTTAAAGGTCCAAATGCATAAAATTCATTTGGGTCTTTTTTATTTACTAATATATCTGTTTTACCTGACTTTTCCTTACTTTTAAATGTAAGTTTTCCAGTTAATTCATAATCTAAATTATTATCTTTATAAAATACTTTTAAATAGTTTTTTCCATTTTGATAAATTATTTTATAATTTGCATTTTTAATAAGTTTACCATTATTTTTTAAATTAAAATATTTTCTTAAATCCCTAATAAAAATTGATATTAATAAAAGTGTTAATATTAAATAAGTAAAACGAAATTTTTCATCAATAGCAAGGGACATTATACATAATCCTATTCCCAATATTATTAAAATTATATTACTTATTTTAACTTCACTAAATATATTATATTTTTTCATCTTTGTTTCTCCATTAAATTATTATATTTTTGTTCATACATTTCTTTTACATCATCATTTACATATTCACATATTACTTTAAAATATGGATATGTATCTGGATTTATTTTAACAAGGTTAAATAATTCTTCGATAAATGCTGGTGCTTTGTCTAAATTAAGTGTCATATTAAAATCATTTTGAACTATGGTAATTGAATCAAGTAAATTAAATATAAAATCAAAATCTACACTAGGATATTCCTCTTGAAGTTTAATTTTATAACCTCCAATACCATTATAGTTATATTCTGTAAGTGAATATGGACAGTTTACTAATAAAAAATCTAGTATACTTCTCTGATATGAATATGAATTATCAAAGGTTATATAATTTGTTATTTTAGAGTTCATTGCCTCTCCTAAAGATTTACTTTCAATATTAAATTTATAAACAACTTTACCATTATCATTACGATAATAATCAAATAATACATGACATATTTCATGATATAGATTCATATCATCATAACCATCAGAATAATAAATAGTATTTTTTTTAGTATCATAACAACCTGCTACACCTAAACCATATTCTTTTGCAATTTCATTTTTATCCATTAATGTTATATTTAATGATTTAATATTTTCATAAAAAATTCTAAAATCAAAATTAGGTGACTTTTCTTTTATTTTATTTATAACAGTATAAATTTTTTCTTTATTTTCTTTAGAAATTTGATTATTATTATCAATAGCATTATAAAGTTCTTCATCTGAAACTGTTTCATAACCTAAAAATTTATCTAAATCGTTTTTAGAATTTATCTTGTTTTCTGAAACATAAATCTGAGGTTGATTTGCAAGAAGGTCTTCGATCATACTCTTACTTTCATCAATATCTTTTGTATTATACTTAGGTTTACTTTTTACCATCGAGGCTGTAGTAACAGTAATAAGTGCAAGAGCTACAGCAGTTGATTTAATCATTACTTTTTCTTTTAAATTAAATTTTTCTATTTTAAAACTAACAAAATTTTCTTTATTAAATTTATTATTTAAATACAAATAATCCTCATATAAAGGATAATAGTATTTACCATTCTTACTTTCTAAAAATGCTTTATGATTATTTTCTCCTAAAAAGATAGAAAAAACTTTATTATTATAATTTATATCAAATAAATATTTATACATATTATCTACTCTTTTCTTTATTTAAGTAATTATTAAAAATACTATTAAATCTGTTTTTAAAATTCTCATCATAAAAAAGTTTTTCATTTACTTTATTTTGAAAATTAATATCCATTAAATATTTTTCCCACACATAATTAATATATTCTGGATGATTTATTAAATACTCAAAATCTATTAATGGTAAATTAGGATTTTTAAGTCTTTCTTCATAACTATATATTCCATATTTCATATTAAACACCTACTTACAAGTATATGGAGTATCAGCATAATTTTCTTTAACATCATTAAGTGATACAGTAGCAAGATACTCTTTAGCAACCTCAGAGTTTAAATCAATCTCCGAAGTTATAATAATTTTTTTATTATCTAAAATTACTTTACAAGATTTATAAGTTTTTTGATCTATTTGTTTACAATTATTTTCATAATATGTTTTTTGTTTATCCATATCATAATCTAAAATATAATCGTATGTTGTTATATCATAATATTTAAGAAGTTTATCACCATTTTTATCAAAGTCATATGATCTAGAATATGTAACTTTAACAGCATCCCCTTCTTCACCATTTAATGGTTCCTCTTTGGTAGCATAATAAATCTGATCTTTAGTTAATTTATCTTCTCTAATACATTCAAACTTATTTGTGTAAGTAGTATTATTTTTATTACTATCATTATTTTCCTCTTTACCACAACCAAATAAGAATAAAGAACTTACCATTAATAACATTATCATAACTTTTTTCAACATAATCACCTTAAGACAAGTATAACAAAAACTATTCTTTTAATCAATTAATTATTTTTAAAAAATTATGATTTATGGTATACTTAAATCATATGGAAAATGTAGTTATTAAAAAAAGGAAAAAACTTAATGTTAAAAATTTATGCTTATTAATATTTTTTCTAGTAATGTTAATAGTTTTTTTATTTTCTTTAATTAAGGTAATTATGTGGATTATAGATAATAATAATACAAATGATATTATAAAAAAAGTAGCAGATACTTATGAAATAAATGAAAAAAGTTATGATAATGAAGTCATAATAAATGAAAATGAAAAAGATATATATTTTGATTATATGAAGTTAAAATTTATAGATGTTGATATTAATAAACTTAAGACATTTAATCCAGATACTATTGGATTTATTAAAGTTATGGGAACAAATATTAACTATCCATTTGTACAAACCTTAGATAATGATTATTATTTAAATAGGTCATATGATAAAACATATAATAATGCTGGTTGGATATTTTTAGATTATCGTAATAATGAATTTAATGATAAAAACACTATCATTTATGGCCACGGAAGAATTAATGGAACTATGTTTGGTTCTTTAAAAGATACTTTAAAATCATCTTGGCAAAATAATAAAGATAACTATATAATAAAAATATCCACGGAAAAGGAAAACTCAATATGGCAAATATTTAGTGTATATAAAATTGCTACAACTAGTGATTATTTACAAACTACCTTTAGTGATAATGAATTTGAAAGTTTTATAAGTTTAATAAAGGAAAGATCTAGTTATAATTTTGAAACTAATGTTACAAATGAAGATAAAGTGCTTACTCTATCAACTTGTTATAATGATAATGATAAAATGGTTGTTCACGCAAAACTAATTAAATATGTTCAAAAATAAAAAAAGATAATTAATATTTACCATTTTTATAGTCTTTTAAATCTCTCATATGTTTTCCAGCAAGTTTACTTTTATGTCTTAAACCATCTGATATCATTTCTTTAAAAAAAAATCTTTTTCTGCAGATAACTTCTTTAATCTTTTATTTTCTTTTTCTAACTTATAAATTTTTTTATCTTTCTTACTTGGACCAAATAATCCCATAGTTCCTCCTATAGATAAATTTTACCATACAAAAAGACTATTAACAATATAGCCTTTTTTAATTTTCTAAATCTTTTAACTGAGTATTTAAGGTACTATATTTACTATCTAAATTAGTTTTTGGAGCTTTTTCTAAAGAATACCAACCATATTCAAACATAAGCTCAAATAAACTTCTTTGCATATTTGTTATTGCATCATATTGTTTCTTTAAAGTTTTATACAGTGTCTCATTACTAGCCTCAGTTAAAACAATACTATAGTTTTTAGACATTTCTTTAAACGAAGATAATACACTATTTAAATAATCTTCATCATTTAATTTTATTCCCTTTGGAACAGTTACCATTTTATTTTTAATAGTACTATTATTCATTTGCCTTACCATCCTTTAAAATCGTTAAAATACTTTCCATATTTTGTTTACATATTTTAGTGCATTTATTTAATATCTTTTTAATATTTAAATCTTTAGTAGTTATATTAGAAATGCTTTTAAATGCTCCATAATTCCATTTAAACATATCTTCTAGATACATTACATCTTTTGTACTTAACATATTAGGTACATTTTTATATTCCATTCTATCACCAATATTATTATGGATTATTTTTATATTTTAATACAAAAAATGTCATATTTCTATGACATTTTTTTGCTATTCAACATTTTTTAATGATGTAACCATATTAATCTTTTTTAAATTAAAATGAGTTACAATAGTTACAATAATTGTAAAAATAACAGTTATAAATAGTGAATAAAAATAACTTAATGTATATACATGTCTATCAAACATTATGTAATCTGGTTCACATGTAGAAATAATAAAATGACTTAAATAAGAACCAAATAATAAACCTATACCAATACCTAAAATAGTTAATAAAACTGTTTCTCTATTAATATATTTATCTACTTCACTTGGATAAAAACCTAATACTTTTAAAGTAGCTATTTCTCTTTTCCTTTCACTTATATTAATATTTGATAAATTATAAAGTACTACAAAAGCTAAAGATGCTGCCGCAATAATTAATATAGCAACAATAGAATCAATTGATCCAAGCATATCATTCATAGAATTTTTCATATCATCATTATCTACAATTGTTAATGCATAACCATTACTTATATACTTTTTATCAAATTCTTTAGAATTTTTATCTTTGTCTTTTAAACTAATTAAAACAGAATTAATTTTATAATTATTAAATAAGTTATTATAAGTATTTTTATTTATATATAAATATTGATTGATATAATTTTTTATAATATAAGAAACGTTAATATCATATTTATTATTATCATTATCTAAAAGACTTATTTTATCTCCAACATCAATATCTAATAGTTTTGCTGTTTTTTCACTAATTATACAACTATTATCACTAATATTATCTATTATATTATTTGTTTTTAAATCAATTAATGATATAGACTTAGAAATACTGTTAAAATCATCTGGTGTTATCATAGTTACCTCTTGCTCTTCATCATTAAATAAAACTTTAATATTTTGAGTATTAACATTAGTAAAATTTTCTACTTTATCATCATTTAGTAATTCTTTTTCAATGTCTATTTGATTAATACTTTCATTTGTCATAAGTAATTTATCATATTTTATAATGTTATTAAATTGAAAATCTGTTACATCTTTAATTGAATCTTTTAAACCAAATCCCGCTAAAATAAGGGAAGTACAACCTGCTATTCCCAAAACAGTAGTAATAACCCTAGATTTATATCTAAATATATTTCTAATAGTAATTTTATCAGAAAATTTTAGTTTTTTCCAAATAAAGTTAATACGCTCTAATAAGATTTTTTTACCACTTTTTGGAGCTTTTGGTCTCATTAGATTAGCGGGTACTTCTCTTAAATTTTTAATACAAACAATTACTGAAGTACCACATATACATAAAATACATATCCAAAGTCCTAAGGCATTATAGTCACTTTTTAATAAATAAATAAATTTAGGAATAAAAAATATTTTTTTATAAATATTCCAAATAACACTAGGAATCATATATGAACCAAAAATAGCACCAACACTACTTCCTATTGTAGTGGCTAAAAGTGAATAGATTACATATTTTAATGTAATATGAAAACTATTATATCCAAGAGATTTTAAAGTACCATTTTCAACTCTATCCTCTTCAATCATTCTCATCATTGAAATAAGACTTACAAGTACTGATATAGCAAAAAATATTATTGGGAATATATTACCAATTTTTTTAAGATTATCACTAGCATTTATAAGTTCTTTATATGAAGTATTATCAAGCCTATCATAAATATACCATTTGGGTTTAATAAAATTAGATTCATCAATACTTATACCATACATTTCACTTGTTTCAATTATATCAGAGTATAACTCATCATATCGAATATCTTGCTGTTTATCTTTAATTAAATCAATATCTTTTTTTACATTATTAATAAGTTTTTTATATGAATCACTATTAGTTAAGTATTTTTTTGCTCCCTTAACTGTTATATATATATTTGAATAAGCCTCTAAATCAAGAGAACCATTATAAACATAAATATAATAATCAACTTTACCACTACCTAAATTAGAATTTGGTCTTTCTGCAGAAAAATATAAAGGACTTATTACATTTCCCACAATAGAGTATTTTTTACCATCAATAGTAATATTATCTCCAAGTTTTAAATTATTATTTTCAAGTAAAGCATTATCAACTGAAACTTCGTTATTATTTTTAGGTAATCTACCCTCTTTTATATAAACATTATTCATTTGACTATTATACTCAATTAATTTAACAACATAATTATTTTCCTCGATTTCTAAGTAAGTATCTTTTTCTTGAATATTAATAGCCAATTCAACATTTTTAATTTTTGAAAGTTTTAATAAATCATCTTCAGTAAGTCCTACATTTGAAATAACACTTATATCATAAACATTATTTTCATCATAAAAATTATCAAGTGTTTTTAACATATCAGGACTTGAGGATTGTATTCCTGCATAAAAGCCTACGCCTAAAAAAGCCATACAAATTAATGATAAAAATCTTTTATAATTATCTTTAATTTTCATAAAAATGTGTTTAAGTAATTTAGTTTTCATATTACCACTCAATATCCTCGATATTCTTAGGTTTATCATTTATAATTACATCACTTACTGTTCCATTTTTAAATTTAATAACTTTATCTGCCATAGGACTAATTGCACTATTATGAGTAATTATAATAACTGTCATTTGTTCATTTCTACATGTATCTTGCAAAAGTTTTAAAATTTGTTTACCAGTTTTATAATCAAGTGCTCCAGTTGGTTCATCACAAAGAAGTAATTTTGGATTTTTACATATTGCCCTTGCTATAGCTACCCTTTGTTGTTCTCCACCAGAAAGTTGAGCAGGGAAATTATTTTTTCTATTTTTTAAACCTACTTTATCTAAAATATCACTAGGATCTAAAGAGTTTTTACATAGTTGAGTTGCTAGTTCAACGTTTTCAATTACAGTCATGTTTTGTATTAAATTATAAAATTGAAATACAAAACCAATATCATTTCTTCGATATTTTATTAATTGTTTTTCGTTTAAATCATTAATTATTTTTCCATCCACGATAACATTACCACTTGTTAGCCTATCCATTCCACCTAAAATATTTAAACAAGTAGTTTTACCAGCACCTGATGGACCTAATATACAAATAAGTTCTCCTTTTTCAATTTCAAAAGAAGTATTATTTAGAGCTTTAATTTCAACTTCGCCCATTTTATATACTTTATTTACTTTTTTAAATTCAATATACGCCATACTCAATCATTCCTTTTTAACTATACTTATATTTTACCAAATAATTGGCAAAAAAACACTATTTTATTTATTTATTCAAAATAAAATGCCATATTTCTATGACATTTTTATTTAATTAGTTTTCTCTTTTTTTAAGAAGTACACTTATACCTAAAGCATTAACTAATAATATAAGTGCATAAATACTATTATTTGCTGATGTATGAGGTGGTTCAATTGGCTCGATAACACCTTGTCCATCAATTTTGTAATATACATTAATAATATTTTTACTTTCATCTTCACTTATTACAAGTGGTAGATTTTCAACAGTTTCTAGAGTGTAATCCTCTTTTACTTTATCAGTATAAGAAGTTATTTTATCACCAAATAATGCAGTGCCTTTTTCAGTTAAAGATTCATCTAATTCTCTATTAAAATAATATCTTACTTCATAAGTAAATGTATCTTTTTCATAATATACATCAATAACGCCTTTATTTTCAATAACCTCAGGTATCAATTCAGGATTTGTTTTAACAAATTTATATCCAACATATTTATCCTTTATATTAATTTCCTCAGATTTTACTGTTAAAGTGTCAGACTCTAAAACTTGTTTAGTTTCATAAATAGTTTCAGTATCCTCTTTTACTAAATTACCATCTTTATAATAATTTACAGTATAAGTAAGTGTCTTTGTTTGACCATCATCAAGTATATAATATACTTTAATTATACCACCATTATTAATTTCACTTGGTATAGTTTCTGGATTAGTTTTTTCTAATTTATAACCAACATATTTATTCTCTGTATTAATTTTATCTTGATTTACTTGTAAAGTATTTGGTTGAAGTACATGAACAGTTACTACTTCAACTTGAGTATCATTTGCTACTTTTTTACCATTTTTATAGTATTCAACAGTATAAGATAACTCTTTTGTTTGACTTTCATCAAATACATAATAAACTTTAATTACACCTTTATCATTAATAGAATTTGGTATAGTTTCTGGATTTGTTTTTTCAAATTTATAACCAACATATTTATTAGTTACATTGATTTCACCTTTTTCAACAGTTAAAGTATCACTTTCTAATACTTGTTTAGTTTGCTTAACAACTTGTGTATCATTTTCTACTTTTTTACCATCTTTATAGTATTCAACAGTATAAGATAACTCTTTTGTTTGATTTTCATCAGTTACATAATATACTTTAATTACATTTTCCTCAGATGAAGAAATAACAATTTTTCTTGTAGAAGGATCAGTATTTACAAATGAATAACCCTCTTTAGCATTATTTTTAATACTTTCATCACTTACAGTGATTTCTTTACCTTTAACATCTTTACCAGTTTCAATTAAAGTATTATCAATTTGTCCATCATAGTAATATTCAATTTTGTAATCATATCTTTTTGCAACCCAATATACCTCAGGGTTTTTTGTACTTTTTATAGTCTTTGTAGTACCCTTTGGGTCAGTATATGTTAATTCAAAATCAGCATTTGTTGGATACCAACCATCTTCAGTAATATCATCTTCATTAATTTTTATATTAAATGAGAATGTTTTTCCAGCTTCTGTAATGTCAAATTTTTCGCTAGTATATTTATTACCTTGAGCATCAGTCATTACAAATTTTGCACCAATATTATCAGTTAAAACTGCATCAGTACCAGCATTAGCTTTACCCATTATAGTAGCAATATCGGTAAATTTAGTTACAATGGTTGTAGGATCTGATAAATATACATGACCCGCCCCTGAAGCCACTTCACTTAATATTGTACCATTATAGTCATAACCAATAGCAAATACTTCAGCACTTTTTTGAACTGTTTTAGCCATTTCTTTTGTTTTTCTTTCAGTAGTAGCATCCATATATGAACCTGGGCCTTTTGTATAACCATTATCATCATAGTATAATGTTGGTTCTCCATCACTTATAACAACAACATATTTAATGGCATCTTTCTTTATATTTGATGCCGTTAATAATTCATTTGCTTCATAAAGTCCAGCATATAAATTTGTTCCACCATTTGGTGTACCAAAATTTACATTAGAAAAATCCTTATTATCAAAATTTCTTAAAACTTGAGCATCGTTATAGGCATTGTCAAATATTCCTAAAAAACCATCTTTATCAGCAAATGTTACAAGAGCAATATTTGCAGTTGGTATTTTTTCATGTAATGTTTTTGCAAATGTTTTTGCACCATTAACAACGCTTGTCCATTTTTCATCTCTAGAGCAATTATAACTATTACACATAGAATTAGACTTATCAAGAACTACAACAGCATAAACATCTTTTTTATTTGATGTATGAGTTTCAACATCTTTACCTTTTACTTCAAAAGTAACTTTGTAATTACCATTATCATCAATTTTAGATACTGTTTTGTTAATCTGAATATCGCCTTGTTTAACTAAATTACCCTCAGTTACAGTAATACTATTATTACTGATATTATTTCCAAATCTAATATCACCTTTCTGTTCTTTATATTCTGCAAAAACAATAGTTGAAACAGCTAACGCAACAAGAACAATTGCACTAGCAAAAAAATATTTTAGTTTCTTCATAAACCAAAAACCTCCTGATAGTTCCTTATACTACCATACATAACTATGTATGTCAACAATTTTTTCATATTAGTATTATAGGAAAATCAAAAGAAAAATATACAAAAAAATAACCAAATTTTGGAAATTTAGTTATTTTACTTCTTTTGCAATTACAAGCATATATTTTTTAGAATATTTACTATACTCTTTCATATTTGAACATGTTTGCATGATAAGAATTTTATCATTTTTATTTACCTCAACTCCGGTATCATAAAATGATTTACTTTTTAAATTTTGTAAGTGTTTTAAATATTCATCTTTACTTGCATAATTTAAATTCATATAGGACCAATCTGAAATCTCAACAAAAACAGAAAATATTTCATATTTTTTTACTTCTTTAATCGAAGATAAATAAATATATTTATGTTCTTTATAATAATCTTCATCTTTATAATTTTCAATTATCATAATAGGTAAAAAATAGCTTGGTGAACTATGTCCAAATATAAGTAATTTATCGCTTTCATCAATATCTACCCTATAATCTAAAAATATTGAACCATTTATATTATAAGTTTTATCTGGTAAATGATTTAAATAATATGAATTATCATTTCCTTGCATTACTACTGTATTAAAATCTGTATTATCAATTGAAATTGTTCCCACCACGTCTTTATTATTATACTTTTCTTTTAAAGAGGTAATTTGTTCTATATATTCCTCTTTCATAACAGGAATAGTATTATTAATATAATATTCATCATACTTTCCTATATTAAAATAAATTATACCAATGTAGACAGACAAACTAATTAATAATATAACTGGAATAATAACTATTAACTTTTTCATAAAAAAATCTTCCTTTTTCAAGAAAGATTATAACATTTTATTAAGTTAAATACAATTAGCATTTAATTTATAATGTTTATTTATTGGTTACCAACACTTATATATTCTGTAAAATACGTATCTACAGCATCATAAGGAACACACTGAGTACCTGTAGGAGTTCCTTTCTTATAATAAGTTATAGGATTATATACATTAAAGCAATTATCAGTAGCATTGTACCCATAAATTGTATAATAATGTCCAGTAGTTGTTGAAGCTAGACCTGTATTACTTGGAATACTACTTCCAACTTTTGAAGAAACAGATGCAACAACAACATTACCTGATTTTAATGATTTATAAATTTTTTCTGCATATCCAGCACCTTTACTATTTAAAGTACCACCACTATTATCAGTATCAACTTTTAAACCATAGTTATTTAAAAAACTATTCCCATTACTTGCGTAATTACCTTTACCGCCACAAAAATTACTACTACTAAAATCACGAGATGAAGGATTACCATTTAGTCCTTTTTTATACATTAATACGTAAGATGCTGCAGCAGTTTCTGTTGCATTATTAGGCGTATATCCAAGTTCACTTTGTATATTTGATTTTAAACTATCTCCTTTGCCTAACATCATAATTGCTTCAGTCATAGCTATTGGACCACATGCACATTCCATATATACAGTAGTCCCATTTACATTAATAGTTTCCTGGCTTTGATTAATTGTAACTGCACCAAAATTATTAACAGTAGATTTTTCTTTATTACCTCCATCCATATTAATAGGATTTTCCATATTAATAGGATTTTCTATTGGTTTTGTTTCAGTAGGAGTATTATTACTAGTTTCTGATGAACCTTTTCCAGAAATAGGGTCAACTTTTGATTCAAGGATTGCATCAACTTTATTTACTATATCAAATGTAGTAGTGTCACCCGCTACCTGGAATGTAGCAGATTTGCTTGAAACTTTAACTCCAATCTTCGGAGGAGCTAAACTTCAGTAAATTCTATAGTATAATTTGTTGTAAGTGATGCTTCTTCAGCAAACCTTCTTAAAAATACTTCATAGAACTTCTCTTTATTCATTTTAAGTTCTCCATAAGTACGATAATAACCATAATCAATTGCATCAACCATTGATGCCTCAGAAATTTCCTTAATTAAATAATAATCTTGAGTATTTGTCGATGTAAAGCTTTGGATAAGAAGGAGTACCACAATAATGAATACTCCAAATACCATTAGCCAATATCCCCAATAGGATTCTTTCATTGTTTACTCCCTCCTTACTTCCATGATGGTCCAACATCTGGAATTCCATCGCCATTTATATCTAATGTACTAAATGTATAAATTGTCCAATAATCATTTGTTACTATTAAGTTATCAGTATTGCTAACACCAGGTGCTACATAAGTCTTACTAAATTGTTCTTTTGCTTTAGTACGACCTGCTTTGTTTTTAATGTCTACTTCTCCACCAAATTTACCATCAGCTAAATCATCAACAAATGAAGAGTAACAGAATATATTTGCCATTACACATTTACCAGATTCTCCTTCTTTTTTCCATGTGTAACCATCCGTTTTACAATGATCTTCATCTCTTTCTATTTGATAATCATAGCAAGTCATTGTATCATTATTGTAAGATTCTTGAGATTTATTATATTCACGTATTTTAGTAATCATATCAGTGTCCATAACTACTTTTAATGAATAGTTTTCAACCTTAGGATTTCCAGAAGAAGGTGTTGTTTCCTCTGAAGTAGTATCTTTTGCTCTAGCAGTAATTTCATCAATTGTATCTTTTGCTTTTCTTGCTACTAAAGAATTATTATATACACTTGGATCACTTTCCCAGTTATAACCTTTTGGACGATCATTAGGGAATAGATTTCCTGGACTTATAGGTCTAAAGTCATAATTTGGTTTACTTCCTCCACCTTGAGAACCATCCGGTGTAACAGTACATACTCCAATACATTGAACAGTACAATTTGGACAACAATTGTAATTATTTTCACATTCTTCACCAGGTTGACATCCTACAGCAAGAAGTGCTTCTTCTCTAGAACCCTTTTGCTGACAACTTTCATCATAGTGAGTAGTACTACATACATAGTAACTTTGAGATTTTTCAACACAGTATGGTCCCCCTTGATTTACTGGACAAAGTCTTTCTTGACATTTATCCCAGTCCTCATTAGGTTTACATTCAGTTTTATAATGTTTGTTACCTGATGCATCAGTACAACTATTTTGATTTACTTCATATGTACATGCATATTCATTTGAGTTAACTGCATCATTATTTTTAGTTGTAGCATTTTCTCTTATTAATGAAGATAAACTATTTGTTAAATCACTATAAATTCTTCCGTTTTCATTTACATTAGAATAGAATGTACCAAAATTATTAAGAGTTAATTTATAATAATATGTTCCTGTAGGAGTATTAATTCCAACTGGAAGACCATCAACAATATCATAATTTTTAATTTCATGTTCTGGGGTTTTTTCAATTTTAATATCACCATCATCATGACCGCTATAATATACTCTTTCAGTTTTATATGTTCCTTTTGAAGATGCTATCTTATGAACATAATCAACTTTAGTAATAATATGTTTTGAATTAGTCATATTTGTACCAATTCGAATTTCGCTATCAATACCAGTATCAAGATCCTCATCAGGTACCATCCAATGATATTCATCAGCATAGTCTAATGTTGTACTTCCTTGACATTGTTCGTATTCATTATCAATATTACCATCACAATACCAAGTAGATTCATGTGTATCATCATCTACATCTTTAATTGATGTATTTTCAGAACATTTTACTTTGCCACCTGATGTATCAGCACATTTTTCTGCCTCTACTAAAGCATCAGGACTATACATAAAGTCACAATTCATTCCATGTTCACAAGAAGCACCTTGAACTGAACTAATCCATCTTGTTGTCGAAATACCAGGTTCCGGTTCTTCATAACTATATTGAATATCAGGATTATATCTATAAATCATATCCCAGAATGCGACTTCACCATAAGCCTGTGATTTGTCAGCTTGTTTACTTGCATAATCATGGTCAGCTGCACATGAATTATATTTATCAACTATTTGACGTAAGTCCTCTAGTAAAGTTTTAAGTGTTTGTTTTGCAGCTTGTGCTTTACTTTCAAAATTCCCCTTTTGATCCTCCCAATCTTTTTGAGCTGTTTTTTCTACTTTACATTCACCAGATGTTGAACAAGAATTTCCTGATGCAGAACAAGTTTTTTCATTTTTAAATTTTCCAAATTCTTTAGGGTCTTTTGAACATTCATCTACATCAATTGTCCATTTATCATCACCTTCAGTAATGGTAGCACATTTAAATTTATTACTATGAATTACATTGTAATAATAATCGTAAGTAGATGGGGTATTTGAACATCCAGAAAATTTCCTATTACCATTTGCATCAGTATAATAATTAGCTGTACAAGTTTGATTAGTACATTCCATTGCTTTACCTTGTGTCCATTGATATTGTTTATAATTTTCATAATTTTCTAACCATTCATTATATGTATCAAGTATTTCTTTTTGCTTATTAACAATATCTTCTGTATATTTTTTATAATCAAGTTTTGTTGTATAGCAATCTTGTTGTCCTTTTAGAGAAACACTAATTTGGAAATATCTTCCAGATTCCGTACTTTTCTTATAAGGAACACCAAATATATAATCTTCTTTACATTTTACTTCACAATAATCATTATCTGAAACCATTTGAGCATATTCATCATCTTTTAATTTATACTCATTTCCAGCTTTATCTTTACTATTTTTAGAAAGTAAACATTTCTTAATATTGTATTTTTTGCTTTCAGCATTATAAGCCTCTCTAAATTCATATTCGACATTTCCAGTTTCTTTATCAGGTTCTAAACCATCCTCACATATATTTGGAAGTGTTGAAGTTGGATCACAAGTAGTTTCATCACATAAACTTGTATCTAATTCAAATTCATCTTGAATAGGTTCACCCTCTGAAGCTATAAAGAATCTTTGCTGACCTGTTGTATTTCCAGATGCATATAGTACAGCACCTCCATCTTCGTTAGAATATTCATATTTAAATTTAATTTTTACTTCACAGTCTTCTTCTTCACTATCATCATCTGTAACTTCTTGTGAATCATCACTTGAAGGACGTGATACTAAGAAACCTACGTAAATTGTTCCATTTCTTTCCTCAAGTAACTTTGATAAGTCAGCACCTTCAGAAATAGGTTTAGATTTCCAACCATCTTCAGTATTTATAAATTCCTTTGAAGCACCAAGAAGTTCTACTTTAGTAGCTTCATTTTCTTTTTCAACCTCAAATCCTAAATATTTAAAATATTCAGAGTCAGAACTTGTGTCTGTAATATTTTTTATATCAATTTTAACAGATACTATTTTTTTTATAAATCCATCAGCTTTTTCTGGTTCAGTTGCTGGGCCTTTTTCAACTTTACTTTCACCAGTTTCACTATTAAACTTTTCATTAGCATAATTCATTGCATCAATTAAAAGTTGTTTAATTCCATCAAAACCGCCACAACTTACAGATGCACCACTACCAGAACCAGAGCCACCAGAACCACCTGGATTAGGATCATCATCACCAGGTTTGGAAGAACCAGTTATTAATTGAAAACAGTTATTTCCAATTTTTTTACAAGTAATTCCTTTACCCTTATTAACCATTGTTTTGCATTCTTTTTCCGAATATTGATTTTTAGCCTTGATACATTTTGTAACCAATTTATAACACTTTGAAAAAAGTGAAACTTTTTGACATTCTGTTCCTTGACCATTCTTTACTCTATCATTACACTCATTTAAAGTATATTCACCTTTTTTTGCATTACATGAAGAACTAGAACCTCCACTAGAACCTTTTCTTTCTAATCTATAACAAATATTACTAGAATTTTTTGTACATGTCCAATCGTGATATTGTTCATTACTGTCTGAATTTTTAATATTTGCTTTATATATACAATCTTTATAGGCTAATTCATTTTGTTCACCGCTACAAGATGAAGCAATCTTACAACCAGTTGTTAATGACCTTTCATTTCCACAATATATACCCTGAGCCTCATTAGGAACGCATTCTTCGCATTTTGCACCATTAAGCTGATACCATTTTCCATCTCTTTTTTTGCACTTTAATCCAGCATTATCAGAACATTCAGCTGCTGTATTAAAAGAACAAGTATCAACTATTTTACAGCCAAATTTTTCAGTTGATTTAAATCTTTCTCCAGTATAACATTCAAACACTTTATCTTTTATTGTTGGGCAATTATCTGTTGATGAAGTTGAAGGTATATAACAATTATTTGAATCTAAATGGCAACCTTTGCCTGTTGCATCAGCACATTGTGCAGCGGTAGTATATTTACATTTACCTTCTAACAAATTATATTTTTCAAATCCTAAAAGAGCTAAACTTTTACCACCTTCATCAGCATTTTCTTCATTATCACTACTTTTCTTGCTAGTATTTGATAAAAACTCAGTTAATGTTGAATTAAATGTTGAATCTGATTTCATACAATTAACAGCTGCATCGATTTTTGCTAAATAATCTGCTGTTCCAGTATGAGACCAATTAAGCATACCTTTTGATACAAGAAGTCTTATTGCTAAATGTATTTGTTCTTTATCAGCACCATTTTTCATTAAATAAAGAACTGCATAATCGCCCTTAAGTTTTGGCATCATTCTATTTACCACATAAGAAGCACCGGCTCCAGCAGCCTTACCTCTATCCATACAGTATGCATCATAAGTTTTTCCTCCACCAGTAACTGTATGAAGTTGATATTGTTCATTAAAACCATATGATGGTGAATGAGTTTGTGAAGCACCTGGTGTTAAGGTAAACTGATCACCAACATTAAGGGCTTCTACATTAACCATTATACATAATAATAAAAATATAAATATTGATTTAATTACTTTTTTCATATTATATCCTTTCTTCTTTTTACTCGAAGGAATACAACTACTCCTCCAACAACAAGTATCGTACATCCAGCCCCTATAAATACTTCTTTATGTTCTTTTATAAAATCTCCTAATTTTTGAAAAAAGTTTTTATTTTTTTCTATTTCATCTTGTTTCTTTTTATCTTCATATTCTTGAAATTTATCCATAAAATCTGTTATTTCCATGTTTTCAAAAGTAACATACTTTTCACAAAGATAAAATTCTGGATTATCTTGGCAAAAACCAAAATCATAGAATTCGTTATATCTTGGAGTTGTCAAATAAAATGTTCTTATTTTTTTCTTTGGACATGTTGTTTCAGTTGAGGGATAAACATCAAATGTAAAAGTATGCGCCTCCATAATATCATTTAAGTCGAAACTTACAACCCCATCTTTAACATCTGAATAACTGAAAGATTTATTGAAGTTTTTACTTTTAACATTAATTGTAAAGTTTTTACTTAAATTTAAAATAGATATTTTAAAATAATTATATCCTTCACACCCTCCTTGTCCATCATTACAAGAAAAAGATGAATCAAACTCTCCTATTTGCTCCTCGTAAATTGCCTTTATTGTGGCAGCCTCACTATTAAGTTTAGCTTGCGTTTCATAACCACACTCCGCATGAACATTTTTTACCAGTAATACCATAACTAGTAAAACAAAAATTTTCTTTACTTTTTTCATAATGCTTAGCACCATCCCTACTATTAAAATAGTACCATAATCTAATTTTTTTTTCAATAAAAACTAGTAAGAAAACAAAAAATATGGTAATATTTTAATATAGGAAAGTGATTAAATGAAAAAAATTAAATTAGTTATAAAGGACATTGTAATATTAATGTCAACATTTTTACTTATGTTATTACTTACATATTTATTTTATCCAATTGTTAAGAAAAATATTAAATTTGAACCTGCTATAGAAACATTAATATATTTATTAATATCATTATATTTATTTATAATCTATAGAAAAGAAATTATAAATTACTTTAAAGATTTTAGATTAAACTATAAAAAATATATATCTAAAAATTTTGAATTTTTTTTAATATGTATTTTAGCAATGATGATTTTAAATATTATTTTGGTGGAATTTATTGGACAAATGCCTACGAATGAAGAATTAAATAAAAGTTCAATAAAAAATAATTTATTTTTTTCATTTTTACAAGTTTGTATATTTGCTCCTTTTTATGAAGAAGTACTGTTTAGACTAAATTTTAAAAATTTATTTAAAAATAAAATAATTTTTAGTATTTTTACTGGTTTAATATTTGGTTCAATGCATCTTATATCTGCAAAAAGTTTAATAGAAATTCCTTTTATACTTTCATACTCTATAGCCGGATTTGCATTAGGTTATGTATTTTATGATACTAATAATATATTTACTTCGATGTTCTTTCACTTTTTTAATAACTTCTTATCATTTATATTAACTATAATCGGAGAATACTTATGAAAAGGTTAATATGTATAATAATTCTTGTTTTTTTCCTATTTTTTATATATGGAAAATATATAAATACAAAAGGTTTAGAGGTCAAAGAATATGAAATAACTAGTAATAAATTAACTAATGGTTTTGATGGAATTAAAATAGTTCAATTTTCAGATATTCTTTATTATGAAAAAAGTGATATAAAAGAAATTAAAAATTTAGTTAAAAGTATTAATAATGAGAATGCTAATATTATAGTATTTACTGGTGATTTAGTTTTAGATAATACCAACATAACTAATGTAATAAATGAACTTAGTAATATTAAAGCTGATTATAAATATGCCATTTTAGGAGATAAAGATAATGATAATATTAAAAGTAATTTAGAAAGTATTGGTTTTAAAGTACTTGATAAAAACTATGATTATATTTTTAATAAAGATATTAATCCAATTAAAATAATGGATCTAAATAATTTTGATGAAAGTATTCTTACTAATGAAGAAGAAATTACACCATCATTTACAATAGGTCTTTTGCATAAACCAGATGAATTTGAAAAATTAAAAAATTATGATATAGATGTTATTTTCGCAGGTCACTCTTTAGGTGGACAATTAAGATTACCTTTCTGGGGTGCAACCCTAAAAAAAGATGGTGCTAGTGTATATACAAATGATTATTATAACGAAAATAACACAAGGCTTTATGTATCTTTCGGAATTGGTACTAATCCTCCACACATAAGAACATTTAACAAACCTTCGATTAATGTGTATAGATTAAAGAAAATATAAAAAAACATAGTAGTTATAAAAATTCTACTATGTTTATATTTTTCTTTAATTTTTCAATTAAATCTTCTTTTTCATATTTAGAGAATATTGCTATAAAATTACTGTTATCCATTAAGAACATTTCATAAAATTTTAAGAATATATCTTGATAATTAGTAACTCCTAAATCTTTTAAATAAGAAATATTTTCAGTTACTAATTTTTTTTGTTCCTTTAAAAGTTCAATAAACTTTTCTGGAGTATTTTCCATCATATATGCTATATCATCTTTACTAAAACCTATTTTTTCTAAATATTTCATAGACTTAATTCTCCATTATTAGTAAGTTTAAGTTCATTATCAATTGCATTATAAATACTTACTTTTTCTTCATCTGTTAAATTTTTGTTATATGTTAATGTATAATATAATATTTCTCTTTCCTCAGTTACTCCACTTGTAAGAAGTTTAATTAAATTATCAGATTTTGTTCCATCAATCTCATCACTATATCCTAGTGTTATTAAAACATTTTTTAAATGTGCTGTTAAATCTTCGAATCTTGCAAGCATTTCATCATCAAGTCTAATAGTTTGTTCTTTAGAAAGTGCCATTACATATGGATTAACGTCCTCAACTTCAGTTGGAGTATTTACTGAAGTTACTTCTTGAACAGAACTTTCATTTATAGGTTCAGATGCTACTTCAACATGGGTTTCAACAGGTTCTACATCCTTAACAGGATTTTCTACAATTGGCTCAGCTGTTATAGTATTCATAGCTTTTTCAACTTCACTACTCAAATCATCTAATGAAGTATTTGTTTGAGAAACAGTTTCTTCCTTTACAACATTTTCTTCATTGTTATTAGTAGTTTCAACCTTTACATTGTCATTTTTCTCTTTAGTTAAATAATCTACACCATATCTTCTATCAAATTCTTTTTTATTAAATAATATTTTACTATATTTACCTTTTTCGTCCTTTAAAGTTTCATTTAAAGACATCACATAATTTAATCTTTTGAAAAGTTCTGTTGAACTAATTCTAGTGGGATCACTAATAAACATATCTAATAAACCTAACTTTTCAGCTTGTTCAACCTGACTTTTTATAAAGTCTAAAGGTAATGAAAATATTTTTACTTGTGATGGCTTAGTAATTGCTATTCCTTTAGATGTTAAATAACCCATTTTTTCTTTAAGTTCCTCTAAAGTAACTAAATCATCAGAAAATGAAGCATAAAATTTTGGTATATTAGGATATACTTCTTTAGGTAAATTTAAAACACTAATTTTATTTACTATATCGTACATAGCTTATTCCTTTCTAATAAGCAATTAATGGAACATTTTTGGCATCTAATCCGCTTTGTTTTAATACATCAATTGCATTATTTAATCCATTTAAATCATATTTAGTTAAAACGCTTGGATTTAAATATATATCTTGAGGCATTTTACCAATACTTGTTAATTTTTCTATTTTTTCTTTCATTTGTTTATCATACATTAATTCAACATTATCTGCAAAAATATCAAGTGAAATATTTAATGATTTAATATATTCAGCATTTGCTTTAATCGTTTCTTCATCGTAATTATTCATTATTTTTTCAAAATCATTGCTTGTAAAATCTAAATAATCAAATCCTAAACTTGTTAAAAGATTAATTACATCTTCTTTTGAAACAGTTTTATCATCCTCTTTTACAGGTTCAACTATTGCTTCAATTTGTTCTTTTTTAACTTCTTTATTTTCAGGAATATTTATATTAAAATCAAAGTTAAAACTAGGTTCTTCTTCATGAAGTGGTGCCTCAACTACAGGGGTTTCTTTATTAATTTCCTCTGTTTTGATTTCTTCTTTTGCCTCTTTAAAAACATCACTTATACTTTTACTTTTTATTCCCTTTAAACTTTTCTCATATTCATAAAGTCCATCTTCAGGGAACATTAATAATTTAGCAGCTTCTCTTTGTTCTTCTTCACTAAAATTAAACTTTTCAAGAAGTGATGTAATTTCATCTCTGGTTATATTTATATTTCCCTCAAGTGCTAAGTCAAAGTATCTATTTAATCTTTCCTGATTAGCAAGAGCTTCATCCTTACGTAGTCCTAATTCCTCTATTTTAGTGGTTGCACTATTCATTTCATCTTCTACAGTAACAAGTTCTTTTTCAGCTTTTTCCTTTTCCATAGAAAATTCCTCTAAAGTTTTAGGAAGTTTTACTTCTAACTCTTTTTTTATTTCTTCTGGGTCAAAAGCAATATTTAATTCTTTTAGAACATTTATAAAATCATCTTTTCTTATAGTTTCTAAAGCACTTTTAAAACTCTCGCCCTCTTTAGCAAGAATATGTCCTTCAGATTCTAGTTTTTCAATTTGACTTGTTAGTTCAGTTGTTCTTTTACTAGTCCTTTCCTTAGTTTTAATTGCTTGGTCTCTTTCTTTGTCCATAGACACTAGTACTACACTATCTTCTCCTCTTAAATTATATAATTTGTCAAGAAGCATTCTCATTTCAGAATTCAATCTCATTGTCTTCACACCCTTTACTATATATGAATTATAACACAAAAAAAAGGTACATGTAAACTACCTTTTCAATTTTTTATTACTTTTTATAGCAAGAATAACGATTACTCCCAAACTTAATGCCATTATTCCAAAGTATAAACCTATGTTATCTAATGTATTTGGATTTATAACATTTTTACTTGCAATTATATAATTACTAAAATGTTTTGTATTAAATGATAAATATTTAATTCCCTCTATTGTAACTATTTCAACATCATATTTTTCAAAATTCCATCATCTTTAATATATAAAACTACTAAATCTTTTACATCACCATCATAGGGGATTAAAATATTTGTTACATCATTAAAATTGCTAATAATTTTATCTAAAATACTTGAATATAATTTTAATGAATAACTATCAATTTTTTTATAACCATTTTTTTCAAATAGTTTTAATCTGATCTTCCTCACCAGGTTTTACTTGTCTTAAAAGTAAAGCACATAAGTAAGATAATTTTTTTAAATTAACACTTATTGAAGTTTAACTATTTCTTTCGATATTTATTAAATATTTATTTGATTCATAAAGCAAATCTGATTCTCTATTTTTAATATTTATATTATCATTTACGTCATTATCAAGTAAATCAATTGTATCATCAAAAGGAAATCCAAGTAATTGTAAAGAATATTCATAAACAAAAATAAGAAACTCTGAAATTTATAAGATTAATTTTTTAAAAGCTAAATCTCTTATGAAACCGGATTCAAAATATAATTTATTAAAATACATATGCTACCTTTCTAAGGTATGTGATTATAAAATTTTTTACATTATAAAAAATTTATTTTTTCCGAG
>ERZ779991.39-NODE-39-length-27414-cov-2.48105_pt1 | contig 27414 bp, 24 predicted proteins | sample MGYA00511180_ERZ779991 | MGnify/ENA primary metagenome ERZ779991 (study PRJEB29588, sample SAMEA2145068) | human gut metagenome | biome: human gut; feature: human-associated habitat; material: faeces | place: Denmark | collected 2008/2010 ... | reverse complement strand
TCCACCTGATCCACCACCAGAACCGGTAGTACCACCTCCATTAAATCCTCCAGTCGAACCTTTTGAACCTTGACCACCTACATAAATATACAAATTCATATTTTCATTCAAATTAACTACTCCTGTTGAATAACCACCATTTCCACCGGTATTTCCACCTTGAGCACCCCAAACAGTTAAAGTATATTTTCCACGGCACATCGTAGTATAATTAGAAACTGAACCATTATAAGCAAAATCTTTTGAAATACTTGCAGCACAACCCATATTAAACGATTTACTTGATGTTTTACCTGCGGCATCTTTTACGTGTACATAATAAGTACCATTTGCTGTAGTAGGATATGTTACACTTGCAGTTTTTCCAGAAACAGCAGTCCAGCTTGTAGGTGTAGTTGAGGTTGTTGTAACTGCATAACCTGCTAAATTATTATCATCAGAAAGTGCAATTACAGCATTTTTAGTATAAGCATCAATATTTCCAACAGCTGGAGCAGCAGCATCAAGTGTTATAGTTATTGCTTCAGAAATAGCATTATTTCCTGCAGTATCTTTAACCCATAAATAATATGTTCCTTCAGTAGCATATTCAAAAGTTGTTGATTGACTTGTTCCACTAAAATAATACCAATCATCTGGTGCAATACTATTCGAAGTACTTAATCCATACATTGCAAGACCAATATTATCCGAAGCAGTAAATGTTACTGCATTACCATCAACAGATAAATTACTTACCGTTGGGCCAACACTATCACTATTTTTATCAGCATAAACATTACATATTGATTTTTTAGTTGCAAGTACTACTATATTTCTTCCTTCAATACTAACAGTTGCACCATTAGTACAACTTGTTTTACTTGTATTTATCGTATAATAATATCCTGTTTCATAAAGTGGTAACTGACCCATTTTATTATAATTATTATCATTAGTATTACCTACTTCATTTTGAACAAAAAGATTTACTTCATAATCATCAATATATCCATCTATAGCATCAAAATATACTTTACATTTTCCTTTTTTAGTCGCATCTACATAAAACTTTTGATTTTCATATTTAGTTATTGTTATTCCTGTGCCACATACTGTCTTTGAACTTACATAATTATATGATGCACTACTTGGAACATAATATGATAATGAATAAGTATTTATTCCAACTCCATTTTCATTTTTATTTTCTCTATATACTTTTATTGATACATCTGCTGAATCTAAAGAAGCTATACCAGATATTATAAGTTTTCTACTTTTATTTTGATAAAATGAATATGCTATTAAAGTAATACTAGAAACAATTGTTAATATTAAAATTATTAATATTGTAATACTTTTTGTTTTATTATCTTTAAAATAATTTTTAATATTTTTAAATATATTTTTCATATCTAACCTCTTATTATTTTACTCTAAAAATATAATATCATAATTTTTTATTTTGTACCATAGTTTTTCATAAAAAAAGAGCAAATGCTCTTAATTTAAATACCAAAGTTTTTCACCATCTTTGAAAACTTCATCAATAAAGCCACATCCAAGACACTCTTCTCCATCATAAAATACACACGCTTGACCTGGAGTTACACTTTTAGCTTTACCTTTATAAATAACTCTAATTTTATTATTTTCAAGATATTCTAAAGCGCATGGATGATCTTCTCCCCTATAACGGAATTTACAAGTACAAAATGAAGGCCTTTTACTAGAAATAAAGTTTACATTATCTACAGTACATTCATCAGAATATAAATACTCACTTTCACCAAAAGCAACATATAATATATTTTTCTTTGTATCTTTACCACATACGTAATGTCTTTCTTCATCACCAGAAAGTCCAACATTTTTTCTTTGACCTATTGTATAATTCATAAGTCCCATATGAGTTCCTATTTTTTCACCTGTTTCTACATTAATAATATCACCAGGATTAGGTTTTAAATAGTTTGCCATAAATTTTTGAAAGTTTCTTTCTCCTATAAAACATATTCCTGTAGAATCTTTTTTATCAAATACAGGAATTCCTACCTCTTTAGCAATTTGTCTTATTTCAGGTTTTGTATAATCTCCAATTGGAAAAAGTACATCTTTAAAATTATTTACATTTACATCCGCTAAAAAATAAGTTTGATCTTTATTTAAATCTTTTGCTCTTAAAAGTTTATTACCCTTTATTCTAGCATAATGACCTGTTGCTATATAATCTGCTCCAAGTCGTCTTGCTTCTTTTACAAATAAATCAAATTTAATATATTTATTACAAAGCATATCTGGATTAGGTGTTCTACCTTTTTTTAATTCCTCTAAAAAATAGGTAAATACATAGTCCCAATACTCTTTAATAAAATCTATTCTATGAAGCTCTATACCTAAAAATTCACATACTTTTTTAGCATCATTATAATCTTTTTCCTGTGGACAAATATCATTTGTATCATTAGGATTTCCTAATATATCATTATTAATATTACTATCCCAATTACGCATAAAAAGACCTATTACTTCATAGCCTTCCTTTTTAAGTAAATAAGCACCTACTGCACTATCTACTCCTCCACTCATTCCAATAACAACTTTTTTCATATTTCATCACAAACATATAATATCACATTTTATTTTATTTTACTACTTTAATTTAAATAGAATTTATGATATAGTAATTAAGTAATTACCCAGTAGCCAAGCGGTAAGGCATCAGGTTCTGGTCCTGACATTCCATGGGTTCGAATCCTATCTGGGTAACCAAATATATAATAACTTTCCTTATTTTAAGGAAAGTTTTATTTTTTTACCCCAACTTTTACCTCAAATAAAAAGTGCCGAAGCACTTAAAACCTTGAGGGATTAATAGTAATTTGTACATCAACATCTTTATTTAAAACATATTTTTTATCAATGTTTGAAAGAACATCAAAAAGATTATCAATTGTTTTATATTTAATAATAATTCCAAAATGATATAAATTATTTATTCTAAACATACCCGCAGGAGTTGGTCCTAAAATAATCTTATTTTTAATTTCTTTATTTAAATAACCCTTTATTAAATTGGATTCTTTACTAGCAATTTCATAACTTTTACTAATTATCATAATATGAGCAATATAACAAAATGGTGGATAAAAAAGTTTATGGCGAATATCAAGTTCATATTTAAAGAAGCTTTCATAATCATTATTTTTAACATACTCTAAAACTTTATTATCAGGATTAAATGTTTGAATTAAAACTTCTCCAGGGGCATTTCCTCTTCCTGCTCTTCCTGATGTTTGATATAAAAGAGAAAATGTTTTTTCATTAGCTCTAAAATCTGGTATATTTAAGGATGTATCAGCATTAATAATACCCACTAAAGTAACAAGTGAAAAATCAAGACCTTTACTAATCATTTGGGTACCTAAAAGTATATCATATTTATGTGCAGAAAAATCATCAATAATTCTTTGATAACTTCCCTTTTTTGATGTAGTATCTTGATCCATTCTAATAATATTTGCCTCTTTGAAAAGAGTTTTTAGTTCTTCTTCAACCTTTTGAGTACCAAGACCTAAATAATTAAGAGCATCTTCATTACAGTTTGGACACATTTCATCCTTTTTAATATTATATGAACAATAATGACATCTTAAACTATTACTTGTTTTATGATATGTTAAGGTTATATCACAGTTTGGACATTTATATGTATAACCACAATTTGAACAAGTTACAAATGTAGAAAAACCTCTCCTGTTTAAAAGAAGTATTACTTGCTCTTTTTTTGCTAACCTATCACTAATTTTAGAAATTAATTCTTTTGATAAAAATTTACCACCTTCATATTTCATATCAATTAAATATGTTTTAGGAAGTGGTGCATTATTTGCTCTTTTGTTAATTGTAACAAGATGATATACATCTTTTAAAGTTCTTGCTTTTGATTCAAGAGATGGAGTTGCACTAGCAAGTACTAAAGGTATCCCAAGTTCCTTTGCTCTAAAATTTGCTACATCAATTGCATCATATCGTGGAGAGCTATCTTGTTTATAACTATCTGAATGTTCTTCATCAATAATTATTAAACCCAAATTTTTAATTGGTACAAATATACTACTTCGAGTTCCTACAACTATTTTAACTTCTCCCTTATATATTTTCATATATTCATCATACTTTTCGCCAATAGAAAGTCCACTATGGAAAATAGCTACAAGTGATCCAAATCTTTTATAAAATCTTTGAACAGTTTGCGTAGTTAAACATATTTCAGGAACAAGTACAATAACAGTTTTACCATTTTTTAATACTTCATCAATAAGAGCCATATAAGTTTCAGTTTTACCGCATCCTGTAACTCCCTGAAGTAAATATACATTATAAGAATTTATTCCTTTATTCATTATTTCAAAAGCTTTAGCTTGCTCTTCGTTTAATGTAACAGGTATGCTTTTTTCATCACCAACATTAATACGATATTTTTCTTTTTTAACTTCCTTTACTAAACCTTTTTTAATAAGAGTATTTAAACTACTACCTACTACTTCTTTTTTATTTATAAATTCACTATTTAAAAGTTTATCTAATATAATTACTTGATTTTGATATCTTTCATTTTCTAAAATATATTTATTTATAATATTTTTATCTTTATTTAAAGTAATAAATGTATCATATTTCTTATAATCTTTATTATCACTTTTTATTTTAAGTGATGGAGGCATCATTACCTCAATTGCACTTATAAGTGGACACAAAGTAGTTTTTTTTAAATAATAAGCCATTTTAAGTTGCTCGTCATTTACAATAAAATTATCATTTATAGAAATAATTTCTTTCATTTCATAATCACATTTATTAGAGTTTATCCCAATAACTATTCCATTAATAACTCCTTTGTTAAAGGGAACAACTACTTTCATACCAACTTTTAAAGTATCCTTAAATTTATTTGGAATTATATATGAAAATATTTTATCTAATGATTTAACTGGATATTCAATTATTACGTCTGCCTTCATTTTTCCTCCATATATGAATTAAAAATACTAGTAAAGAAAGCATTATTATACCTATAAAAATATATAAATAATTATTTAGTAAAAATGCATAAATACCACCAAAATTACTTATAACAAGTACTACTTTACCAAATACTTTACTTTTATCAATCTCTTCACCGTCATTAAATTTATTACTATCACCTTTTGTTTTATAGTAACCAGATTTAATTGAAATAACTCTATGAGTATTAACAAAATTTTCATTTGTCTTAAAGGATATTACATCATTAACTTTATAACTGTCCTCTTTTTTAACTATTACTAAATCACCAACATTTATATATGGAAGCATACTTGATCCAGTATTTATAAAACTTGTATAGCCAAATACATAAGGAACTTTTTTTAAAACTATTTTTTGATATGCAAAAGAAATTGTGATATAAAGAAAGAACATCACAACTATAGTAAGTAATATTAATATTATTTTTCTAAATACTTTCATAAAAAAATTATATCATTATTTTATATTTTATTAAAGAAAAAGAAACTACTTTGATTTAGTTTCTTTTTGAACTTCTTTTACTAACATATTATAATCTTTCTCAGTTATGTCTATTGATTTTAAAATAAGTTCTTTAGATGCACCATTTTTAATTAATTCTTTTGCAATAGCAAGATTGTTTTTTTCAATAGCTAACTCTTTCATTTCTGCTTCGTGAAACTTTTTAGGATCATAATAAATTAACTCATCATAATTTTTTTGCATAGCATCTAACTCCTTTACAATTCTTAGCATCATTTTATCACCAGCAAAAGTTTTTTTATTATTTGTTATGCATATTAGTGATAAATATTCTAAGCTATCCCTATCAAGTTTTCTAATATCATCATATGACATTTTTCTTAATAATGCAACATTTATGTGATATATTGTTAATATAAAATTTTCTTTATTTCGATATTTTTTTAATATTTCTTCTTTATATACAAATTTTCCTTCATCATAAACATCAAAATTATCAATATTTATTTGAATACATTTTGAATAAACCTTGCCAGATGAGACATCTGCGTATTTTATTAACATATGACATACATATACAATATTTTTTAAATAACCTTCATTTGTATAATTACAGTTAAACTCAGTATTTAATAGTACTAATCCTTCACTAGTATTAAGTACTCCATATGCATCTGTTATTCTATCTTTTAAATTCTTAAATGTATTAATCTCTGGATAAAGCACTTCATAACTAAGTATCTCAATATTATCTTTTTGTTCTAAAGCTTTAACATATTTTATTACATAATCACTATTAACGGGATTGGCAAACATTGCCTTAGCAAACTTGTCTCTTATAAAAAGATTTTCTGTTAAAAATGTTTTAAGCATTTTTCTCCTTTCTACCACAATTTTCACCACATTTTAATTCTTATTTTTTTTAGATTATTTAAATCATTAGATATTCCTCCCTTCATATATATTTATTACCGGAAAATTTCTCTTTTCCTCCTTTTTTTGAAAAGTTTTTTTAAGAAATTTAAAAAATGCCTAATTTTTGGCATATATTAGGTAAATTATTATTTGTAAAGTATTTACATATATTTTTGTAAAGTTACGTAAAATAAAAAAAGTCTAATTTTTCTTTCTTAGACTTCTTACAAGTTCAGTGGCCTTAGCTTTACCATTTAAAAGTGGTGAAATACTTTGACCTAAATATAATTTATAAATAATTTCAGAGATATTTTCTGAACAATCAACCTCTTCGAACCAAGGCTCGTTTTTAATATCTTCGTCTAAATAAGTAAGATTTGTTGAATATACTTTAGAAATAATACCTTTATTATAATATTCTTCGAATTTTTCTTTTCCTTCGGTAAATAGTGAGAATGTTGCAGCAAGAGAAATATTTTTAGCACCACGTTCTTTCATCATTTTAGCGCAGTCTAATATAGACCCACCTGATGCTATCATATCATCGACAATAAGTAAGTTTTTACCACTTACATCTTTACCTAAATATTCATGAGCCACAACTGGATTTTTACCATTAACAATTTTACTTAAATCTCTTCGTTTATAACAAATACCTACATCAGTACCAAGCATATCTGCATAGTATCTTGCTCTATCCATAGCACCTACATCTGGTGATATTACTAAATAATTATCTGGATTATTAAACATATTTTGATCATTTTTCATCATTGATTCAATTATATTTGTAGTTACATAAAAACTATCAAATGAAGAACATGGTATAGCATTTTGAATATTTGGATCATGTGCATCAAATGTAATTATTTCTTTTACTCCTAACCTTTCAAGCTCCTGAAGGGCCATAGCACAATCTAGCGACTCTCTTCCTTTTCTACGATGTTGTCTTGACTCATATAAAAGTGGCATTATTACACTTATTCTATTAGCATGTCCCATACAAGCACAAATAAATCTTTTTAAATCTTGAAAATGTTCGTCAGGACTCATATAGGAAGTTTTATGATACATTTCATAGTCTATGCTATGATTTCCTATATCACATAAAATGTAAACATCATCATTTCTAATAGACTCATTAATAAGGGCTTTTGCTTCCCCATTATTAAATCTTGGATTTGAGGTATCCACGATAAAAGTATTATCTGTATTAAATGCTTTTTTTAAATAAGAATCTACTTTTTCTCCTAAAGGTTTTGCACCTTTCATAACAATTAATTTTAGATCTTTTTCCATATTTCCTCCCATAAAAAATAAATTAGAAAAACTAATTTATTTACATTTACCATCACCTGGTTTTTCACCAGCAACGTATTCCTGGCCAATCATTGAGCAGCTTGTTTTAGTGATAGAGTCTTTTAAATAACCACCAAAATAGTTAACTAAAGCAATTGCAAGTACACTTACAAGAGCAATAATTAAAATATATTCTACTAAAGCTTGTCCTTTTTTATTCATACATTAACCTCACTATCATTTTATCTTAACTTATATTTTTTGTCAATTATCATCATCATCTTCATTATTTGTAAATATTACTTTTTTAGAGTTTTCAATATTTTTCTTAAGACCTTTTTCACGAATCTTTCTAAGTTCACGAAGTTTTTCTTCCATTTCAAGTTCATCAAGTTTCTTAAGTGCTGAAGAAGTCATCGCATTTCTAATAACGTTTTCACTTGCCCAAGAAAATATTTCACATATTTCAAGTTCATAACAAACATAATAAACGATTAAATTATTTATAAAACTTTTAATATCAGTTTCTATTAAAAAATCAACATTTTCTTTTGCACTTTCATCATAAACTACTGGGAAAACTTGCATACTTGTAAATTCACTTTTTGAAAAGTTATAATAATGATTATAATAAATAACTATTTTACTATAACTTTTTTCATTAATTGCTTCTGTAAGATATTCTTTTAATCTATCAAGTTCTTGATAAAAATCATCTTTGGCTATTTTCATAACTGTTTTATCATCTTCATAAGCAATTTTACGACCAATTATAATTTTATAATCATCTTTAGTTTCTTTAATCTTTTGAGAAACAACCTGATTATATGAAGAACAAAAACCATAATCTGAGGCAATATAAATATTAAGTACTGGTTTTGATGCATCTGGTTCTATCGAATTTTTGTCAAGAACTATATTATCATTATACATAATCGAAGATATTATTTTAGTAAGAACTGAGCTTGTCATACCAAATTCTTCAACTTTACTTTTCGCAGAATTTATTCTAACAAGAGAAAATAAATTCATAACTTGTACTATAGGTTTAATATTTTTCATATTACACCTACATTATTGTATTAATTCTAGTTTTATAAAACTCATCTAAATATTTAAAATAATCCGCTATAGTTTCTCCATCTTTAATCTTTCTTGCTTCATCTTTAATATCTTTACTATCAATTAACATTTGGGTAATATCATTAATCATTTTCTTACTATCAATTGATATAAGTCCATTTCCAGAAACTTGAAATATCTTTTTTTCATCACTATTAACACTTACGGCATAAGCACATTTAATTGCTTTATAGTTAATAAGTTTTAATACTACATATTCTTCACCAGTTTCATCACAAAGTGTTTTTCCTACTAAATCCATTTTAATCCTCCTTTAATATAGAAAGAGTATCTATATTTCTATTAAGTAAATTTACATTTTTATTTTTAACTGAGGCATCGTTAATTAAATCAATTATGTAATCATTTAAATATAGTGATGCACCTGTTATTTTAGTATCTTCATAATAAAATCTACTATTTGCATAATCATAATACATAATATAATTACTATTTACATAAACAAAGCTAAATCTTGAAAGATTTATTTCTTTGCCATTATATTTTAAAATGCAAGGTTCAAAAACTACATAAGTATCTTCATTATCATATAAAAAGAAATTATTTTTTAGAGCTTCTTTTTTATTATACTTTAACTTAAATAATGATTTATTATCTTCGATAACTGTATATTTTGGTAAACTATAACTTTCATTATTTTTATTATAAAAATAGATTATCATTTTTTTAGGTAAAATTATTTTAGAAAGTGCTTCAGAATAAATAATTGAATCTTCATCAATTTCATTTCCAGCATTTTTTATATCTATAATACTATCATCTTCATATGTAATATGTGCCTCATAAGTATTTTTCTTTAACGCATCATATTGATATACTTTTTCATAAGTACTTTTAAGTTCTACTTTATTAGAGTTATTTATAATTCTAACAATAATAATTGTACTTATTATTACAAGTATAAGTCCTAAAATTATAGATACAACAATATAATTTTTCTTAAAAAAATTAATTATTTTCTTTTTCATTTTTTACCTTCCTAATATCTCTTATAAATTTTAAATGTGTAAACATATAAAAGAATAAGCCAAATAAATTTATTGCTACTTGTAAAAAGAAATAAATGTAATTATCGGTATTTGCAAGTTTTATTTCATTAATTAAATTGGCAAGGTATATAGTAGAAACATTGACACCATTTATAAGTAAATTTATAAAAAGTGCTTTCCATTTTAATACTAAAATAAAACTAAGTAATATTAAAATTTCACTAACTACGGCAAAGGCAATGCTAAAATCTAATTTAAAAATAAGAAAATATGTTAGAAATAAGTAATTAATAATAATTAAACTTAAAGCAAATATTTCATTATTTTTTAGATTTAAAAACATTCCATATAGATTATAATTATTTTTACCTTGCTTTTTTATAATGAAATAAAGAGCAAAAATAAGAACAAGGAAAAGGGAAAAAACAATTACTAAAAATAAATATTTTTGAATAAATTCTACCATTATTTCCTCCCTTGTATCATTAAATTAAATACATTATTACTATTCATAAAACTTGCTTTAACACCTTCATAATGTATTTCTTGTCCATTATACATAATATCAATTTTACCATTTACCTCGCCGATTATTGGTGTATAATCAAGCATTACAAGTAAATTATATTTTTCATCAGTTATTCTTATATATTCACAATCCTTGTAAGTTGTAAGACCTGTTTCAAGTTCAAATACATTTACAAGTATTCCCTTATTTTCCATAAGCACCTATATATAAAAATGATAGTTCATCAATAAAATCATATTTACCATTTAAAATATTTTCTACATCATTTAAAATATCTTCGATATCTACTTTTACGCCTGGCATATTAGTAAATGATTCTGATGCAAATAGTGGTTGAGAGAAATAATTTCTAAGTTTTCTTGTTCGATAGAAAATATTTTTATCTTCCTCACTCATTTCATCAACACCAAGTATTGCAATAACCTCTTCGAGTTCATCATATCTTGTATAATATGCTAATGCTTTCTTCAAAAGATTATAGTGTCTTTCTCCTAAAACATCAATATCTACAAGTTTTGATGTAGATTTAAATACATTAATTGCGGGATATAAACCTTTTTCACTCATTTTACGATCAAGTGTAATTTGTCCATCCATATATGAGGAAATATTTTGTACAGCTTCATCATTTAAATCATCTGCTGGAACATATATTGTTTGAAATGAAGTAATTGCTCCATCTTTAGTAGAGTTTGCACGTTCCTCAATTTTACTAATAAGTTCATTCATATTAGCCATATAACCATTTTCTACAAGAATTTCTTTAAGTTCCATTGCTATTTCACTTCGTGCTTGTATAAAACGGTATACATTATCTATAAATACAAGAGCATCTTTTTTCTTTTCATCACGAAGATATTCGGCAATAGTAAGACCTGATTCAATTGATTTACTTCTTGAAACTGGGTTTGAACCCATTTGGCCAAATACTAAAGCAATTTTATCAAGTAAACCATTCTTATCCATTTCTTCGATAAGTTCTTTACCTTCCCTAGAACGTTCTCCAGCACCAATAAAGATTGCATTAGCACTTGTTGAATTATAAATATTATGAATAAGTTCACGAATTAGTACGGTTTTACCTACACCAGCACCACCAATTAAACCTATTTTAAATCCTCTTTGGATTGGAGCAAAGAAATCTATAATCTTTATACCTGTCCAAAGTGGTTTTGCCTCAATATCAAGGTCCTGAAGGCTTATTGTTTTATTTCTTGTAATTTTCTTTTTTTCACTTGTAAATGGTTTACCATCAACAATATTACCATAAGAATCAAATACACGACCTATTGCTCTATCAGAGTATTCTATTTCAATACCTTTAGCTTTTTTATAAAGTTTTTCACCTTTTTTAAGTCCCCAGTTAGATTCAAGAGTAATACAAGTCGCTTCGACTGAAGTTAATGATACAACCTCAAAATTATATTTACCATCTTTAGTAGTAAGTATATCTCCGATTTCAAGTTCATCAGTAGATAAAATAACTTTAATGGAAACATCTAATATACTAAGTACTTTACCAACTATCATTATTTTACCTCCTTAATATCATCAAATAGAGTTGTCATTTCCTCTTTTGTAAGAGGATTATATTTATATTGATTTAGTTTAGATAAAATCTTTTGACCTTCGATCATACGATTTTTCATATTTTCTCCTAAATCATCAAGATTAACAAGTTCATAAATATCTCTAATTTCCAAATATGAAAGTAAATCTTGTTTAATTTTAATACCAACTTTTTTCATTTCTCTAGATTGAACTGCTCCACCAAGTCTTGATACGGAAAGTCCATAATCAATTGCTGGACGTTCACCTTTATTAAATTTCTTAAGTGATAAAACAAGTTGTCCATCACAAATAGAAATAATATTCGTGGAAATATAATCTGTAATATCTCCACTTCGAGTTTCAACTACTGGAATCATTGTAATTGAACCTCCACCTATATGTTGACAACCATTTTCAAGTAGTCTTGCATGTGTATAGAAAATATCTGATGGATAAGCATCTCTTCCTGGAACCTTTTTAGCGGCCAAACTCATATGTCTATAAATATCAGCATGTTTCTTTAAATCATCAAATATTACTAGAACGTCTATTCCTTGTCTCATAAAATATTTTGCAATACTTGTCGCAGCATAAGGTGTAACATAACTTTTCGCAGGTAAATCATCAAAAAATGATGCAATTATAATTGTATAACTCATGGCTCCCATCTTAGTAAGCTCATAATAAATTTGTTTAACTTCTTTTTTTGTTTTACCAATTGCTACATAAATACAAAGCATTCTAGAGTTTTTTTGATTTGCTATCATATCAAGACAAATTTGAGTTTTACCAGTTTTTTTATCTCCGATAATAAGTTGTCTTTGTCCTTTACCTATTGGATAGAATAAATCTATACCAGCAATACCAGTTAAAAATTCTCTTTTAACTTCACTTCTTTCAACTAAAGGAATATTACCTGTTTCTACATCAAACTCTAGTAAATTATCAAACTTTTTACCACTTATTAAATCATTTCCAAATACATCTATTACTTTACCTAAACTATCCATTGAAAAAGATACTTTAAAGTTTTTATTTAGTGTATAAACTTTGTCACCGATTAAAATGGTATCATTTTGCTCTACTAAAGAAATATTAACTGTATTTTCATAGATTGCTGAAACATAACCTTTTGCTTTATTTAAAATGCTAACACTTTCAAAAAATGCAACATCCTTAAGGCCCGCTACCTCAATCATACTTCCAGTAATATTTATAACTTTACCAATAGAAAAGACATTATTTTCTTCATTAATATCTTTCATAACATCTTTTGCTATTTCATCCCACATAACACTCACAAGTCACACATCCCTTTCATTTATGCTATAATCATAAATTCTATCCTGATATTTAATTATAATTCCTTTATATATATCATCACTATAAGAAGTTTTTACATATGGATTAATATGATTATAATTCTTATTTTTATCACCAGTTATAACTTCAATAACTGGATTTGTTTTTTCTATATTAAGTTCAAAATCTAATAAAAATCTATTTAACTTAAACTTATGATGCTTTAAATAATCATAAAATACTTTATATTCATCTTCGTTAAGCATTTTAGATATTTCATTTATTTGATTATCTTTATTAAGCATTTTAAGTTTATATATTAGATTTGGACTAAATCTATCGTAAATACTTTGATAATATTTATAATTTTCATCTACTGTATTATTCTTAACAAAATCAGATATTATTTTATCTTCATCAATCTTAAATATTGCATCAACTTTATTAGCAATTTTTAAGGCATTACCATTTTCATAATCAGCATTATTATAAATATCAAGAAGTGATTTATCGATACCCTCTTTTACTTCTACCTTCTTTTTATCCTCTTCATAAAATTCATTATTAATTTTTTCTTCATTTGTTTCTTTGTTTTTTTCCTCTATTTTCTTATCAAGAGCTTGCATAGTCTTAAAGTAATATTTTTGACTATCTTTATTTAAGCTCTCAATAAGTTTTTTTAGAGAAAAGAACATTATAACTGAAAGTAATCCAGTTAATATTAAAAGTAATACTATTTCCATTAGCTAACAAACGGATTTAGATATAAAAGAATGTAAATAAAGGTAAATAAGAATAATAAAAATACCGCTAAAACGACTAGAATAGTCATTATTGAATGAATAACATCATTTTTAGTCTCTGGATTTCTACCAATAGACTCGGCTATTTTACCTCCCATAATACCTAAACCAATTGATAAACCTAAGAATGTAAGACCTAAGATTATACCAACTGCTAACATTGTTGCATAAAGTACGCTTTCCATATTATCACTCCTTCTTATAAAATATATTTATATGTAGCAATTATGCCCATATTTGAACCATTAAGTGTTGCATCTTCAATTACTATTTTAGCAACCTTACCTACACCAGAATAACTAAATAAACCTGTATAACCACCATTTTTAGCAAGTTCTAGGTTTAAATTACTATCCGTGGCCACTAAAACATCATCTATATAAAGATTTGCTTTTGCATAATCAATACTACCATCTACTTTCAATATATATGATACACTATTTGCACTTACTTTATCAAGTGTAATTTGTCCATTTACTGATTTTGTTTTAACTTTTATTTCATCAAATTTTTGACTTACTACACTTCCATTATCTTTAAAATCATAATAGAACTCTAAAGTATATTCTTGCCCTGGAAGTAAACCTTTTATATCATATGTAGTCGAGGAAGGGTCTACTGTATATCTTCCTACTTCACTTTCACCAAGTTTTACTACAATATATACACTAGTAAACTCAGTAAGAGGATCATAAACCATATATGATACTGTTATACTATTACTATCTGATTTACTATCAAGTACCATAGTTTTATGAGTAACATATTTATTATTAGTTATTGTTTGATGAATATTATTGATAAATGTATAATTATTATCTGGATAAACATTATCAGCTTCATTATTATCAGGTTTTTTCTCTTCATATTTTTTATTAAAATATTCATTTGTTGAACCACTTATTTTAGCAAGATCAAACTCTTTATCATCATATACAAGTTTTTCTTCATTAGTTTTAAATGTAAAATTACCTAGTTTTAAATTAAGAACTCCAAAAGATTTATAACTTATTACATTATTATATACATAAGAATTTCCTACTTTATCTAAATCTACAAGTAAATAATTTTCAGCATTTAATAAGTCATCCTCACTTTTAATTACTTTACCTGTTAGTAAATATTTTCGATCACTTATTTTAAATATTTTATTTGATAAAGCAGAAAATATATTTTCATTTGTATATTTTTTAGTTTCTCCATTATCAAGTACTTCATAAAATGTTCCAAGAAGTTTCATTTCTCCTGTAGAACTATTATATATTACTACTTTATTTCCTAAAGAAACTTTTTTCTTATCTTGGACTAAATAATAATTACCAATAAAATCTTTTTTAATATAACTATTATTTTTAACTGTTATAAGTTCTTTATCTTTATTATATAAATAACTTATTGAACTTACGTCATATTTTACATTATAATCTTTTATTTTAAATATTATAAATACACACACTGCTGAAAGAACTAAGAAGGTAAAAATTGATAGTCCTAAAATTAAAAGTTTATTTTTTGAATTTAATTTTCTCATTCTTACCCTCTTTTCTTATCTTCAGTTCTTGTTGTAGCATTATTTTCACTACCAAGAATATAACATTCATTTTTATCAGCATTCCATTTATTTGAGGCAGCATTTGCAATACATTTTTCCTCAGTATTTAAATCTTTAGTAATAGCTCCTCCTAAATAGAATTTATATACTATGTTATAACCAGCACTTCTTAAAAGTAGTTCATCAGTATAAGCATAAGCATTAGCATTTTGACCTTTTGTACCATTATGTTTTAGCATTATTTGATAATAACTATCTCCGACTACTGAACTTTCTGTTGAACCAGTTATATAAATAATCTTATCATCTTCATCAGTACTTAACTCATCAAACATCTTTGTTCCAGAAATATAAATATTTCCTACTGAACTTTCGATTGAGTTAATTGCATAAGTTATACCTACTACATAAGCCTCTTGCTCTACATAATCTTCATCAGGTTCCACTGGGACAATATCTTTCATAATATTTGCAGCATAACCAAATCTTAATGTAGTTTCACCATAAATATTTTGATCTTCTCCAACATAGTTATTAGCCATATATTGAACAAGTCCTGTATTAATATGATAATTATTTAATGTAAACATTAAATATCTATCAAAATGATGTTCAAGAGCAGTTGTTCCATTATTATTAATATAAGTATCATACTCAATAATGAAATAATATTGTTTATTTTCCTCGAGGTTATTATATCTTGCTTTATTATTTGAACTAAATATATTTTTTACTTCTTCAGAGCCACTTACAACTTTATATTCACCATTTTGAAGTGTTGCAAGATAAGCTTTATAGTTACCACTTGTAACAACTTTATCAGGGTCATTAAAGGCAATTCTAAAGTTTAAATAATAACCACTTGTTGTATTATAATGACTTGCTTTAATAACATCTAAGTTTGGAGCATTAAGACTTCGAGCATTTACCCCACTGTTATAGATAACTATTTCTTTTTCTCCTGAAGGAGTATCCACTTTAGCAGTTAATTTAGTTTGATAATCTTTACCAAATACGAAATTATCGCCAGTTATATCAAAAGATGCTGACATATCATATTTATTTGATTTAGCGCATGTACTGCCACCTAAAACATTGTAATTATCATCACTACAGTTTTGAATATTTGTAGCACATACACCATCTGCACAAATTTCATAATCCACTGATTTAATACCAATAATATCTGAAATATTATAATTTAAATTTAATAATCTTTGTGAATAATCATCTTTAGAATTAATATCAAATGAAGCATCAGTTACTTTTACATCAGACTCACTTAAAGTTTTAAATGTATAGTTAAATGTTTCATAAAGAGTACTAGATGAATCTGTTAAATATACTTTCTTACCAGATATCAACATATAGGCTTTTATGTTATATTCAGTATTAATATCAAGACCATATAATGTAATTTCATAAGTAATATCAATCTTTTTACCAGAATACTCTTCATCATTAAACTTAATAGTTTTTGTTAAATAATCATATTTATAATCAGTCACTACTTTATTATCAACTTTTACACTTTTTAGATTTAATAAGTAATTTGAATATGTTTTAATTACATAACTATTACCACTTACTACTCCACTTTGAGAAGTAAGTTCATCTTTATTAATCTTAATAGTGCTATTTCCTACCTCTAAATAAAGGTATTTAACATTATCTTCACTGTCAATATCACTTTCTTTAATACCTGATATTTGCATATTAATTTTAGCACCATTTATAGTTGGTGAAACTAAATTAACTTTTAATGATGGTACAACATTTTCATAAGTAAAAGTATTATCTAAAGTACTTATTTCTGATGTACCAAGTTCTTTTATATCAATAGCTTCATAATCTTTATTTAAATATATTGTTACGCCTTTTTCATTAACTTTGTAATCAACTTTTCTTTCATAGAATATTTCATTTTTATTAGCAAAATATCTTGATGCAAGGTTCTTAAAGTAAATATTTCCTATAAAATAATTATTATTTAGATAAGTATTAGAGCCTGCTCCCGGTTCATCATCATCGACAAAGTATCCTCCTGAGGTAAATGGATAATATGCTCCAATTGCATTTTGGGATAAAGTAAAGTTTCTATCAAATAGTAAAACATATTCACCAGTTTCACTTTTAACAAAAGCATATTTTTTACTAGTATTTCCTAAAAATCCTACTTTGCCTGTATCATATAAACCCTCAAGGGTAACAGTTATATTTTTATTTTTATAACTTTCAAAAACTGATCCAAAAGTGTTAGAGTAATATAATTTAGAATAATCTAAATATAAACATAAGTCTTCTTCACATGTTCCAATATATGCAGTATGAAGTAAATCATTATTTTTATCATATCCTGTATAATTCCATGTTTTTGTTTCACTACCTTTAGTATAAGTTATCTTATTACCTCCGATAGCATCTAAGAATCCTTCAGTTTTATTATTATTTATATTTTCTATTTTAAATGTAGAACTTCCATCTGATAAAATCAAATTATATGAAGCAACTTTTGATGTTTGACCTGTAAGTTTCATAATAAGTAAGTTATTATGCATTAATTTATTTTCAGTTTTAAGTATATTATAACTCATTTCAAGAGGACTAATACCATTAAATACTTTTTCATTTACTAAAGCATAACTACTTTCATAAGTATCACTTTCAATAAGTTTTACATTAACATGTATTTTATAATTATCAGCATTATTTAAATTATTAATCTTTGCACATTTATAAGCTGAAGCATTATATGCTCTCAATGGTTTAGGACAAGTAATACTTTCACTAGAATTAATTACTTCATCCTCATTTACAGAATAATATAAATTAAAATCATTATTATTAATTGCTTTATCTTTATCAATTATCTCATATTTATATGTAATAAAGTTTTCTGCAGATTCCCAAGCAAACATATAAACTGTTGGTACTTCCTTTAAAACATTAATATTTTCTGAGGTAACTGGTTCATTTTTACTTAAATCATCTTTATTAAATGGAAATAATAATTCATCACTTTCTGGAGTAAATTTTAATGATAAAGTATACTCTACTACATAAATATGTCCACGTTTTAAAAATTCATAATCAGAAAAATATAGAGTTTTTTCAGGTAAATTATCTGAGGCAGTAAGTTCAAGTTCATCAGTTATTTTTAATGTATTTGCTTCATCTTTACCATTTGTTATATCATATATTTTATAATTAATCTTTTTAATATATTTTTTAATTGAATTATTATTAGTTACTTCTTCTTCATTTTCAGATGTAGTATCCTTTAAGATTGGTGTTATTTTAAGACCAATAGTTGTATCATCCTTTAAATTTTCATCTTTACCAGCATTAGGTATTTGATCTACTTTAATTGTTGCTTCTCCAGAAGCAAGTACTAAAAGTGAATCATTAATTCTAAATTCAAGGTATCCTGGATCAAATACTACTGAATCATTTCCACTTATTCCATTTTTAATAAATATTACATAATTTTTAGATATTATACCATTTTTATGTCTTTCACGAAGCATATCAAGTGTATAACCAAAATCCGCTAAAGTAAGTTTCTTTGTTCCATCAAAGTAATCAGCTATAATATTTTCTGTAACATTTATCGAAGATATATGTGAATTATTATATAAAGTTCCTTCACAAAGTTCTATTTCAAAACTTTTAAAGTTTTCTTTAATAACATCTGCAGTTATACTTTCATCAATTAATTTACTTATTTCAAGATTAACATTAACATTAAATATATCTTTAAATGCTTCTTCATCAGTTAATGTAATACTTTCCATATTTGTTTTAACTACATTTGCCTCAGTTGTAAATATTAATGTTCTATCTACAAAATTAACTCCTGCAGGTTTTTCTTCATCTTTTAAATCATAATATGCATATAAATCTAATGTGTATTTTGTAGAACTTTTTAGCATTGATAGATTAATACTTGCACATTTTGTTGTTTCACTTTCAGATGAAGAACAATCTGTATAAGTAAGAGCAGTAGTATTTACATCTCCACTACTCATATTTTTATATTCTACATAAATATTTTTAGTTTTATCAATTGTATTATCTGGATCATATATAGTAAACTCTCCAGTTACAGTTGATGCACTTACATAAATATTTTTAGCACTAATTGTTGGTGCCTGAAGATTATTCATATTAAATAAAGGACTATTTTCTGTACGATAATCAATATTTTTTTCATTATCATTAATACTTATTATAGCATTTACATAATAATTTTTATTTTTTTCTAAAGGCTTTTCAAATTTTAATACTTCCTCAAGGGATTTATCTTTAGTAATAGTTTTTACTAAATTATCACCTTCATCATAAATATTATATATTACTTTTTTAATTGAATTATTTGGATCTACTACATTTTCTAACTTAATACTTACTGTATAATCTTTTTTATTAACTGTTGCAATAACACTAGGCATTATTTGAGCATCCTTAAATGGATTAACTTTTAATGTGCTTGATGTTACGCTTGATGCCTGTCCATCAGGATAAGATATACTTCCATAAGTAATATCTTCGATTTTAGCAATATATTTTTTATTAGGGTTTAAATTATTAAATGTATGATTTATTTTTTGACCATTATTTTCAAATCTAACACTATCTACTAAATTACTTTTTTCATCATATAAATTAAGTGTTCCTGATGTAAATGTAGATGTTTTACTTACATTAATGTTATAAGATAAACTATTACTACTTTTATAATCAAGTTCAAGAAGTGCTCCAATTTCTGAAGTATTAAATGTTCTTTGGAATAATACATAATCGCTTACTACTCCAGTATTACCTTTATATGAAGCATAAATTGTTAATATATATTTGCTATTACTTTTAAGTCCATCATAAATATATTCATTTATTTTTCCATAAGTTTTATATTCTTTTAAATCTATTACATCACCAGTTTTAACATTTAATAGTTTTGCATATACTGATGAAGTTATTAAATTATTATCATCAATTACATCAAAATTAATATCTATTTTATGAGAGTTTACATTACTAGATAATAATCTTACATAAGGAGCTTTTTTATAATCAACAACTGTTTCAACTTGATATCTATCTTCTACTTTAATATTAGGTTTATTAGGTTTAACTGTGGTATTTCCTGTATTATTATCATCTTTTTTATCATCATATAAAATATCAATATTTTGATCACTATTAATTACTATTTCAGATAAGTTTAATTTAGTTTCATCTCCTACACTAATTATTCTTTTATCTAAATCAACTTTTACATTATCAGGTGTTAATATATAGCATTCTGATGCAATAGTTTCAATATTTAATGTTTCATTTGTTATTCTAACAAGTCCACCATCAATAAATTCAAATTCAAAATAATAGTTTTCATACATATTTTCAGAACTTGTTAATTTAAGTTTTAAGTTTTTACCGGCTACTATATATTTTGTATCACTAATTCTTCCAATAAAACTACTAAAAGTAATATCTTTATTTTTAGAACTAATTAAATATCTATCATCTTTATAATTAATTAAATATTTACTTTTGATATTGTAATAAGAAAGATATTTTTCATTTAAATCATCAAGTGGCATAAGTACACCATCATTTAAAAAACTTATTGATTTATCATTATAAAATGCAAATGAATAAATACTTGCAACAGTTTTCTTATCATCTTTTGAAGTAAATATTACATCATCACTATATCCTTTTTTATACTCAGTTCCCTTTATAAAATAGGCTTTTTCTGGTACATCACTATCGGTTATACTTACATAACCATCACTATAAAACACTGTTTTTTCTTTCAAAACAAATTTATAAAGTGAAAATACTAAAGCTGCAAAAGTTACTATACTTACTAAAATTATCGTTACAAGGCTTTTATTCTTCATACATCTTACCCTTTCTTATCATACATAATTATTTTATCAAAACTAGGTTACTTATTCAAGTAATTGATTATATTTTTTTATAAAAAAATCGGCTTCACATAGCGAAGCACGATTTATTATCCAAGCATTATTTTATATGGATTACCCTCAGAACCATCTCCTGATATAACATATACATTAGATTTTAGATATAAGACCGGCCTAACTGCAAAACCGTAAGACGCATTGTTAGTGCCAATGAGTCCGCCATTGCTATTGACGAGAACAGGGCGAGAAGAACTGTAGGCCGTCATTGTCCATTCATATCCCTTTGTAAATAACCAATTATTTTTATAACCATTATTCACTGCATAGCAATAATCACTTGCATACATTAAACCTATCTTTAAAGTAGTACTTGTTAGACTTGCTTTCTCTTTAGTATATTGTGTTGATCCAGAAGTAGATGTTGAACCAGTAACACCAATATTCCAATAGACACCATCATATATCATATTATAATAGTCTCCACTTGAGGCTATACCATTTTGAGTATAATCGCATTTAGCAACCGGTTTATATGAACTAGTGTAATATGAATAGCAATATGTAGCACAAGTAGTATTATTTTGGTCTAAAAAGCATTCATTTAAATTCGTTTGAATTGTGCTTCCTACCCAAGTTGAACTAGATGTAGTATCTGCATTATAGACTAGGCCTCCAATTGAATCATTTCTAATTATTTTAACAAGACCATTATTATTCCAAGTTTTACACGTTCCATCAGTGTTTACTGCTGTACATACTGGTGTTTTACCAATTATTCTATAAAGCTCTTTATTATACCAAATATAATTATTTGGATTATTTCCTTTATATCTAACTCCATAATCTGATTTATATAAAAGTCCATTACCACTTACTACTCCGGAAGTACTTGTTGTATTAACTACATTAGAAAGAAGTTTAGGATTACTTGTAAATGATACATTACAAGAAACATTTCCAGTTATATTTTTAATATCTAATTTCCAATTATCTATATCCCATATTCCATTAGCGTTATCACAAGTTATATCCACTTGATATAAACCTTTACTAGGAAATGTATTAGATACTTTACCATTTACAAGTAAAGCAATTGTACTTCCATTATAATTAAATGTCTTTTTAGGTTTATTACTAATTACTAATAAAGTACCTATCATTATAACAATCAATAATATACATATAACAATCTTTTTATTATTTTTCATTTAATAACCTTCTTTCTAATATATTAATTAAATTTATTTTAAAATAATAATTTAAATAATTATTATTTTCATATTCTTTTTTTACTATAATATCTAAATTATCTAATATTATATAATTAATTTCATACCTATTTAAATTTCTATTTATATAATTAAATATTATTTTATCTTCATCAAAAGTATAATATTTATTATTTTTAATTAATAATATTAAATAATTTGGATATAGTTTTTTAATTACCTCATATCTTTCTTTCATAATAATTTTTATTAGATGTCGGTAGAAAGAGTACGTATACTCTTTCGTCCATCTATTATCTTTTAAAAGTATAATACTTTTAAGGAAAGTTTATGTTTCTTATGCTTAACACTTTATAGCCATAACCATAAAACCTAAACCAAACATAAGAAGCTATAAAAAACTGCATAACCGTTATACGCATTGTTATTGCCATTGAGTCCGCCATTGTTACCCTCCGTTAGCAGGGTTAGAAGAACTGTTTTTCTAAAAAACTTCCCTATATTTATATTAATAGTATCTTTCAATAATATGCTTTATTTTATCCTTATTTACAAAATTATAACTATGAAAATAATTTTCAAAAGAATAAAAATATTTTTCAAAAGTAATCATATTATTTTGATACCTATAAATACCTTTCTTAATACCTTTTTTTATATTATTTCTTGCATTTTCGTTCAAATTAATAATAGTTTTATTATTAATAATTCTAAAATTATAACCTAAAAAATTAAAACCATTTTTTAAATTTACAATATAAGTTTTCTTTTCATTTATTTCTAAATTATAAGAATGAATAAAATCTATTATTTTATTTTTACATATTTTTAAATAATCTAAATCATTTGAAAATATTACATAATCATCCATATATGAAAGCATATATTTTAAATGTAAATCATGAATTATATAGTGATGTAATTTATATAAATAAAATATAGAAAAAAACTGTTGTACTTGGCCTCCTAAAGAAACGCCTACTCCTTTTTTATACCTAGGTAATTTTTCATTAACTTCTTTTTCTAATATATCTATTTTATCATTAATATAATCATAATTAGTACTATCAATTATTTTACAAACTAAATTATATTCTTCATTTGTTAAATCATTTATTATTAAAGATTTTAAAATACTATGATCAATTCCATAAAAATATTTTTTTATATCAATTTTTAAAACATAAATATCTTTATTAAAATGTTTTAACTTTTCAATATCAGAAAGTAATAATTTAATCGCATATGTAAGTCCCATACCTTTCCTTGTTGCAGTAATTTCTTTACATAGATATTTTGAAAGTTTTGGTATTAAAATATATTTTGCTACATAATGATTAATAATTTTGTTAATTATACTTTCACTCATAACAACCCTAATTTTAGGTTCTCTAACTAAAAATATATTATAACTACTACCTTGATATAAACCATTTTCTAAAATATATTTTATATAAACTAAATACTCTATTTTACATTTTTCAAACGCAAGAATTTTCTTTCTATTTTTCACTCCTTTCAATATCTCATTATTATATATATCTAATAAATCACTTATTTTTACTATCATAATCTATCTTATTATCCAACCATTTATTACTCATTCTATTTATTTCAGATAACTTATATGAAACTTTTTTTAATGAAGTTTCTGCAATATAACCTTTAATAAATAATCTTTCTATAATGTAATCTATAGTATTTATAAGTGAATTTATTTCTACTTTATATGAATTTATAAATTTATAATTATCTTCATTATTAGTTTTATTTATAGAATATAATAATTCTATTGATAACTCTTTTAACTTATTTTTATAAAAATAATCTTTTTTAGGAATATTTTCAATTATCTTATCAAGAATATTCATAAAATCTTTATACTTGGTTAATATTAAAAATTCTTTTGATGATGCATTATTTTCTAAGTTCATTTTCAATTAAACCTATTATTTGTTCAAGTTTTTCATCACAGCATCTATTTAAATTGTCAATTAAATAATCTAATTTTTTTCTTTTATCTAAATTTTTTAATGCTAAATCCAAATATTTTGGATAATTATTAAGTTTATCAAAATCCTTAATAGTAGGATTTTTATCTACCTCAATAATTTGATAAGATATTTTAGCATCTTCCAAAGTATTTAATACTTTGGATAAACTATTATCTGGAAATCCACATAAACCATCTTTGAGTACTTTATAACCAAATAGTAAATTCATTATATAAGCATCCATATCTCTACATTGATAAAATTTACCATGATTTTTATAAAGTATCAAAAATGACTTTACATTAGTAACCCTCCCCCCGATTTTACATTATCTTTACATGCATTTACATTTTTAAATAATTTCATTTTTTCCTTCCTTTCTAATTATTTAATTATTTATTTTAAATCGGCTTCACAATGCGAAGCACGATTTATTATTTACATTCCTAAAGTATATGGACTTGTCAATGTTCCATCACCAGATAATTTATTAACATTAGATTGTAGATATAAGACTGGCCTAACTGCACAACCGAGATACGCACTGAAATTGCCATTGAGACCGCCATGGTTATCGACGCGAACAGGGTGAGAAGAACTGTAGTCTGTCATTGTCCATTCATAACTTTGTCCAAATAGCCAATTATTAACCATTTGACTATTTGCACTTGAATAACTCAAATTTCCAGTGTAACCACTTATCGCATAGCCAAAATCACTTGCATACATGAGACCTGTCATAGACTTTTCAGAAACTTGTTTTTTTACTTCGTTTGCATACACTACACTTGATGAATTAAAACTATTAGACATTCCAATGTTAAAATAAACACTTTCTATCATATTACCATAACTATCATTTTCATTAATGCCATTTTGTGAGTAATTACACACGCCTTGAGTAGTTTGATAAGCATAACAGTATTTATCACATCCATCTTTTTTACCTAAAAAGCAAGTATTTAAAAGTCCTTGAATAGTGCTACCAATCCACACTATAGGATTTGATGAACTATAATTTGACTTATTATAGGCAAATGCTCCAATTGGGTCTACTTTAATAATTTTTACTCTATTTTCCCATTTAGTACACTGTGCTTCTCCTTGCTTAAATTCTATTCCGTTAATAGTGGTATCTTCGGTTACTGGAGAAACCTCTAAACATACGGGTACATAACCTATTATTCTCCATAACTGATTATTAAAGGATACATAGTTATTAGGATTATTACCTTGATATCTATATTGCTCAGTATTATTATCTGTTACTTTTTTTATTACTCCATCTCCTGAAGTACCTACTCCTGCTGTTATAACACTTGATAAAAGCGTACCTGTAGTATTAGTTGTTTTAGTAAGAGTTGCACTACCGCCATCATTAACTCCATTTTTAATAGATATCATTCTATTAATATTATTCCATTCTATATTCGAAGAAGTTATACCATTTAAATTAGATAATGAATAATTACTATTAGGATTATTATATGGTAAATCTGTTACATTTATATTTATTTGATTATTAGCTTCTGTTTGATAACATGTTACATTAGCTACTTTAAATGTACCTTTATAAGTTTTATTTATTAAATTAGATTGATCAAATGCTAAATTATAAAATTTAGTATTTATAGTCCAATTATGTACTGAAGGACTACCTTTTTTAGAATTAGATATTTTAGCATTTTTTACTAAAGTCATATTTGCAGAAGGAAAATCATCTTCACTCATAAATTCATTTTTACCTACTTCAGGTCCTAATACTTGTAATGTAAATTCTCTAAAAGTACCTGCTGTTTTAGAAGTATATTTATCTGATGAACTATCATAATTAAATATAATATCATAAGTACATGTTACTCCTGTTTTAGTGGTATTTGCATCTAAACTTACATTTAATGTACTTGTATTACTTGCTATATAAGTAGTACTCGTTTCCTCAGTCATATTATAGGGATCCACTGTTATAGAAAAATTTGTTGTATTAGTATCAAGTACTGCATTATCTATTTTATTTGCAGTTATATTTACATTCATAACATTATTTAAATCAATATTAAATATACCTAAATATCCAAAAGATATTGCTATAGCAAGTATTAAAGTAACTGCTATTGATACTATAATAATCTTCTTTTTATTTTCTATCTTTTTCATATAATTACTTTCCTATCTTTACTAATTTATCATACCATAATAAAACTACTTTTCCAAGTAGTTAAGTTATAAAAATTTAAATTTTAGTAGTTAAATGAATAAATAACTAAAATAGAAATATATTTTATTGTTTTAACTCCCTTAATATTTTTTCTTAATTTTATCTATATCAGTAAAAAATAAATTAGTTTCCCTTTGTTTTAAACTTATCATATTCTTAAATAAACTTTTGAACTTATTTGTATAAACCATAAAATGTCTTTATCTTTAACAGTAAAATAAGTTTCTTTCATGATTTTTCATTAAAGTATCATTATCTACAATATCAAAATACTCGTCTTTTATATGATATAAATAGCCTGTTTTAATTTTCTGATGGGTTATCTCCACTTGTAAAAGAAAACCTCATCTAGCGATGAAGTTATCTAATATTTTCAACCAGGATCATTTATTAGTCGCACCACCTGGAAGCGACTAACATTTCGCGATTGGAATCATTTATAA
>ERZ779991.37-NODE-37-length-27634-cov-3.15795_pt1 | contig 27634 bp, 35 predicted proteins | sample MGYA00511180_ERZ779991 | MGnify/ENA primary metagenome ERZ779991 (study PRJEB29588, sample SAMEA2145068) | human gut metagenome | biome: human gut; feature: human-associated habitat; material: faeces | place: Denmark | collected 2008/2010 ... | reverse complement strand
CGAAATCTCTATCGCTATATAATGGGGCAGAAGATTAAAGAGGTTAGAGAACTTAGTGGTATAACATTGGAGGAGCTGGCAGAAAAGTCCGGTTATAAGCCTAACAACATTCGTAATATTGAGATGGGGCGTTTTAATGCCGATATTGATACGTTATGTAATATTGTTGAGGCTATGGATGCTCATTTTGAGGTGATGAAGGATTAAAAGTTCTTTCGATATATGAAATATATTTAAATACAGAAACAAAAGCATTAAAAAACTTGCAAAATTAAGGTGTTATTCTTATCTTTGCATCGTAATATAAAAAGGTGAGACACACCGAAACAACTGCATCGGATTATGAATAAAGCATATTTGATTTTCAGCAAGAACACAAGCATTCAAGAATGTTGTACTTGGTTTCGTTATCGTGACGAAGCTTTGAGATACAATAAAGAACATTTTGAGAACGTGTTTATGGTACTGCCACATGAGTTTGATTCTTTGAAAGATGTTGACCCTTGCGAGCCGACAGAGTTCACGAAGTATTCAAGATGCGAGCATTGCTGGAGAAAGATTAAGAATGATTATCTAAAACATATAGGAGATATGAATATGAAGAAAGAAGAAAAGTTTGTCATTGATGATTCTCAGAATTACAATGATATGTTTAGCAAAAAGGAACGGATGCAAATTAATAAGGCAACCAAACCTTTAGAGAACAAGTAATTTTCACCATTTATTAAAAGTGAGTTTAATAACCCGAACGCATTTGCTTGGATGGAAGAATTATGCTATCTTTGCATTGCGTTCCTTGAAATAATTAATTATGAGTAATAACAAAGAAGATTTTGATGCGCAGGTAAGTGCATTTAAAGAGAAGTATCCCGATTTCAAGCCAGCCAAACCTATTGAGGTTCTTAACTTGATTATGACAAGAAAGAATGCCAAGGAGATTCTTGAAGGCAAGAAGAAGGTTGAGTACAGAGCCTATACAGACCATTATATTGGTCGTTTGTTTGACAAGGATGTTTTGGAGTTCCTTAAAAAGCATGGTAAAGAAGAGGATGTAATTAAAGCGCAAGAGGAGGGTATTGTTGACCCATTGCGAGTAGTAAAGACAATCCACTTCCATGATTATAACAACTCGTGGTATCTTGATTGTGATGTTTTGGTAAATGATACTTGTATCGTTATGAAAGAAGATATTGATTTTCTTCACGAAAAGTATGATAGCCATGATTTGGATGAAATGTACGAAGCATTGGAGCTTAAAAAGGAAAAAGAGCGTCCTTTGTTTTTCTTCTTTGTTATTGACAAGGTAACAGAAACGACTCTAAAGTAGGTGGGCGTAAGTCCACCGAGCCTAGATAATTCCCCAAGGGGAGTAGTTTATGATTCGTGGACTTAAAACGTTACAACTATGTCAGAGGCATCAAGAGGTTATCGTTATTCTCAATGGAGAGCGGTAACAAATCGTACAACTGGTCTTAGGGCTGGTGAAAGACGTGAACGTGGCAGAAATGTTGAGTACCGAAACACTGGCGCACAAGGAACTACTTATGGTGGTGCTATGCGTACATTGGCAGCTCGTACAGCAGCAAATAATGTCACAGAACGTGTAAACCGCAGACTTAGAAGAGGTTAAAAGTCAAGAGGGGTAGAATGAATTAACTTTCATTCACCCCTTGTTTTTAAGGAGAATAATGTATGCAAGAACTAAAAAGAGCAAGAGAAATCATTGATGATGTTTCCAAGGAGACAGATAGTATATTACTTTTCCATTCTCTGAGTGGAAAGGATTCTATCGTATTGCTTGACTTATGCTACAAGAAGTTCAAGAGAGTTGTGGTAGTATTCATGTATATAGTAAAAGACTTGGAACATATTATGCGTTACTATAATTACGCTAAAACCAAGTACCCGAACATTGAGTTTGTTCAAGTTCCTCATTATGCTTTATTTTATGATATAAAAACCGGATATATGGGAATAAAACAAGACCCTAAGCAAAGACAATGGACTTTAGCTGATATAACCGAAAAACTCAGGAAGAGACTTGGTGTAGAGTGGGCTTGTTATGGATTTAAACAATCCGATTCTTTGAACAGACGGCTTATGCTTAGAAGTTATACGGATGGAAAGGAAGCTATCAATTGGAAGACGAAGAAATTCTATCCTTTATCTACATATAAAAACAAGGAAATAATGGATTATATTCTTGACCATCGTTTAAAGAACCCAGAAGCAAATGGAACGAATAAACAAAGTTCAGGAGTTGATGTTGAGGATATTGAGTATCAGAAATTTCTTAAAGAGTTTTATCCGGCAGATTTAGAGAAAATATACAAGGTATTCCCAATGGCAAGGATAGTTCTGTTGAAAGCTGATAAAAACAAGGAGGAACTGAAATGAAAAAAGGAAGTGAAACAAAGATAATCAAGAGGTCTCAAATAAACTTGAACCCTTGCAACCCGAAGGTACATACCGATGCGGACATCAAACAGCAAAAAGCCAATATTAAGAAAGTTGGTCTCATTGGAGGTATTCAATGGAATGAGACAACTGGAAATCTCATAGATGGGCATAAACGAGTGATGAGCGTTGACCTTATCCAAGGTTATGATGGTACTCCCGAAACTGATTATGACATCAAGGTAGAAGCCGTTGATTTTGACGAAAAGACCGAGAAAGAGCAATTGTTGTTTATGGCGAAGTCGCAAGACCCGATAGATTACAACTTGGTTGCCAAGAACTTTAGCATAGATGAAATAGACTTCAAGGCTGCTGGCTACACGGAACAGGATACTGAACAAATCAAGATGTTGCAAGATGATTTGGAAGCATCATTGAAGGATTCGGGCATGGATGACTTTAGCGAGGATTTCTTGAATGAACCTATAATTTCAGTTACGACCCCAACGCCAATGACCGAATTACCCAACATCGAAAAAACATCTGAAGAGATAGTGGCCGAGCACGCAGCTAAGCCAAAGATGACAAAGGAAGAGGTCAAGGATCAGAAACAGCATTGTACTGATGTCGGAAAGAAAAGAAAGGAAGATATTGATAACTTCATATTCATTGATTTCGAAAGTTTTGAACAAAAGCAGATTTTCTGTGATATGTTGCACATGGAAGCCGCTAACTCTATGCGTATTTCCGGAAGTCAGATTTTAGGTTTGTTGTAATATGGGACGCAAGCGAGTAAAGCCTCTTGTAGTGAGGAAGAATCCCATAGATGTTGCCAATATGGTAATTGATATGGCTAGTGAACAGAGTAAGGATTGTATCGTTATGATGTCTCTTGGCAAGGACTCCATTGTTACATTGGACTTATTATATGATAAGTTTGAGCGCATAGTATGTGTATTTATGTATCTCGTAAAAGACTTAGAGCATATACAACGATGGATAAACTGGCTGAAGGCTAGATACCCGAAGATAGAGTTCGAGCAGATACCACATTGGAATACAACATACAATCTTCATTATGGAGTTTATTGCGTTCCGAATCCAAAAGTAAAGGTTCTTAATCTTTCTATGGTAGTAAAAGCCTTAAAAAAGCGTTTCGGAATAGAATACGTATTCTTTGGTATGAAGAAAGCAGACTCGATGAACCGAAGCCTTATGTTGAAGTCGTATGAGGATGAAAATTACATTCATGGTGGAAATTGTTATCCTCTTGCTGATTTTACTCAAAAGCAAATCTTGCTGCAATTGGATGACTTTATTCACGAAATGGGATTGGAATGGGGCATGGATAAGGCTAAGATATATGCAAGGGGTATTCAGCGGATGAAAGATGACTCTTATATTGAAGAGTTGTTTGGAAAGCATCTTGCGGATATAACAAGCGATATTGAGAAAAAGTATAATCTTTCTCCGGCTGAGGCTATGAAGAGAGCTTATGGTGAAATGAAGAGATATGTAGGATTTAAAGAGAAGAGTAATGAATGAAGTATATAATGATGTTTTAGGTAAGGCGTTAAGCATTAAATCAACTAATAATATTGTCGTAAAAGTAGAGCAAGGAGCATTAGAAGTTAATCTGAAACAATGTAGTGTAAAGCGAATTATGTGGTTCTCTGTCTTCTTGATTGATGGATTTACTATGCGTCCATGCAGTTATACTTTCTATTCCTCTATGAGTGACGATGAATTGGATGACACATTTACACAAGTAGAAGGCAGATTGAACTTTCTGAAAAACTTAAATTCTAAATAACATGACGGAACAGGAAAGAAGAGTTGTAAACCATGCAATGAAGATACTAGAGCAGAGCCAAGATGATGAGGCTAGGGCTTTGGCTGTCAAGTTGTTGGAACAAGGTACAAAAGTTCCTCTTCAGAAAGTGCAGTTTTATGCCGCATATTGCAATGGCTTGCGTGATGGGTATTCAAGAATATTCGACCTAATACAAGGTGGTGGGTGGCTTGCGAAAGTGAGCAAGAAGGAAATGCCATATTTCGAAGCAGAGAAGGAGCTTGTAGAGAGCTGTATTGATGCTTGCTACGATTATCATATGGGCAAGTATGATATTAGGTACAAGAATAAAGAATTATCCAAAAGTGGTAAGCTATTGGCTTGCAAGGCTGTTTTTGTGAAACAAACGATGATTGGTTTTGAGGTTAAATACAACAAAGATAAAGAATGATTGCACAATATAGATAAGTGAAGTTGTAAACCTTTGATATGTAGGTACTCCCTTGCAAATTTTGTATCTTTGCAAATAAAAAAGGAGATTTATATATGGCAGATAGAGGATATAGAGGCAGACCTCAACGAGGCGAAAGAGCGGATAGGCAAATCAATGCCGGACATAGCCGTGGGTTGGATGCGGCTTTGTCTGACACTGAAGCTAAGATTAGAAAGCTAAAGACGGAACGTATTTATGCCTTTAATAAGGACGGAAAAGAAATAGCGCATTCCCAAACAGGAAAGGCACATAGTACGCAATTACCTTTTGGCTATAACTACAAAGATGCCATCATTACTCACAACCATCCTAATAGAGGTATTGGAGATACTATAGCTGGAAGAGTTGGCACAATTTTGTCTGGAGCTGACATTTTTACAACTATAGCACATAACGCTTCCGAGATTCGAGCAGTTACAAAGAATTATACGTATTCTTTGAAGAGACCAAGTAAAGGGTGGGGACTTTCAGAATCGGATGCATGGGATGTTTTTGGTAAGAAAAATTCGCAATGGAGACGAACCCTTCAGCAAAAACAGACAGAGTATCTTTCAAAGAGCGGAATACGAAATCGAATAAACGAGAAAGTGCTAGCTTTAAACAGAAAGCGTTCTAGTTTTACGAAAGGAGGAAAAGTCCCTAGTGCAAGTGATGTGTCTAGTTATAATCGTGAAGCAAACGAAATACAGAAACGTGTCACGGAAGCTAATGATAGAGGTAATGTTGGTGCGCAATATCAAGTTATGAAAGAATACGCAAAGAAATACGGATGGAATTTAACACGTAAGCGTACATCTTAAGGAATATATTCGAACGATGGGTAGTATTGTCCCTCTTCATGTGGGAAGAACCTTCCCATCAGGGGGTGTAATTTAAACTGTGTCAAGGCTTGTTCTTAACTTTCATTCCCACTCCCTGCTGGGGGCATGCCCCCAGCAGGGAAGCCTTTTCGGCTGCAAAGTTACATAATTTTAAATCTATCTCCAAATTTTATTGCCAATTGTTGAGAAATTTGTCCCCAATTTGCCAGTGGCATAGTCCATTTCTTACGGATGTTGCGGTAAGCTAAGTACGCAAGCTTCTCCAAAGAATTATCCGTAGGAAAGACCCCTTTAGTCTTTGTGACCTTTCTTACCTGTCTGTGATACCCCTCAACCGTATTGGTCGTATAAATGAGTTTACGGATGGCTGGAGTATATTGGAAATACTCTGTCAGACGTTCCCAATTGTCACGCCATGACTTGATGACAATTGGGTACATCTCTCCCCACTTAGACTCTAACAGGTCTAAATTAGCAGCAGCGGAGTCTTTGTTTACTGCACCATATACTGTTCTTAAATCCTTGATAAACTCCTTTTGATGCTTACTGCCAACATACTTGATAGAATTGCGTATCTGATGGACAATACAGAGCTGCACAGAACTCTCAGGAAATACGCTTTGGATGGCATCTGGGAAGCCTTTGAGACCATCAATACAACAAATCAAGATGTCTCGAACACCACGGTTCTGAAGATCCGTAAGAACTTCTAGCCAGAAGTTAGCTCCTTCACTCTTAGACACATACATACCTAACAGTTCTTTTTGGCCTTCCTTGTTGATACCAAGAATGTTGTAAATGGCTCGTGTGACGGCTCTGCCATTCTCATCCTTTACCTTATAATGGATAGCATCAAGCCAGCAAATGGCATATACAGGATCGAGCATGCGAGACTTCCAGGCGGTGATTTCGGGTAATACACGGTCTGTTATAGAGCTGATAGTATCGGCTGATAGAGTTGTGTTGAACTCACGCTCAAAGTAGCTGCTGATGTCACGTGTGCTGGTGCCCATGGCGTACATCTCAATAATCTGGTCTGCCATGCCATTGGCAAGAATAGTCTCACGCTTCTTTACGGTCTCAGGTTGGAAAGTTCCGTCTCGGTCACGAGGAGTCTCTATAGTGACCTCACCATATTTTGTTTGAACCTTCTTACTCATCTTACCATTACGACGGTTGCCGGAAGAGCGTTCCTCTTCACTTAAATGAGCGTCCATCTCACCTTCGAGAGCTGAGTTGAGAATACGCTCTAACAATGGAGCTAATGCTCCGTCCTTGCCAAATAAGGCTTCACCACTACGCAACTGCTGAGCTGCTTTCTTGTAATCAATTTCTAAGTTGTCCATAATATAAAAACTGTGTTAAACTACTTTTATTGTAGCTTGACACAGTTTAGTTTACACTCTCTCCCATCATTGACAATGCCGTAGTACATTTTTCATATTGCTTTTGAAATCCGTACTTTTTAGCTCTCGATAGGTTGTGATCCAGGTCGTTGATTTTGACTTGTATTGCAACCATATCTTTTGAATCAATGATTGATTGTATGTAGTCAAAATACGGAACACCTTTCTTGTGGGTTAGGACACATACACTATCGGCAATGTCTTTTCTAACACCTAGTGATAACAGCTTGTCGTAGGTCATATCCGTATCTTCAATCGTATCATGGAGAAATCCGACACAAATCTCTTCGGTACTATTACCCATTTCTCCTACATGGATAGGGTGCAATATAACAGGCAATCCAACCTTATCAATCTGTCCTTTGTGCGCCTTGCAAGCGATACCAAGGCACAATTCTATCATTTCAGAATCTTTCATATTCTTCTTTCGTTATTAGCTCACCTAACTCAAGAGCATCTTGTGCATAGGTGTTTTCATTAAACTTAAACTCCTTTGGCTTACGTCCTTTACCTTTAGGGTAACACATAAGTTCTTTATTTACATATTGATAACGGACAACGATGTCATCCTCCCAATAGTAAACATAAACCGACTCTCCGTTTTTAAGGAGGTGGCTGATTTTGTTCTTATCTTTATTGTTCATAGTCTTTATCTCCTTATTACAATGCAAAGATATAAAAAATATATTAAACTTGCAAACAAATTAATGTTTATTACTTGAAATTTAAATATATTAATTATTGAAATGTTGCATAGTAAGCTTGTTGCATAGATACTGACCTTTGCTTCTTACCTCCGTTACTCTTGGCGGTTCTACTTTGCTCATATAATGCATGTCCCCAACCGGATGGTTTCTTGGTCTCTTTATAGATTTCTCGCATGGTCTTCCCACCCAACAGCTTGTAGGCTATCGAGTAATTCTCTTTGGCGTAAATCATCTTGGCGGTGTTAACTTGTATTTCACCAATAAGTCCGGTTTTCTTGTTCCGGATATTGATGATGTTTCCTGAATAGCCAGTATCCAGTTTCTGTTCCTTGAGTCTAACGAACTCAAAGCCCTTGTATTTGCCTTTAAGGTCTTTTATTATTTTCGGTATTGACCCTTTATCTGCGATGATGGTTGTTCTGTACGAGTCCTTAATGTCTTTGATACCATTAGCTTCGCCCTTAGCCTTGCGTACAATGGAGTCAACACTCTTGTAATTGATAGGAGTGACCCTTGCTCCATACTTCTTAGCTATACCTTCAGCTATAGCTTGTAGCTTGTTACCAACCGACTCGGCTTTTCTCCGCATAGAGGTAGCTTGTGCTCTCAGCCTAGCATATGCCCCATTATTACCAACGTCTCCCATATCTTTTTTAGTGCAAAATTAACCAAAATGCAAGCCAATTAATATATTGCGGCGATATGTTATTTCACTTAAAAGACAAAGTGAAAAGACACGCAAGTAAACATTTCTCTTAAACAATTATTATTCATACCTTTGCAAGAAACAATGAGTTGATAAGATGACGAAACCAAGAGATTATTTCACAGGCAAGCAAGAAGAGTTCAAACGCTCCGAAGTGCAAATAGCACCATATAATCCAAGGAAGATTTCACCGCAGCAGAAAGCTACATTGAAACGTTCCATAAGAAAATATGGCGTTGTTGGTGGTATAACCGTCAATAAGCAAACAATGACCATCGTAGGCGGCAACCAAAAAGTAACCATCGTGGATGAGATTATGGGCTATCCCGAAAAGGATTATACTCTTTTGGCTGAGGCTGTAAATATGGATTACAAGACCGAAGTTGAACTGAATTTCATGCTTAATTCCGAGAATGCTCATGGAGAATGGGATGACATGAAAGTCCGTGAGTTAATTCCGGACATAAACTATATGGATGCCGGATTAACGGAAGAAGACTTATCCCTGTTCGGCTATGATGCAATGGTAAAGACTGAAGGCGAAGATGAGTTAGGTAAAGAACTTAATTCCTTACTAGACCCATTTGCCCAAGAAAGCGAAAACAGAAAAGTACAAGCACCAAAGGAAGTGCAAGAAGAGCAGAGACGACAGATAGAACAAAATCAAATTATAGCCAATCAGCAGCAAGAGGCTCAATACCAAGCGAATAAGGAACGTATGCAGCAGGTGAAGAAAGAAGTAAACACCAAGGCAGCGGAAAAGGCATTAGAAGCCGAGTCTTACGTCATGCTATCCTTTGATAACATCGAGAACAAGGAACGCTTTATGAGCACCTTTGGCTTTATCGAAACCGATAAGGTAATAAAGGGAGAAATGCTTATGAAAGTAGCAAAACGAATATAAACGAATAAGCAATGAAAAAGATTATAAGAATATTACTAGGGTACATAATAGCGGCAATAACAATGCTTATGATTATTCCCTTTATGTTTGTTTCTCTGTTTCTTGGAAAAAGGAGAAAGAAAGCGTTTGGTATATGGGTGTCGTGTCTTTTTATCCCTTTGATAAACAAGGTAGGGCAATTGGTTAACTCATAAATATCGAAAGACTATGAAGGCAAACGGAAAAAGATTAATGAAGATTGCGAACTTGGCTATAACTATGGTATTGGCAATACCGATGTTCTTACTAGCCGTTCCTTTCTATATGTATAACAAAATTAGAGGCAAGGTATAAATCCCATCTGCCCAATATATAGCGAAACAATAATAAATACAAGAAAATGGCAAAACCGAAATTTGATTACAATGGCGATGCTTTCTACGATGAGATAGAACAGCTTGCAAAGCAAGGTCAGAAGGATTCTGAAATTGCCTACGCCCTTGGTTTGAAGTTTGGGGTTGACCTAAATCCACAGGTCTTCAACCGAATGAAAAACGGAAAATACGAGAATTGGAATGAAGACGAAAATGCGGAAAGAGGCGAAAGGATAACTCAATCCCTCGTGCGTGGCAGAGAGTTTATTAATGCAATCGTGCGTGGTAGATTCCTTAAATGCGCCCTTGGAGGTGTCAAGGTAAAGGGCAAGACAACCACCAAGAGACATATGGTTGTAGATGGAGTTATGACAGATGATATAGTAGTGGAAACTAGAGAAACCGAGCAGGAGACCCCACCTAACGTACAAGCTCTTTCAACTTGGCTATTCCATTACGATATGACTTGGAGAGAGATACAGAGAGGTAAGAAGGATGAAGAGGAAAAGGGCATTCCTTTTGACCCTAAGAAAGGTATATCCGTCAATAAGTGGATAGAAAGAGAGATTGAGCAAGAAGCAGAAGAACAAGAGGAGGGTGAATAATGGCAAAAACACATTCCGTTTATTATCCGTTGTATAACGACAAGACGCATTTCATTTACCTTATAACAGGAAGCCGTGCGTCAGGAAAAAGTTTCTCTGCTTCTCAGTTTATCGAAAGACTTACTTTTGAATACAATGCAGAAAGAAAGATAGCACATAAGATTCTTTATACACGTTATACAATGGTGAGTGCCGCTATTTCCGTAATTCCAGAGGTTAAAGAGAAAATAGAGATAGATGGCACACAGGATTATTTCAAGAACACGAAGACGGATATAGTCAACAAAATGACGGGAGCTGAAATCATGTTCCGTGGTATTCATACGGCTAGCGGTAATCAGACTGCGAAGTTAAAGTCTATTCATGGTGTGACTACGTTTGTCGTTGATGAGGCTGAGGAATGGACGAGTGAGGAGGATTTTGAGCGTATCATGCTTTCAATCCGTCAGAAAGGCTTGCACAACCGAGTAATAATCATTATGAACCCTTGTGATTCAAATCATTGGGTATATAAGCGTTTCATCGAAAAGACTCATAAAGAGGTGTATTTTGATGGCGTTCCCGTTCAGATCAGTACAGACCCTAGAGTACTTCATATACATACGACCTATCTTGATAATATAAAGCATCTTTCACCGGAGTTCCTTAACGAGGTGTTAGAGATGAAGGAGAATGAGCCGGAGAAATATGCGCATATAATGATTGGTAGATGGTCGGATGTATCAGAGGGCGCAATATTCAAGCATGTAGGCATCGTTGATAAGTTCCCTAGCAATGCAAGGAAAGTAGCCATCGGTGTAGACTGGGGATATTCAAAAGATTATACGGCAATTGTAAAGTGCGGTATCGTAGACAATCGCCTATACATAGAGGAACTTTGCTATAGAACGGAAATGTTATCTAGCGACATCATAAGATTCTTGCGCCCTTATGCGGACGAAGGCTTGTTTGTGTATGCGGATAGTGCTGACCCTAGACTTATAGATGAGGTAGCTCTTGGTGGAATAGTTATATATGGAGCACAAAAGGGTGCTGGTTCTATATTGGCTGGTATTGACAAGATGCAGACATTCGAAATCTTTGCGACTAGGCAATCAGTCCATTTGCAGAGCGAGTTCCGCAAATATGTGTGGGCAAAGGACAAGGATGGCAATTATATCAATGTTCCCGAAGACCATGATAACCATTTGATAGATGCTGCTAGGTATTATATTCTTGCCGTATTGCTCGGTAAAGTGATGAAGCCAAGAAAAGCTTCTAAATCAGACTTAGGAGTGTACTAAATGACAAATATAATTACTTTTGTAATAAAAATACAAGTGTTTAATTATTAGATTGTTAGTGTAAGTATTCTATAAGAGTAGATAAAAGTTAAGTGTAAATAAAAAAGATTGTTTACTAAATAAAGATAAATTCTTTAGTAAATAGTCTTTTTTATTCACTTAAAAACTAAGTGAAAGGCATACGTAAATTAAAGTATGTAGAAACCATGTTTATTATTACCTTTGCTTCAAAAAGTTATAAGGATGTTTGTAGATTCAATTATTCAGATAAAGACATATTTTCGAAACCTCACGCTCAACGCATTGGGTGTGGAGAGAAGCATCTTCGAACGTTTGGACGATAACGATGTTGATTCTGTCGTAAACATGATGGAACAACATGATTTCGATGTGGATAATGCCATTTCGGAATATAATCCACAAACCCATAAGGTGATGAGCCGTGAAGATAAATGGGTAAAGGGAGAAAAGCCATACAGGACGGAGAAGTTGGCAAGAACAAGACAAAGATACATCAATGAGGTAGAATTGTTCTTCTTGTTAGGCAATCCGGTTATGTGGAAGAAGACTGAAGGTGACGATGAAGCCTTTGAACTATATAAAAAATACTTGAAGGATATATACTTCAATACCAAGCTACGTCAATGTAAACGACTTGCCGGAGCAGAAACCGAAAGCGGTTTTGTTTTTAATTTCTCGCAAAAAAACGGAAAAATGCATGTTGATGTGTATGTTGCAGCTCGCTCAAAGGGACATAAGATGAGAGAGTTGTTTGACCAGTACGGAAACATGCTTGCTTTTGCTGTAGGCTATTCCTTAAAGCGAGAATCAAAGACTATCGAATGTTGGGATATATTGACATCCGTTTTTAACTATCATTGTGAACGTGGTGGCTTTGGGTGGAAAGTGTATAAGTATCCTAATCCGACAGGAAAAATTAATGGCATTTATTTTCGTCAGCCAAAGGCATGGGAAGGAGCAGAACCGAGAATGGAACGTGAAGAAATGCTTGATTCCAAGATTGGAGATGCTAACAACTACTTTGCTGACCCTATTGCCGCTGCTACTGCTGACGTGATACAATCAATCCCTAAGCGGAACAAGCCAGGTAAACTCATACAACTTACAGGCAAGAACTCTAGGTTTGAATATATCAACCCGCCTCAAAATTCCGAAATCCGCAAGGCAGAGAAAGAAGACTTGGCTCAGTCTATCTTGTTTGATACGTTTACACCGGATATGTCACCGGAACTGATGAAAGCTATGAGCACGCTTACTAGTGTCGGCATAAAACGAGCGTTGGTATTGGGCTACATCAAGCGAGCGAACCGAATGGAAATCTATGAAGAACTTGTCGGTAGATTATCGCATGTGATTATAGCCGTAATGAAGGAACTATATCCTGAGATGAGAAGCAAGTTGGATAAGTTGGAGGTCGAATTCGATTTTGCCGAACCTTTCGAGGATGACAAAAAGGATAAGTGGAAAGTAATAGCGGAACTATATAATCAAGGCGTACTTTCTTTAGAGACTGCTGTACAAATGCTGGCTTTAACTGACGCTCCTGCTGAAGAAATTGAAAAGATACGCAAGGATGCAGAAGATAAAGTAGCGTTAGCTGCAAAGGTAAAGGGAAACGAAAACACAACTTCATAATTTTAAATGCTTATTGTTTTTGGGCGCATTTCCTTTTAGGATTTGCGCCTTTTTTGCACTTAAATTTTAAGTGAAAGCATTGTGATAATAATATAATATTATTCCTCATTTTGTTTTTAACTTTGTTGGCATGAACACGAATGAACTTATCATAAACGGAAAAGATGCTTGGAATACCTATCGGGTCAAGATGGGGTATGGCTTTTTGGATGCGTTGGAAGCTGACGCAGACAATAAAAGTTATATAACCAATGAAGTAAGGACTGAGCACGGAACTAGGGTTGTTCCTATCCGTCCCAAAAAGGCAGAAAGAAGCATTACCTTGGAGTTCGTTATAGTCGGTAAAGACCATAACGATTACAATAATAGGGTAAAAGCCTTTGATGCACTTATGGATAATGGTTTTGTTACGATACAAGTTCCTCGATCAAAGGATGATGTCTATCGTTTGTTTTGTGCGAGGAAGTCTCCTACCTATTCAAGAGGAAAAGGAGGGGTTATAGGCAAGAAGAGTTTGAAGTTCATAGAATATAATCCAACGAACAGGGGAGCCTTGACTGATGCGGATATTGATATGTTCACGTTGAAAGAATTTGAAGATATAGAACAGTTATGAAAACTTACAAGAATATTGATATAAAGTATTACGATAATGACGGAAACATACATGTAAGATGTTCTGTTCCCGTAACACAGGATGCATTGGTTCACTATGAATTAATGCAGTCTCACTATTGTAAGCTTTCCTTTAAGCTTTATAAGCCTACATATTTCTTGCTTGGTGATTTTATAGATACACCATATGGACGATTTGAGCTAATAGATTTAACTAAGGCCAAAGATAATGATACTATTGGATATTCCTATGAAATCCAATTTGATGCATATTATCGTAAGTTCAAGAACAAAATATTGAAGTATCGCCCGAATACAGGTTCACAAGAAGCGACTTTCTCTCTTACTTCAAAAATAAGTACCCATGTAGAGGTGATTATGAAAAGTCTAGCTTATTATGCGAAGTTAGACAAGTCTTATCTTTACGACCCTAAATTTGAAGGCGAAGGAACGGACTATACTTATGTTATTGATGCGAGCGTAGATGCAAATGCTGCAAAGCTTATAACCTACTCAAACACAAGTGTGTTGGATGCTATTGCAAATATTGCTCAGACGTTTGAATGTGAATGGTGGTTTGAAGGCAATATTCTACATTTTGGTACTTGCGAGAATACAAATGCGATTGTTGATTTCAGACTAAACGACAACATCGTTTCTATGTCAAGTTCACAAAGCCAGTCCACTTATGCAAACAGGGTATATGCTTTTGGAGCTGCAAGGAACTTGCCTAGTGGATATAAGAATGATGCCGATGCGGACATAACAAAAGATGGTGTCGTAGAAAAACGTCTTATGCTTCCTACTTCAGCAGAATGCTCTGACAAAAACAAGCAATTGTTAGCAGAGAATGGCTTTGAGCTGAAAAACGGATATATACAAGTCGGTGGACTCCATGAAGACCAGTACGTAGAGGGAGTAACAACAAATGATGATATTTATCCAAGAAATCTTATCAAAACGTCTAATGTGACATCATACGAAAAAGATGTAGAGGATGAAAGTACACCCGAAGAGGGTGATTACATCAAACGGACTTTCTATCGTGTAAATTCGCTTACTATTGTCAATGATGATGGCGAAAAAACAGGTGATATGGCTTTCCGAAAGGCGTATATTCTTAGTGGCAAGAACTTACATATAGTATTCCAAAGCGGTTCTCTTAATGGTATGGACTTCGAATGTGAGTTTAATCCAGATGGAGTTTCTGAAATACTTAAGGACGATGATGGTAATCCGATATTGAAAGATGGAAAAGAACAGATAAATCCTAAGTCGCAGGTATTTGAGATTGTTGCTAATGAGGATTATGGTCGTTTTTTGCCGGACACAACTTTGCATCCAAAGGACGGAGATACTTTTGTTCTCTATAATTGGGATTCTACCAAATTGGGCGATGCTTTGGTATCTGCTGCTTCCAATGAGTTGCTGACGGATTCTATTAAGAATTTGAAGAAGTCAATAATAGACCCTACGACATATACATGTACCGCTGAGGCTAATTATTCATTCAATCAAGGTCGTGGCAACTTGCATGGGGTAGGAGACAGGGTTAACCTTTACAATAAAGGTTATGATGACAGTTATAGGTCTTCAAGAGTTATTGGATATGAATTCAGCCTTGATATTCCTTTTGAGGGTGCAAGGTATTATGTTGGAGAAAAGCCTTCGTATTCCCGCCTCAATGCAATGGAGTCAAAGATAGAGGAACTTGTCTATAATGGACAGAGTTATCTTAATGGTAATGGCGGAAGCGGAAGGTCGATTTACATCATTAAGAGTTATGATAGCATAACTCCTACGGATTATAATGTATTTTCAGCAAAAGCTGTTGATGAACAAAGATTAAACAAGACAAAGGACGACACCGTAAAGGGCACAATCACTTGGGAAAAGGTGCAGAAGTTCTTTAGTGGGTTGCATGTCGGTAACTCCAACAATGAGAACGGAGGCTCGTGGACTCCCGATGCAGAAGGTCGTTCGCACCTCATCACAGATTACTTGGAGGTAAGAATGAAGGCTATCTTCGAGGAGCTGGTCATCAATAAAACATCCACCATTGGCGGTAAGGAGATAATCTCTCCTGCTGGTGGCGTGGTGGCTCATAAGGTAGAAGAGGTTACTGTGACATATAATAATGTGTCACAGAAGGCTTATCGTTGCTATTTCTTAGCAGAGCAGGAAGGCGATGCCGTGGATAATGATTTCGCTATTGGCGACCAAGTGCGCTCGGAATCATTCAACGTCCGAAAGGGCACTTATCACAAGGATGGCAATCACTTCTATTGGCGATTGGTAATCGGTCGTGATGAAGACCCTGTAGAGCTGGAAGGAAAGAAATATCATTATATCGACCTCTCTGATACCGATTGCGCTACGGCAAGCGACGTACCTGCTAAAGGTGATGTGCTCAATCAGTGCGGTAATAGAACCGATGTAGAACGTCAGAACTGCCTTATCTTCTCGGCGGTAGATACCTATTCGCCATCCATCAGCCTCTATCACGGCATCAACAGCTATTCCTTTGCCAATAGGGAGTACGTGGAATATGGTGTGAATAAGCAGAATAACAAGGCATTCTTCAATGTCTATGGTGATATGTATGTAGGTGATAGACCTACAAAGGAGAATGGCTATGAGGGCAGCTCTTATATCAGATATGATAGCAGCACTAAGCAATTGTCTGTTAAGGGTAAGATTTCCGCTAAATCCACTGTGGATGGCAAGGAATTGTCTCAGTATTTCAATAAGATTGCCGAATTGCAGAATCAGGTGGATGGTGCTATCGAAACGTGGTTCTATGATGGTGTGCCTACCTTGGAGAATGCCCCAGCCATCAGTTGGAAGACCGATAAGGATAAAGAAATCCATCTTGGCGACCTTTACTACAACAACAAGACGGGCAAGGCATACCGCTTTGCCAAGGATAGCAACACCTATAAGTGGACTATCATTACAGATACCGACATCGCCAAAGCCCTTTCCGATGCAAGAATGGCACAGGAGACCGCAAACGGGAAGATGAAGGTGTTCAGCGTTCAGCCTACGACACCTTATCAGGTTGGCGATATATGGGTTAATGCCACTTATCCTTCTGACGGCAGTACCTACAAGAATGAGGTATTGCGCTGCCAGACAAACAAAGCGGCTGGTTCTCAGTTCGCCATCGGTGATTGGATTAAAGCATCTAAATACACTGATGATACAGTTGCCAACGCAGCCAAAAAGGCAGCAGAAGATGCTCAGAAGGCGGCACAGACCGCACAGACGGACATTAAAAACCTCGGAAATACGGTCACTGATAATAAGAAGGAATTCGATAATTATGTTACCGATGGCTACCTAGAGCCTTCCGAGATTGCGGCAATGGCGCAGGATTCTAAGCGACTTGAAGATGATTTTGCGGCTGCACAGAAGTCGTATAATGAGGTGAAGGATGCAGAGGTACTGAAGGACACCAAGGAACTCACTGACCTCACTTCCGCTTTCACTGACCTCTCTGATGCCAAGAAAGAACTCATCAAGTATCTTTCAGATATATCTAAAAGATACAATGAGACTGATACCAACGGCAAGGCTGCTATCGTCTCAGCCGTGGGAACGAAGTTCACCAACTTCCAAAACGCATATTCTGCCTTCTATGACAAGCTGGGTTTGGCAAACGCATATATCACTAGGAAGATATATGGCGACTTGAAGCAGAATATCACAGACCTCGCAGGTTACAAGTATCTCAAGGATGCGCTCGGTCAGACTACAGATATTGACGGTGGTCTTGTAATGACAACGCTCCTTGCGCTGAGAGACGGAGACGGAAACGTTCAGAGCGGTATCAACGGAGCAATAGACCCGAACAGAGGAAAGAAGAGTATCGCAACGCGGTGGGGCGGTCAGATGGTGGATAAGGACTATAATAGCGGAAATCTTACCCCTGCAACCTCCCTCATCCGCTTCGACGGCTCTGGCTACCTTGCCAATGGTGCTATCTGGTGGGATGTGAGCGGAAAGGTTCACGCAGACCCTACATCGTTTATCATCAGCGAAAAGAATCTTGGCGCATACCTCATCTTCTTCGAGCCGACTTGGAAGGAAGGAAGTGCAGGAACGAGCGTTGCCGATCTTGTGTCTTTGAAGCCAAACGCTCCATTCTCTAAACTTGGCGTATCGGGCGATGCTACCTTCGAGGGCGCAATCTCCTTCCATGGCATTAAGCTCACGTATGATTCCACAAACAAGGCTATCAAGATTGATGGTAATCTCTATGCCACAGGCGGTATCACGGCATACGGAGCAGGAGCATCTACCACGGGCGGTGGGAACATCATCATCCAGTGGTGGCGGCTTGATTGCAAGCGTAATCAGCTATGCGAGAATCTTAGAAGGAAGCTATACGGATGCAGACTTGACGAGTATTCCGAATGCCTATGCTATCAAGGCTCTCAGCGGTCGAATTGACAATATAGCTACAGAGCTTGGTGGTCTGAATCTCTCCTGGAATAACATCACGGGTAAACCATCAACGTTCGCACCTAGTGCGCATACCCATAAGTGGACAGAAATCACTGACCGCATCACGAAGGTAAGCCAGCTTACCAACGATGCTGGGTATCTGACTGCTCATCAGTCTCTCGCAAGCTATTATACCAAAGCGGAGATTGATGCAAAGGGCTATACTACCAATAAGGGTACTGTTACATCAGTGGCTCTTACCCTCCCTACAGGTTTGGCGTGCGCAACAAAGACCATCACAACAAGCGGCACATTTGCTGTTACTTTTGCTTCTGGATATTCAATTCCAACAACGACAAAGCAGACGGCTTGGGATGGTGCGGTATCAGCAAAGCATACTCATAGCAATAAGTCTGTGTTGGACGGCATTTCATCTGCGAAGGTAACTCATTGGGATAGTGCCTATGATTGGTACGCCCTTATGACTACTGACGAGGAGACTGCGGATGGCATTATCAATAAGTGGAACGAGGTGGTGAGCTTCCTCGCCAATATTGCGCAGACAGACACTCTTAGCGGTATTGTTGACGGAATCAATAAGTCAATTTCTGATGAGGTGACAAGAGCGAAAAAAGCAGAAGGGGTAAACGCTTCGGGCATATCCACCAATAAGACGAATATCACCACCTTGCAGGGCTACTTCACTAATGGCTCTGCGAAGAAGGCACTCCAGCTCACGAATGCTCGCAAGTTTTGGGGAAATTCATTCAATGGTACTTCTGATATTAATGGAAGCATCATCGTGCCTAACGGAAAGTATATCTCCATCGGCAACATAAAGATGGAGTATGATGCAACCAATAAGGCGTTGAAGATTACGAACACTACGACTAACGAGGTGGCAAACCTCTATACTAGTGGCGGTGTTTCTGCCTATGGCGTGGGAACATCATCATCCAGTGGTGGCGGCTTGAACGGCAGTGTGAAGAGTTATTCAAATGCCTTGAAGCTTACATCAGAATCGCTGTCTGAGATTGCCTCTGCCTACTCCATCAAGGCTCTTGATTCTCGTATATCCAGCTTGGAAGGTGGTAGTGCTACTGCTATTTCTGTCAGCGGTAGCGGTAATGCGGTTACGTCTATCACCAAGAATGGTACTACTATCAGCGTAGTTAAAGGTAGTACGTTCTTAACTAGTCATCAGTCACTTGATGGTTACGTTAATGCAATATCTGTAAGTGGAAGTGGGAATGCTATCACGTCTGTATCTAAAAGCGGAAAGGGTATTACATTTACTAAAGGTGCTACATTTTTAACTTCTCACCAAAGTCTTGCAGATTATGCTAAGAAGAGTGAAATACCTACAAAAGTAAGTCAACTTACTAATGATACTGGTTATATTACTTCTAGTGGAAGTTGTGCTTATGCTACAAGTGCAGGCAATGCTGACAAGGTTGATGGTGTTCATGTTACTTGGGCAGGTGTACTAACTTCTACTTCACATTTAGTTGCTTGGGAATCAGATGGTTCAGCTCTTAGAGACATAAACCCTGCTAATGTTACTGTAGGTAATTCTGATAAATTAGATGGTATTCATGCTAACGGACTTCTTACTGCTCTATCTAACTCTGATAAGGGAATTAGTATAACAGTTGGTGGAACAACTAAAAGTGTTTCAAATATTAGTGTTAATTATGCTAGTAGTGCTGGAAATGCCGATACTGTTGATGGTTATCATGCAAGTCATTTGTTGGTTAAAAGAGGTCGATTAGGGGCGTACAATATAGACAAAGAAACAACATTTGGTACTAGAGATATTCAACCTGAATCAGAAGTTACAATTAGTGGTAAAAGACCTTTTAATGGATGGGGTACATTATTAGTTATAGGTAGTATTGATGGTGCTTCTAATCATCAATTAGCATTTACAGGTGATAATAGAATGTTTATTAGGTGTGCATATAATACTAGTAATAACTATAATACTAAAGATTGGGCTACTGTAGCTCTTACTTCTGACAACGTAGCTTCTGCAACCAAACTTGCAACAGCAAGAAGTATTTGGGGTCAAAGTTTTGATGGTACTGGTAATGTAAGTGGTTCTTTATCTGGAGTTGGTCATATACAATTTAGTGCAGATAATTCTTATAGTATTGGAACAACTACTTCAGAAGCGGCTCACACTTATACAAGACAAGTATGGGCTAGACATTTAAATGCTAGTCGAGTTTATGCTGGTGATACTAATTTATATATTGGTTATAGTAATACTGCGCAAGTAAGGTTCTTTTCAGGTACTAAACAATCTGGAGATGGCTCTAATGAACGAATGACTATATCAACTAATGGTAATGTTGGTATTGGAACTGCTGTACCTGCATATAAACTTCATGTTGCAGGTGAAATTTATTCTTCAAGTGTTATTAGAAGTAACGCTCAAAATGGAGCTATATTTTTAAGCAACGATACCAATCCTGCTTGGATTAGTGCTCTTGATGGTCAAGTAATATTTAATACAGGTAAAGCTATTCGTTTTGGAGCAACCGACTGGGAGTGTAGTGATTGGGCTGGTCTTAAATATGATACTGTTGCTAATGCTATATATTTAGGTATAGCCGATGGAACTGTATTTAATTATTATTCTAATAAAAGAAGTAATGGTACACTGAAATTTCCAGGTATTACAACTATAACTCCTGATAGAGGAGCTAGAATTGGAGGTAGTGGTGGTGATTTATATTTAGGTAATGCTAATAATACTAATTGGGTGAAAGTTCAAAAAATATGTAGTCATAATGGTTCTAATTATTGGTATATATATCAAAGCGGTAATGCTCATTTTAGTAACATTAATGTTGTTGGTACTGCTACTATCGGTGGTGATTGTCTTGTTAAAGGTGGAGTTACAGCTTATCAATCTTCTGACATCCGCTTGAAGCAGGATTTGCGGAAGCTGGACTACTTGGGTATCATCAAGGCAATGGGTGGCACATTCGGCTTTGCTTGGAAGAAGGACAACACAAGGTCTATCGGTTGGATTGCCCAACACGTCTTGTGCAACCCTCACTTAAAGGACATCGTGGAGACTGACGAGAAGGGCTACTACAAGATTAACTACTGGTCTCCGAAGCTGATTGCAACGGCATTCGGTGCTATCGAGCAGGTAGGCGATGAGGTCAGCAGGTTGAAGGCTCGGGTGGTCTTCCTCGAATCAGAGGTTCAGCGATTGAGTGGAGATAAGGAAGACTGCAACAAGAAGAGATTAGATAACAAGAATATTAATTCATTAAATTAGATTAGAAAATGGAGAATTTAAAGATTAACAAGAAGAGTGAACAGACAACCGCCACTTATACCAAGGGCGGCTATCGTGTAGAGATCACCTACAATGTTGACAAGACGGGTGGCAACATTGAGAGCATCAATATGAGTATCTATGGTGACCCAAATGGTAATTATCTCGGCAATGCCAACGCTAGCTCCAACGGCAGCGAACTGACCTACAACATCAGCGGTGTTCCTCAGAGCAAGCTCAGTGAGGTATCATCATTGATTAAGGAGGTTAATTCCGCTATCGCCGCTAATATGGCAAGCGAGGCAGCAGAGTAAGTATTAACGCAGGGTGGCTCTTATAGAGCTGCCTTGCCTAGTGTTTTAAGTTCTAAAAATCAAGCGTATGGAACGTTTTATATTATGGCTTGCGAAAGTATTCAATGTAACAGTAGAGCGAGTTGTTACTAAAGAAGTTATCAAGGAAGTAGAGACAGTTCGATATTTAACTAATGGAGAAATTAAAGGTGATGTTTCTATAGATGGTGATCTTCTTATTAATGGTAGTTTAACTGTTGCTGGTGGAATAACTTGTTATAAAGAAGGAGGTAATTATGAGTGTAAGTAATGGAAAGATAACTGCTCCAGTTAGTATAGACGATGTTAAAAGTGTTCTTGGCTATGGTAGCAACGACCTAGCATCCCTTTGCACTTACGAAGGCATCAACATGTGGGCGAAGTATAAGCCCGTTGACTCAGACAACGCTTTCCTTGATATCAATACTGGGTGGAAGGGTAAGAGGAATGACTGCAACATCAATTATCCTAAAGCAACAAGTATCTATGATATAAAGGGCTATTATTCGCAAGCGGACAACGGCTTCACCCATAGGACGGCATCTGCACCTTACAGACTAGGAGATTTTCGCGGGTATAATCATAACGCAAGAAGTGAATACCTAGGAATTGGCACGACAAGTCCATCAGCGGAAGATGCCGTAAGTATTAGCGCAGCATATAATCTGCAAAGTGTCGATTCTGACTGGATAAGCATGAAAGACTTGTTGAATGATGGTAACATAACCTATCACTTTGGTGTGTTGCTCTATAACAACAATGGCAACAAGCTACAGTATATGAGAACATCAGATACAAACGTCGTTAAGTTTACAAAGGTCAACGCAGGCACATACACAGTCTATCCGTTTATGAGCAGCGTGGATTATACAAGCAGTGATTTCCCTCAGTTACAAGCGGGTTCGTATATCCCTATACCAGTATTACAGCCAATCACTCTTGTGGTGAAAACCAGAACAGACATTAATGCTAGCAAGGTTACACTAAGACAAAGTGGTCTTGGAAGTGCAACGATTAAGAATGTTGATAGCGTGTCTCATGTTGTTTCATTGCAACTACGTTTTTCTTCGAGCAAGGAAAATAGTAGTATGCAGTTTGGCGAATCTATTCTTATGAGCAATACAAAACTGGCTGGCGGTGATAGTAAAACCGTTCTTTTCAATAACCAAATGCAGAGTGGAAAAACTTACGCATTATGGCTGTATGTGGACTATGTTTTGACTACTAAGCGAACGGTACTTATCCAAGGAATTATTGATTAAGAAAATAATATTTGATTTTCTTGCCAGTTTGGGATATATTTCTTATCTTTGTAACGGAAATAGAAAGGTATTCTGTATAGCAAGTTAATTGGCGAAAATATTAAGTTTAAATATTTAAATAAAGAAACAATTATGAAGAAGATTAAGACAATCGAGGCTGTTGCAGCCTACAGAACATTGAAGGCATTGAAGACATCATCAATGAGTGATGATGCCGCAATGCGAGTTTGGAAGAATATGAAGGCTCTGCGCCACGTAGCCGATACCTACGACAAGGATGTGGAGGAAGCACAGGAGAGCTTGAAGGACGATAAGTTTGAGGAGATGCAGCTCAAGCTTCAGGAGTGCCAGCAGTTGGAGCAGAAGCACGCCGATGAGGGCTACGAATACACCAAGGACGATTCAGCCAAGTTCGCTGAGGTCAATGAGTACTTCTTCAATCAGAAGCAGAAGACCGAGAAGTACTTCTCAGACCTTGCCAATGCCGAGGTAGAGGTGTCCATTGAGAAAGTTGACGAGAAGGAGCTCTTCAAAGCTGCTAAGGATTGCGGCTTGAAGTTCGCTGATATGGAGACCCTTGATGTTGTGATAGGATAAATACTGATAAGTAGATATAGAAATAGCGTTAGAATTTGGCAAGAAAGCCGTTCTAACGCTATTTTTGTAGCCATCTACTTTCAGATTGTTACTTTTTATAAAGTTTAACACAGAAATATTCTCATTTCCGCTGGTTTTGTGCAAAAGAGTGTAACTTTGCAACATCATTTAATTTAAATCAATGAATTATGAACAATTAGCTATAGACAAAAGGAGGTTTATTAATATGACACTAGAACAAGAAGCCGAAGTCCAACGGTTGATAAAGGACATTGATGTGACGGAGCTGATGGATATGCTTAAGAAGCATGGTAATCGGTATAGCAGGAGAATATTAAAGTTCTTCCGCTGGTTCTGCAAGTATGTGCCTATCATTATTATGTTCTTCCACGCATACGGCATTTGGGAGTTCTCTCAGCATCCACGTGAGATGTTTATCCCATATAATGAAAATATGCCTTGCTATATCTTTATTTATTTCATGGTTTACGTCCTGCCGATGGTGACGATACTGGCAAGTAGATTTTTCTTCTTGTGTCAGTGGTATCGCATTCCATTTATGTACTACTTAGGCATCAATGCGGCTCATATTGTAGAGTGGAGTTGGTACACAACTAAAGATATGGTGGATTCCTGCTTTACGGTCATGGTCGTGACAACTATATTCTATTTGTATAGCTTTGCTAGAATGTTTGTTAATGATACGAAACTAGGACGTAAAATTTGTGCATAAGATATGGGAAAGATATTGAATTATAAGATACTCGGCACGGCTTTAAAGTCGCTCAGTGATGCTTGTTTCAAGGCAGACGAGCAACAGAGAAATGGTGAGAAGGTCACCGCTTGCGGAATGAGCGATGATGACCTGGATAGATTGTGTGACATCATACCAGATATGCTCAACCCGATGCTATCTACCGAGGAAGTTAAGGAGAAACTGCACGTTTCTGATGCTACATTGAATAGAATGGTCGCTAGAGGTGACATTCCGAACGGAGAATGCAAAAAGCGAGGGCACACCCGATATTTTAAGAAGTGGGATATACTGCACTTCATTAAGAGTAAGAGAAAATAATAGTTGAACATGTAAGTATTCCTTACAAGTTGAGTAAGAGAGGTAAGTGGTTACCTCTCTTTTTTGTTTCAGTTTGCGTGAGTGACTGTTGCAAAAATTGCAACAGTCACTCTGACTTCCTTTTTTTTGTTTTTACATTTTCAAAAAGTCTTCTATATCTATGTACTCAATACCGAAATTCTCCGCACATTGTTTGTCGGAGTCCGAGAAGTCACCTTCTTTTCCGCTAGCATCACCTATCATTATCAGCTCACTTTTCTTCCAAGAAGAATACGACTCAAGCATTCCTGTATTTGGCTTTCTCATTTCTATCTCTGCATGCGATGGGCAATACATAGAGTTGACGAAGATATTTCGTCCGGTATGATTGCGAAGATATTTTTGCATAAAGCTTTCAATAGCCTTAATCTTGCCGATAAAATCCTGTTCGTCAACAAATTGAGGGATGCCTCCTTGGTTTGAGACTATTTCAACATAGTAAAGAGTAGGGAATGCATCTACAATCTTATCCAAAACCTCTTTACGGATTTTGAAATCTGTTACATCTGTAGGAAAGGTGTTTCCTGATATAGTTGTAATAATCGTGTCGTCTAAATCAATGAATAATACTTTTTTCTTGATTAAATATCCTTTTTCTGTCATAATTTTGCTTTTTTTCTATATTGATATATTAATATCTTTATCTACGAAAATTAAGTTTGTAAAACACAGTTGTTTCGGTGTGTCTCACCATTTTTATTACAATGCAAAGATACGACAAAAAAGATGGCTTTGCAAATAAATTAATGCAAATTTTAAAACGTTATCTGTTTTTAATGAAATCATTAACAATTCTCTCTATGGTGTCTTGCTTGATAGCTATAGGGGCATCACCTTGATATTCTATCACTTGGTTGCCGCATTCCTTCCAAAATAGGTTACTATTGATGCGTTCGCCATCTACCAAGATCCAATCCGGATGATGTTCAAACGAATGCATATTAGTTAGCGGAACGAGAATGAATAATTTATTCTCCATCTTGTTTACGAGTACCGACAAGTCATTATCATCAAATGTAATGATAACTCGATTTTCATTCTCAGATAGAACGTTAAAATCCTCATTAAAACGTTCATAAAGGTAATTTTTGATTTTCGAACAACTCATATTCTTGTAATTTTATAGGAGGGCAGATGGAAAAATCCAAGGTCTGCCCACCAAGTTAAACTTATAAGGAAATCTTCTATAATATCGACTGACAGAGCCATCCCATAAGATAGCATGGTTCTTCGCCTTGCATATCTATTCCCAGATGGTTGCATATATGTGCTACTACATGAAACATTTCATGTGTGAGACTATTTATATACTCACCTTCAGAAGTAGATTTGCAAATGAGCACAACACTTGTTTTCTTTGAAACATTTGTGTATGTCAATCCTTTGTTTGAAGAATCGGTTGAAATGTGGTCGTATGCATCCAATAATGGTTGCCCCTTACAATCAATGGAACTTAGTAAGTCCATAGCTTCGTCAACATCTTCTTGATTAGCTACATGACATACAATCACATTCCAATCGTATTTCTCCAAGTAAATTTCTTGTTTAATCATAATACATCATCCCATGGAATGCCGATACCATTATGGTTGCAATCGGCATAAAATCTATTGAAAATAAATCCGTCCGCTTGGTCTGGGTCATCCACCATATCCTTAATGAATTGAGCCAAAGCAGCTTCGTCCTTTAAAGAGGACTTAAAGAAATCGGCTCTAGCCATGTTTGCGACATAGACGAAATCGTAATTGTCGGCATTCTCCAACTTTACGTTATTGACTTTAAGAAGTTCCTCGACTGTATCTTTTTCTGTCGGTTCAACTTTTTCGAGCTTACCAGTCGTTGCGTTTGTCTTGCGCATTAAGGTAATAGCCCAATCGCACATCTTTTTATTGAAGTGCCAGCCATTGTAGCGAAGGTATGCAATCATCCCTTCAGGCTTCATATCGTATGCGTCAAGTGGTATTTTGTATCTTCCCATAATAAAAGCTTTTAAAGGAGGTGGAGATTTCTCCCCACCTCAAAGTGTAATACTAATAGCGATAACCGCCACCTCTGCGACCACCATGTCTTTCACCATAGCGGTCATCATCGTCATCCCAATTGTCTCGGTAATCCGGCATTGGGTTTCTGTGACCCATTCGTCCATACTTGTCATCCCCCATTTCATCAATGCAGTGCATGAGTTTACCACCATACTTAAGCATCTTCTCTACAAGTTCTGACATTTCATTTACCTTGTTTTCGGTAATTTCTATCATGTATCCCATAATGATTTACTTTTTTGTATTAACTTTTTCCAAAGCCACTGACAACATAGACTTAATATCGGTCAAAGTTCCCTTCATTCCGCTAACCTCGCTTTTGAGGTTATTGATGTCTTCTTCCTGTTGTCTGTCTTTGGCTATTTGTGGATTCAATACGGCACGCATCTTTGCGCACTCTTCCATAACCTTTTTGTGGTATGGCTCGCTTTCCACAATCTCCTTAGAATGCCGATACATAGCCTCAACTTCCGCATCCATAGCTTCACGGCTTTCAGAAACCACGAGGTTTTCCGAATTTGCAATTTGCATATTGGATGGGAGTTGTTTGAACTCCATTTGTTCATTAGGCAATTTTACGACAACATCAACGGTAGTCTCCATTGGTTGTGGGTTGAATTGCCCAGGAGTATATGTTGGGAACTTAGGTTGTGGGTTACTGACCGATACAACCTGTCCGATTTTAAGACTTGGGTTTTCACCCTTGTCAAGCACATAGAATATGCTGTTAGGTCGAAGTCCTTGAAACATAGCTTTGTAATGTTAATTGTTAAACAATACCCGTCATTAGCTGAAGGGTGTTAGT
>ERZ779991.31-NODE-31-length-29410-cov-2.32414_pt1 | contig 29410 bp, 28 predicted proteins | sample MGYA00511180_ERZ779991 | MGnify/ENA primary metagenome ERZ779991 (study PRJEB29588, sample SAMEA2145068) | human gut metagenome | biome: human gut; feature: human-associated habitat; material: faeces | place: Denmark | collected 2008/2010 ... | reverse complement strand
TATAATTTTATAACAAGAAAGCTAATTATTGAAAAACATAATTAGTTTTTATTTTGTTATAACTTGATACATAAAGGTATTTTTAGTATAATTAATAGGAAGGAATTAATAATATGAAAAAAATAATAAATAATTTAAAGTATGTTTATAAAAAATATTCATTTTTACTTGAACAACTTGTTTCAAGAGATTTTAAAGTAAAGTATAAAAGAAGTGTTTTGGGAGTTGTATGGAGCCTTTTATATCCACTTCTTATGATGGCTGTTATGGCTATAGTTTTTTCTAATGTTTTTAAGTTTTCAACTCCAGGAGTAAGCTATCTTGCATACTTACTAATTGGTCTTACATATTTTAACTATTTTAGTGAGGCAAGTAATCTTGCTATGAGTAGTGTTGTAGGAAACTTTAGCTTAATTAATAAAGTTTATATTCCAAAATATATTTTTCCACTTTCTAAGTGCATTTTTGTGGGTATTAACTTTTTACTTACATTAATACCACTTTATATTGTAATAATTGCCACGGGTACTGGACTTTGTTGGCAACATATACTGTTACCTTATTCATTTATTTGTTTATTTTTATTTACTGTTGGAATGGGATTTATTTTATCAACTATTTCTGTATTTTTAAGAGATATGTTCTATATTTATGGAATTATTATAACAATTTGGACATATCTTACACCAATTATGTATGATATATCGATAATTAATAATCATACATTACAATTTATTATGAAATTTAATCCAATGTATCAATTTATTAATTTTGCAAGAACAATAATTTTATATCACAATACTCCAACACTTGGTCAGTTTGCTGGATGTGGTGTATCTGCATTAATTATTTTATTGCTAGGTATATTTATCTTTAAGAAAAAACAAGATAAATTTATCTATTATGTTTAGGGAGGTATTTATGGAAAAAGAAAATATGATTGAAATTGAAAATGTTTCAATGAAGTTTAACCTTGGAATAGAAAAAGGCTTTTCCCTAAAACAATGGTTTGTTGATTTGGGTAAACATAAAAAGAAAGTAAAAAATGATTTTTGGGCTTTAAAAGATGTAAATGTAAATATTAAAAAAGGTGAAGTTGTTGGATTTATTGGTTCAAATGGCGCAGGAAAATCTACACTTTTAAAAGTTGTTGCAGGTGTTATGAAACCTACGGAAGGAAAAGTTAATGCATATGGAAATATATGCCCTATGATTGAACTTGGAGCTGGTTTTGATTCACAACTTACAGCAAGAGAAAATATTTATTTAAATGGTGCCGTAATGGGTTATTCAAAACAGCTTATTGATTCAAAATTTGATGAAATTGTTGAGTTTTCAGAATTAAAGGATTTTCTAGATGTACCAGTTCAAAACTTTTCATCAGGTATGGTTGCAAGACTTGCATTTTCAATAGCAACAATAGTTGATCCAGAAATACTTATTGTTGATGAAATACTTTCAGTTGGAGATATAGCATTTCAAGCAAAAAGTGAAAGAAAAATGATGGATATGATAGGTGGAGGAACCACAGTACTTTTTGTATCTCATTCACTTTCTCAAATAAAAAAATTATGTGATAAAGTTGTATGGATAGAACATGGGGTTGTTCAAAAAATAGGTGGTAAAGAAGTGTGTGACGACTATTTAAAATTTATGGAAGGTAAGTAGGTGTAGTAATGAATAAAATATTAAGTATTGTTGTACCTGTATATAATACAGAAAAATATATAAAAAGATGTTTAGACTCAATTGTTATTGATGATGTAATTGAAGATATTGAAATATTAATTGTTAGTGATGGGAGTAAGGATAGTGCAATTAGTATAGCTAAAGAATATAATGAAAAGTACCCAAAATCAGTTATTATTGTTGAAAAAGATAATGGTGGACATGGCTCAACAATAAATAAAGGTTTAGAAATTGCTTCAGGAAAATATTTTAGAGTATTAGATAGTGATGATTGGTTTAATTGTGAGGATTTTATAGAATATATTAAAAGACTAAAAAAAGAAGATTGTGATTTAGTTGTTACTAACTATTCTCAAGAACATATTTATAATAATGAATCAATTTATTTAAAATATAATAATTTAGAGGATAATGTACTTTATGATTTTGATAGTATGGATTTAAGTTTGTTGAATGGAGAATACTTTGTGATGGCGACATCTACGTATAAAACAGAACTTTTGAGAAAATCCAATTTAAAATTATTCGAAAAAACGTTTTATGTTGATATGCAGTATAATGTTGTCGCGTTTTCATTAGTAAAAAGTTTTAAATATTATGATCTAAGTATTTATAGATATTTCATTGGAAGAAAAGATCAAAGTAATAATTTTATATCCCTTGTAAAGAATCAAGACAATCATGAAAAGGTTATGATATTTATGATTGAATATTACACAAATAACTTCAATAAATTTTCACAGAACAAAAAAGATTATTATTCAATGATAATATATTATATGTTATTTACACATTATTCAATTTATTGTGTTTACGATAAAAATCATAAATCTGCATACCAAAAGATTAAAAAATTTGATATATATTTAAAACAAAAAAATCTTTATTTATATAATAAGTCAAATATTGGTATAATAAAAGCAAATAGAAAAACAAAATTTATTTTTACAAAAATAAATGGTAAAAAATTTAATAAAGCTTTAACTTTATTAAATTTATTAAGGAGATAGAATATGAAAAAAATATTAGTAATTAGTTGGTTTTTCCCACCAGTAAATTCTTCAGAGGGACTTGTTACATATAAACTACTTAATAATTCCAAATATGAATATGATGTATATACTCAAAACTCAAATGATAGTTGGTCCTATGGAAAAAATGATTTTTTACCTTTAAATAAGAATATTAAAAGTATATATTCTAATGCTTCTAATTTAACTGATTTTTATAATGAAGGCGTTAAATTTTTCGAAAATAATAAAAATAAATATGACATTGTGATGACTCGTTCCATGCCTGAAGAATCACATATGATAGGACTTGAAATAAAAAAAATAAAACCTGAAATTACATGGATAGCTTCCTTTGGAGATCCAATAGGAAATAATCCATTTACATTAAAAACTTTACAAAGTAATAACCCATATTCATTAAGAAATAGATATCAAAGACAAATGGGAATAAAAGAAATTTTATCTTTAAAGAGAATTTTAAAAGATATTATTTACAAAAAAAACAATAAAAAATCATATAATTTATTTATTAAAAGTAAAAATATTTTAGAAAAAAATATAGTTAAAAATGCTGATTATATTATTTGTAATAATGATTATCAAAAAAAATATATTATTGATAATAATAATGTTGGAACTGAAAAATTCATTGTTTTACCGCATACTTTTGATGAAAAACTGTATTCTCAAAAAGCAAAAAAAACATCATCCAAAATAGTTTTTACATACATTGGCCACTTAGATGACATTAGAACTCCAAAACTTTTTTTAGAGGCAATAAGTGATATGTATCAAGAAGATAGCGATTTAAAAGATAAGGTTGAATTTGATTTTTATGGAAATATGTCAAACAATGATAAATTATATATAATTAATAATGACTTAACTGATTTTGTTAAAATTAAGAAGCCTATTTCTTATGAGACAAGTTTAAAAATTATGAAGAATAGTGATTGGCTTTTACATATAGATGCAAATATATTTGACATACTAAATGAAAATATATTTTTTGCAGCTAAATTAGCAGATTATATTGGTACTGGTAATAAAATTATTGGCTTAACAATGCTTGATGGTGCAAGTGCAGACATATTAAGAAAAATTAATGCTTTAATTTTGACTTACTCTAAAGAGGAAATAAAAAATTATTTATATTTAATTATTTACAAACAATTTGAAATTAAAATGAATAAAAGTGCATTGAATGAATACAATGCTAAGGTTGTGTCAAACAAATTTGATCAATTTATAGAAAATGAGGTATTAAATGAAAACTAAATATTTAATTATTGGTGCCGGTATATCTGGTTTGACCTTTGCAAGTTATTGTAAAGAAAATTACCTAATTATTGAAAAAGATAGTGAAGTCGGAGGATATTGTAAAACTCATTATAATAAAGATTATGTATGGGATTATGCTGGGCATTTCTTTCATTTTAAAACTGATGAATTTAAGAAAAAGTTTATTGATAGTTTAGATAAAAATGATTTTGTTACGCAAGATAAAAAAACATTTATTTATTTTGATGATAAGTTAATTGATTTTCCTTTTCAAACACATATTCATGAGCTTTCTAAAGATAAATTTATCGATTGCTTATATGATTTATTTAACAAGGAAGAAAAAGAAAATTATGATAATTTTTTAGATATGCTTTACGGAAAATTTGGTAAATCAATTACAGAAATGTTTTTAAAACCTTATAATGAAAAATTATATGCTGTAGATTTAACTAAACTTGATAAAGATGCTATGGGAAGATTTTTTCCTTATGCTGATATAAAAGCAATAATTGATAATATGAAACAAAATAAAGTTAACTCATATAATAATACATTTATGTATCCAAAAAAGGGTGCTCAAGTCATTATTGATGTTTTAATGAAAGATATTGATGAGAATAAAATATTATTAAATTCAGTAATACAATCTATTAATTTAGAAGATAAAAAGGTTATTCTTACTGATGGAACAGAAATTTATTATGAATATTTAATTAATTCAATGCCATTTGATAAATTTTTGAAACTTACTAATAATAAAGAATATATTGATTTTAGTAATGAATTAACATATAACAAAGTTTTAGTATTTAATTTAGGTTTTAATAAAAAGTCAAAATATAATGATCATCATTGGCTATATTTTCCAGACAAAAATATAAATTTTTATAGAGTTGGTTTTTATGATAATATTTTAGGTGCTGATAAATTAAGTATGTATATTGAAATTGGATATCCAAAAGGCACTGTAATAACTGATGAAGATATAAATAGGCAATTAAGCCTGACTTTAGACAATCTAAAAAAATGTGGAATAATAGATGATACATTTAGCTTAGTTGCATATGAAAGCATTGTTATGGATCCAGCATATGTTCATATTGATGCTCAAAATGATTTAAAAGTAAGAAAAATAATGAAAGATTTAGCAAATAAAAATGTGTATAGTGTTGGAAGATATGGAGCTTGGACTTATTGTTCCATGGAAGATTGTATGGTTGAGGCAAAAGAATTGTCAGAAAAAATTTAATTGAGGTATTATGAAAAAAATAAAAAATCTTTTAAAAAAATTTGATGATAATTGCAATAATATTATAGAATTAAATAAAAAGATAAATAAAATAGAAATAGATTTTAATAATATTAATGAAAAATGTGATATATTGACTAAGAAAACTGAATTATTAGAAAGTGAAATATCTAATTTCAATAAAAATTTTAATTTAATGTTAAATTTTATAAAAGAACAAAATAAATACTCAAATTTGGAAATGCTAACATTAGATAACAATGTTAAGAAAAAAAGAGTTTTATTAATGGGTTTTTATGGAGCACCAAATTTAGGTGATGAATTAATGCTTGAAGTTATTGTTTCTAAGTTAAAAAAAATTAATAATATTGATTTAACTGTTATGCTTTCAGAAAACAGAGAGTTTGATATTACAAATTATCCTAGTTTAAAAATTATTCACTATCCAAAAAGTATATTAGACATTAATATTTTAGCAAATTATTTTGATACAGTTATTGTAGGTGAAGGAGCACTTTTAGATGATAGCGATTATGACTATTATAATAATCAACTTACTCTTTCAAATTCTTTAATAAATATTTGCTATAGAATGATACAATTTAATAAACAAACTATTTTATATGGACTTAGTACTAGTAATACTTTTTCAAATGAAGAGTATTTAGCTAAACTAGATTATATTTTTAAAAATTGTACGTATATTTCTCTTCGTGATACTAATAGTTTAGAAGTATTAAAAAAATATAAAATTGATGTTTCAAGAGTTAAAATAGTTGATGATTTGGTATTTTGTTGTAAAGAAAACAAAAATTATGTTAAAAAAAAATCAAATTTTATTACTATTGGAATAGACTTTATATGTAAATATGAAAATTATGATTTGCTCAAAAATTGTGTTAATTGGTTATGTGATTATTTATATGATAATAATGTTAAATATAAAATTTTACTAATACCTTTTTATGAGTATCAAAAAAATGATTCATTATTTTATAATAAATTAAAAAAAGAGTTAAAAAATGATAATGTCTTTATATTAGACTATTTATGCAAATTTGAAAACATAAAAAAAGAATTTAGCACAATAGATTACATGATTAATATGAGATATCATGGAAGTATACTAGCATATTTGTTTTCAATTCCAAGTTTAAATATTATATTTGATGTTCATAATCATTATTTAAATAAAATGAATTATTTATTTAATAATTATAATTTTAATACATGTAAAATAAATTTTTCACAATTAAGCAAAAATGATTTTTTAAGATTATTAAATGAATTATTTAATAAAATATCTGTTTCATTTGATCAAAATATTACTAAAAGAGCTAATAATCAATTAAATAGTATACTCGGTGAGGTTTACAATGAAAAAAAGTAAGATTAATATTTTAATGTTTATATTTATACAATTTTTATTATTCTAAATGATTATTTTGTATATTTTTTTCCAGTGATTGGAAAATACTCATATTTAATTTCTTTTGTAATTACACTTTTTAGTTTCTTTTTTATTAAAAAAAACATTACTATTGAATTTAAAATTTTTGATAAATCAGATATATTTTTCTTGCTTCTAATAATGTTTTTTTTCATTATTAGAGTGGCAATACCAGACTCATCTTTCGATGTATTAAATTATCATTTGATTAATCAAGAAAATCCTTTTGTAAATAATGTTTCTTTTAATTTTTTTCCAGGTAGGTGGATTAATACATTTAGTTTTCCTTTGGGAGACAGAATGTTTTATTTCTTTAGAATTATAACTAATTATAGATTAGGAATAATATTTAATTATTTAGTATTAATATTGATATATTATCAATTTAAACAATTAATTAAATGCATTAATTTAACTAAAAATGAATTTTATATTTCATTGGCAGCCTTTTTGTCTATTATGACCGAACAAATTTTGGCTAATGCTTCAACTTATTACACTGATTTAATATCTATACCATTATTTTTAGAACTATTATTTATAATTTTGAATGAAGATAATAATAATTATTATACTTTATTTATAGGGGGATTGCTTATATCATTAAAATTATCTAATTCATTTTTCGTGATAGTGTTAGCGATTATATATATATTTAAAAATTTTAAAACAATAAAAATTAAACATATTATAATTGGCATATTTATTTTTTCTTTTCCTTTTTTAATTTATTTGTTAAATAACTATTTTCAAACTAAAAATCCGGTTTTCCCATTTTATAATTCCATATTTAAAAGTCCTTATTTAGATAATATAAATTGGATGGAAACTTACTATGGACCTAAGAATATAAAGGAACTTGTTTTGTGGCCGTTGTATGTTTTAACAAATCCAAGAAGAGCAAATGACACAGATATTTATTTTGGTAGAATTTCATATTCATATATATCAATGGTTATTTTATTATTTATTTTTACATATAAGCTTATTAAAGAAAGAAAAAATTTGAAAGAAACATATTTAAATAATAGAAAAGAGATTATTTTAGTAGCTATATATTTTATTTATATTTGTATTTGGGGTAAATTCATGATGGGATACATTAGATATGCTTTAATACTTGAAGTTTATGGATGGCTAATTTTTTTAATATTATTGAAATATATATTTGAAAAACGTAGTTTAATATTAGAAATAATTGGTTTTTCGATATCCTGTTTATTTATATATCAAATGTCATTAACAGTAAATCAAATATTATATTCTTGTGATACTCTTTCTTGGCGATATTCTGCATTAAGCAAGAATTGGACAGAAAAGTATAATAAAAATAAAAAATACATTTTTAATAGTAATAAAGTGAATACATTAAATAAAATTGATTGTATTGGTATTGTTGATTATAATCCTGGCTATGCAGTTTTATCTAGCAAAAATATACCTATTATTTCTTTGAATGAGGGTTATGCTAATGAATATGGAAAAAAAGAGTTTGAAAATGTTATATCAAAATGTGAAAATATATACACAATTACAACTAATTATACATTAGAAAGAACTGAAAAATATCTTGATGCAATTAATTACGAATTAACTGATGATATAATAATTTTAGACGTAGATTTTCTTGATGTTGAAAATAAATTATATTATGTTAAAATAAAGGAGAAGGAAATAAAAAAATGATTAAAGTAATAAGTATATTTGGAACAAGACCAGAGGCTATTAAAATGGCTCCTCTTGTAAAAGAATTAGAAAAAAGAAAAGAAATTGAAAGTATAGTTGTAGTAACAGCACAACATAGGCAAATGCTTGATAGTGTTTTAGAAACATTTAATATTAAACCTGATTATGATTTAAACATTATGAAGCAAGGACAAACTTTAGGAGATATTACCACTAGAGCATTAACAGGACTGGAGGAAGTTATTAAAAAAGAAAAACCGGATATTGTGCTTGTTCATGGTGATACAACAACAACTTTTGCAGGTGCTTTAGCGGCATTTTATAATGGCACTTCAATAGGACATGTTGAAGCAGGACTTAGAACTTATGATAAATATTCTCCATATCCTGAGGAAATGAATAGACAAATGGTAGACTGTATGACAGATATGTATTTTGCACCAACTTTAATGAGTAAAGAAAACCTTTTAAAAGAGGGTAAAGATGAAAGTAAAATATATGTTACAGGAAATACTGCTATAGATGCAATGAGTACAACAGTGGATGAAAATTATACTCATCCTGAACTTGAATGGATTAAACCTAATGAAAAAATGATTCTTCTTACAGCTCATCGTAGAGAAAATTTAGGTGAACCTATGAGAAATATTTTTAAGGCTGTAAAAAAAATAACTGATGAATTTAATGATGTAAAAGTAATATATCCAATACATTTAAATCCAAAGGTGAGAGAAATAGCAAATGAAGTATTTAAAGGTGATGATAAAGTTCATTTGATTGAACCTCTTGAGGTATTTGATTTTCATAATTTTCAAAATAAAAGTTATATAATTTTAACAGATAGTGGTGGTATTCAAGAAGAGGCTCCATCACTTGGAAAACCAGTTTTAGTTTTAAGGGATACAACAGAGCGTCCCGAAGGAATTAAAGCAGGTACTTTAAAACTTGTTGGAACAGATGAAGAAACAATATATAATGAAACTAAAAAATTATTAACAGATAAAAAAGAATATGAAAAAATGAGTAAAGCATCAAATCCTTATGGAGATGGACATGCATCAGAAAAAATAGTTGATGCAATTATAGAAAAGTTTAAAAATTAGTATCAAATTATTGGTACTTTTTTTTTATCATGTTATAATTGTGTTAGCAGTATAGAAGGAGATAAAATGAAAGAAAAAATAAGTAAACTTGTAAATGTATATAAAAAATATGGATTTATTGGATTTTGTAAAAAATTAAGAGCATATATAATTGCAAATTATTTAGATAAAATAAGTTTTAAAACCATATTTAATAAGAAAAAATATACTAAAGAAATAGAAAAAATATTAAGTGACAATAAATATGATAGGATTATTTTATGGAGAAGTAGTTTTGGTTATAATGTACCTTTATTTCAAAGACCACAACATATTGCAAATAATTTATCTAAAAATAATTGTTTAGTATTTTATGAAGTAACTACAATGACAGATAAAGTAAAAATATATAAAAAGTTTAGTGATAATTTATATTTATTTAATTATAATAATAAAGCTTTAAATAAAATTCTTATGAATTGCTTAAAGGATATTAATAAGCCAAAATATATACAGCTTTATTCTACGGATTGGAAATTATCTGTAGAAAATATTGAAAATTATATTGCTAATGGTTTTAAATTTATTTATGAATATATAGATCATATTTCTCCAGTATTATCTGGAACAAAAGATTTGCCTAAAAATATTTCTGATAAATATGAATATATATTAAATCATAAAAAAAATGTTTATGTAGTTGTAACCGCAGATAATTTAGAAAAAGATATAATAGAAAAAAGAGGTAAAGAAAATTTAATTTTTTCCTCGAATGGTGTTGATTATAACTTTTTTCAAACAATTGATAAAGACTATAAGTTTGAAAGTGAATTTACTAAAGTATTAAATAAACCATGTATTTGTTATTATGGTGCTCTTGCTAGTTGGTTTGATTATGATTTAATAAAGAAAATTAATGATACAAATAAATATAACATAGTTTTATTTGGTATAAAATATGATGAAAGTTTTGATTTATCTGGTATAAATGAACTTAAAAATGTTTATTTTTTTGGACCTAGGGATTATAAAGTATTAAAAAACTATGCTAGTAAAATGGATGTAATGATTATTCCTTTTGTACTCAATGATATAACATCATCTACAAGTCCTGTAAAACTCTTTGAATATATGGCTATGAAAAAACCTATAGTTACTACAGATATGCTTGAATGTAGAAAATATAAATCTGTTTTAATTGGTAAAAATTATGAAGACTTTATAAAAAAATTAGACGAAGCAATGAAATTAAAAAATGATAAAAAATATTTGGATTTACTAACTAAAGAAGCAAAGGATAATGATTGGTCTCATAAAGCAAAAGTAATTATTGATTATATAAAAAAGGATGAAAAATGAAAGATATATTAGAAAAAATATACAATGAAGAAGAAAACATATTTTATAGTATACTCGAAGATTTACTTACTACAAATAAAAAAAAATTTATAATTACAGTTAATCCTGAAATAATTATGAAATCCTATAAAAATATAGAGATAAAAGAAATGCTTTTAAATGATAATAATATTTTAGTTCCTGATGGTATATCAATAATAAAAAAAGCAAAACAGTATAATATAAATATTAAAGAAAGAATTACTGGTGTTGATATATCTAGTAAAGCACTTGAAATATGTAATAAAAATAAAAAGAGTATATATTTATTTGGCTCTAAAAAAGAAGTTTTAGATAAGTTGATTATAAATATTAATCAAAAATATCCAAATATTAATATTGTTGGATTTAGTGATGGCTATGTAGAAGATAAAGATAAAATTATGCAAGAAATAATTTCTTTATCTCCAGATCTAATATTAATTGCTTTAGGAGTTCCTAATCAAGAATTATTAATAAACAAATATATTGAAAAAGCCAAAAAAGGAGTTTTTATTGGTGTAGGGGGTACATTTGATGTATTAAGTGGATGCAAAAAAAGAGCTCCAAAATTATTTATTAAACTTAATTTAGAGTGGCTATATAGAATTATATGTGAACCAACAAGATTAAAAAGATTTATTCAAAATAATATTGTATTTATGTTTAAAAAATAGTACCAAAGTATTGGTACTTTTTTATAATTAAAATATAATTTTGGTGGTTCACAAAGTGGTGCTAAAAGTAGACAACGAATTTTCTAATAAAAAATTGACTATACTGCTATAGCCAATTTTTTAATTTCCTCAATGGTATTATCAATTTCAATTAATGGTATTCGTGTATATGGATTATTTCTTAATAACAAACATGCTTCAATTGCATTTTCTTTATTAATAATATTTTTTGAATTCATTAATTTTATAATCTTTAACGTTCTTAATACTTCAACACCATTTTTTTCTGAAAATGTTTTTAATCTATTATCACCAGTTGCTAAAATATAATTATTATCTTTAGCAACAACATAATTAATTAAATCTTGTGGTGATAATTTTTTGTTTTCTTTTGCAAGTTTTTGCATTTCTAAAATCTGATTTGAAGTAGCCTGAATTACTTTAATCTTATTTATTAATTCCATGTTACATGTTTTATGATTTATTTCACTTTCTTTAATAATATCTAAAATATAAACATTATCAAGTAAAGAGAACTTTTCTAATAAATTAGCATTAAATAAATCAGTTATTATATTAGTATCAGTAATTATAATCTTCTCTGTTAAATTCATCAGCAGTTTCTCCGAGTAATTCACAAGCTTTATTTAATGATATAATATCTTCATTTTCTAACTTATGAACAATTTTTTTATATTGATAGGTTATTTCTGGTTTAATTGGTTTTGGGTCATTTGTTCCAAAATGAGTACTTATGTAAATACTCATTTTTTTATATAAATAGTCATTAATAATATTTAAATCTTTTAATCTATAATTAATTGCAGCATAACTAACTTTATATTCTGCTTTAACGGCTATATATTCATAAAAACTAATGGTTTTTCTATAGTTCCCAATTTCATTAATAATTGCTTTTTTAGGCATTAATAGGGCACTAGCAAATCTATTACAAAGGTTTTCTTCATTATCTTTATCACAATTAATTAATAAATGTCCAAGTTCATGAGCAATGGTAAATCTTTGTCTTGCTCCATCTTTTATATCATCTAAAATAATTATAAATGGAATACCTTCGACAATTTCACTTAGTCCATCAAAATCTTTGAATCTATTATTTGAATTTTTAATTTGGATTATGTATATACCTAAATTTTCCAAAATATTAATTAAATTAACTATTGGCTGTAATTCTGATATTTCAATAAAATTTCTAAACTTTTGCGCTGCAATTTCTGCATCTTCAATACAGTTACATTTATATTTAGGTAGTTTTATAGTATTATCAATATCATTATAGCTTAATACTTCAACATAGTTTCCAACTTCGTTCATTATTATGTCCTTTAATAAATCTAGATTTTGACCAGTTAATCTTTTCTTTTTTCTAAATGCAATAAATTTCATTTGAGGTTTATTATAAACTTTTAATAAATCTAATACGTTAACATTATATGCTCTAGAAAACTCAATTAACTTTTGTGAATCAGGAATAATATCTCCTTTTTCATACTTAGCAACAGCAGTACTACTCATATTAAGTAAATCACCAGCCTGTTTTAATGATAACTTTTTTAGTAAACGGGTTCTTTTTAAATTGTTTCCAATCTCATTCATTTTTATTTTCCTTTCAGTTTATATTTTATCATTTAAAAGAAGAAATGTAAACTATAATATTTATTTATTTTTTAATAATAAATTGGTATAATAGAAATATATGGAGAATAGATGAAAAATAGAAAAATTGTTATACCACTTTTTATAATATTAATTATTTCATTCGTAGCAATGTTATTTTTTTACTTTTATAAAAAACATAATGATAAAATTAAACTACAGGAAGAACAAAAGTTAAATGAAAAATTAATTAAAGAAAAGATTGATTTAATTAATAAAAACTATGGAATATTTGTTGATGGAGAAAAGATTCAAAGTGATGATGAAATAGCAACTTTTTTTAATAATATAATTGATATTAAAAGTGAAATTAATTCATTAAAAGTAAATGGCGTTACAATAACTAATATAACTAATCCTAAAAAGAGTATTGAAAAAAATAATGATTTATACAATAAAATAAATGATTTAAAATATCCAAAATTTAATAGTTTTACTAACTTATCTAAAGAGGAAAATAAAGAACTTGAAAGAATATATAATGAAAGTGAAATAATAAAAAACATTAAAAATGATGAAGATATTAAAGAAAAACTATTAAGTACAATAAAAGATAATAATGAATTTTTAACATTTTTAGATAATAATAAAAATAAATATTATGTTAATGGATTTGATATTATTTATAAAGATGAAAATTTTGCAAATGATTTTAGAAAGTATAATACTAAATATAATTTATTAAATGAGAATAATCTAGGAAAAAAAGTACCTGTTCTTATGTATCATGCTGTTTCAGATAATCCATGGGGAGATACAACACTTTTTGTTAGCATTAAAAATTTTGAATTACAAATGAAGTATTTATATGATAATGGTTATACACCATTATTCTTAAATGAAATTGATAGTGCTAAAAATTATGATAAACCAATAGTTGTTACTTTTGATGATGGATATAAAAATATTTATGATTATGCATATCCAATACTTAAAAAATATAATATAAAATCATCATTTTATTTAATAACTGATTGGATGGATGGTGATACATATATTAGTCCAGAAATGGCAGTTGAACTAGATAAATCTAAACTTTTTGAAATTGGAGTTCATACTAAAACTCATGTTAAATTAGGAACCCTTGATTACGATACACAATATAATGAAATAATTGAAAGTAAAAATACTTTAGAAAAATTACTTAATAAAAAAATAACAACTATTGCATATCCATATGGTAGTTATAATACAGATACAATAAATATAACCAAAAGTGCATTTGACTATGCCGTTACTGTAGAAAGTGGATTTAATTACTCCAATAAATTAGATAGACTAAGACTTAAAAGATTTAAAATACCAAGAAGTATGGATATTAATACTTTTATAAATGTTATCGAGGGAAAGTAGATATGTATATTTTCAGTGCAAAAATGCACTGAAGTATAATGAATAATTAAAAACTAATAAATTTGTGATATAATTAATGTAGTAGGAGGAATAAAATGAAAACAATATTAGTAACTGGAGGAGCAGGTTATATTGGCTCTCATACAGTAGTGGATTTACTTGAAAATAACTATAATGTAGTTATAATAGATAATTTTTCTAATTCAAAACCAAAAGTATTAGAAAATATTAAAAAGATTACTAACAAAGATTTTAAATTCTACGAAGGAGATGTTCAAGATAAAAAGCTTCTTGAAAAAATATTTACTGAAAATAAAATAGAGGGGGTTATTCATTTTGCAGCATTAAAAGCAGTAGGTGAATCTGTTGAAAAACCACTTGAATATTATCATAATAACTTATTTTCCACAATTACACTTCTTGAGGTAATGAAAAAATATAATTCTAAAAACTTTATTTTTTCATCAAGTGCGACAGTTTATGGTGTACCAAAATCATTACCTTTAAAAGAGGATGCACCACTTTCAGTATCAAATCCATATGGTGCAACAAAACTTATGATTGAGGATATTTTAAAAGATTTATATGCATCAGATAATTCTTGGAATATAGTAATTTTAAGATATTTTAACCCAGTAGGATGTCATAGTTCACATTTAATTGGAGAAGATCCAAATGGTATTCCAAATAATTTAATGCCATACATTGTTAAAGTTGCTACAGGAAAACTAGAACAATTAAGTATTTTTGGTGATGATTATGATACTGTAGATGGAACTGGAGTAAGAGATTATATTCATGTAGTAGATTTAGCAAATGGACATGTAAAAGCATTAGATAGATTATTTAATGGATATGGTTTAACAATTTGTAATTTAGGAACTGGTAAAGGAGTAAGTGTTCTTGAAATGGTTAAAACATTTGAAAAAGTTAATAATGTAAAAGTAAATTATAAAATTACTGAAAGAAGAAAAGGTGATGTTGCATCATGTTATGCATCTTGTGACTATGCTAAAAAGATTTTAAACTGGAGTGCAGAAAAGGATTTAACTGACATGTGCCGTGATTCATACCTTTTCGAAGTAAATAATCAAGATTAAGACTTTTTACTCTTGTAAAACGTAAAATTAAATGCTAAAATAAGTTTGTAAATCAGTGATGAAAGATTAGTAGTAAGTATTTTATTTTAAAGAGAGTTAGCGTTTGGTGTAAGCTAATAATAAAGACTTATGAATCTACTTTCTAGAAAGTCTAATAAACTTCGGGTAATTTCCGTTAAAGAATAATTAAGTTATATAAAGGATGGCACCGCAGCATTGCTCCTTAAAAAGAGTTTATGTGTGTGCTTTTTTTAATGAAAGGATGGTAAAAATGATTGATATTAATTTAATTAGAGAAAACGCTGACTTAGTAAAGGAAAATATTAAAAAGAAATTTCAAGATGAAAAACTACCTTTAGTGGATGAAATTAAAGAAATGGATGAAAGATATAGAAATGCTAAGTTTAAAGCAGATGAACTAAGATGTGAAAAAAATAAAGTTAGTGCTAAAATTGGTGAGTATGTAAGAAATAAAGAATTTGATAAAGTAGAGGAAACTAAAAAAAGAGTAAATGAAATAAATACTGAAATTGCAAATTTAACTGTTGAGGAAGAAAGACTTCAGAATTTTGTTCATGATAAAATGCTTTTGATTCCTAACATTATTGATCCTAGTGTACCAATTGGTAAAGATGATAGTCAAAATGTTGAAGTTCAAAGATTCGGTGAACCATATGTTCCAACATATGAAATTCCATATCATGCAGATATTATGGAAAGATTAAATGGACTTGATAAAGAAAGTGCTGGAAGAACTTCAGGAGAGGGTTTCTATTATCTTACTGGTGATATAGCAAGAATTCATAGTGCAATGCTTTCATATGCTAGAGATTTTATGATTGATAAAGGATTTACATATTGCATTCCACCATTTATGATTCATGCATCAGTTGTCGAAGGAGTTATGTCATTTCCTGAAATGGAAGCAATGATGTATAAAATAGAGGGAGAAGATTTATATTTAATTGGTACAAGTGAACACTCAATGATAGGTAGATTTTTAGGACAAATTGTTGATGAAAAATCACTTCCCATTGCACTTACTTCATATTCTCCATGTTTTAGAAAAGAAGGTGGTGCTCATGGTCTTGAGGAAAAAGGTGTATATAGAGTTCATCAATTTGAAAAACAAGAAATGATTGTATTATGTAAACCAGAAGAAGCCTTTACTTGGTATGAAAAAATGTGGAAAGCCACAGTAGAACTTTTTAGAAGTTTAGATATTCCTGTTAGACAACTTGAATGTTGCAGTGGAGATCTTGCCGATCTTAAAGTTAAATCTTGTGATATAGAGGCTTGGAGTCCTAGACAACAAAAATACTTTGAGGTAGGTTCTTGTTCTAATTTATCTGATGCCCAAGCACGTAGACTTCAGATAAGAACTAAAGGAGAAAACGGAACATATTTTGTTCATACATTAAATAATACAGTACTTGCTTCTCCAAGAGCATTAATTGCTTTTGTAGAAAATAATTATAATGAAGATGGAAGCATTTCTATACCTGAGGTTTTAAGACCTTATATGGGTGGAAAAACTAAAATAGAGCCTATAAAATAGGCTTTTTTTTATAAAATATAATGTCGAATTTTGTTAGAAAAAAACTAGTTTTGATATGTTTTGTCGAAGTGCTTGCAATTGGATTTTAAATGGTGTAAATTACTACTTGAAAGCGGGTTTTGGTGGATATATTTCATATTAATGCGTCCCAACCAAACTTTCATATTATAGATGAAGAGTTAAAAATATACTACTAAAAATTGAAAATCAAAAATAATAAATCATAACTCATACATACTTTACATTTCCATCAAAATCCCTTTCAAAATTTTTAATAATTTGTTATAATATCTAGGAAGTTGGGAGTGTTAATATGTTAAAACCAGATTATAAAGTTGCAAAAGATAGAACAAAAGTAGAAATAAAGTATCAAAATGTTGATGAAAAAATAAAAAATATTTATAAAGGAAAAAAATATTTTCTTAGGACTTATGGATGTCAAATGAATGTTCATGATTCAGAGGCTATTGCATCATACTTAGAAAAATTAGGATTTACTAAAACAGATGTTTTAGAACAATCTGATATAGTTGTATTAAATACTTGTGCCATAAGAGAAAATGCTCATGATAAAGTATTTGGCTATTTAGGTAGATGTAAACATTTAAAGAAAGAAAAAAAGGATTTAATAATTGTTTTAATGGGTTGTATGGCAGGCCAAGAAGATGTAGTTGAGGAAATCGAAAAGAATCATAAATATGTTGATATCGTTGTGGGTCCTAATAATTTATTTGATTTACCACATTTACTAATAGAAAAATTAGATAAACAAAATATATTAGTTCATTCAAATAGTGATGTTGTACCTGAAGGTTTTGATTATAAGAGAGATTCTAAAGTATCTGCTTGGGTAAATGTTATGTTTGGTTGTGATAAATTTTGTACATACTGTATAGTTCCATTTACAAGGGGAAGAGAAAGAAGTAGAAAAATGGAAGCTATAGTCGAGGAATGTAAATGTTTAGTAGACTCTGGCTATAAAGAAATAACTTTACTTGGTCAAAATGTTAATGCCTATGGTAATGATTTAAATTTAGGTTATGATTTTGCAGATCTTCTTGAAAATGTTGCTAAACTTGGGATACCAAGACTTAGATTTGTTACATCACATCCTTGGAATTTTACTGATAAAATGATTGATGTTATAGCTAAATATGAAAATGTTATGCCATATATTCATCTTCCTATTCAATCAGGAAGTGATAAAATACTTAAGAAAATGAATCGTAAATATACAAAAGAAGAGTACATAACTTTATTTAATAAAATGAAAGAAAGAATACCTAATGTATGTATAACCACTGATATAATTGTAGGTTTTCCTGGAGAAACAAATGAAGACTTCGAAGAGACACTTGATATAGTTAATAAACTTAAATATGATGGTGCTTATACATTTATTTATTCAGAAAGAAAAGGGACCGCTTCATCATTTATGAAAGATGATGTTTCTATAGAAGAAAAAGAAGATAGACTTCATAGATTAAATGAAATTGTTAATAAATATTCAAAAGAAAGTAATGAGAAAATGCTTAATAAAGTAGTTCCAGTACTTTTGATAGGTGAAAGTGAAAAAGATAAAACTAAATGTTATGGATATACAGATACAATGAAACTTGTAAATGTTGAATGTGATAAAAAAGAAATAGGCAATATTGTAAATGTAAAAATAACTGATGCTAAAAGTTTTAGTTTAGATGGTAAGGTTATAAAGTAGGGAATATCCCTACTTTTTTATTTGATTATCTTTTTGCGGTCAGTTGTTTTAGACATAAAAAAAACTTATGAATTTAATCATAAGTAATTTTTAATTGGTATCCCCGATTGGATTCGAACCAACGACCGACCGCTTAGAAGGCGGTTGCTCTATCCAGCTGAGCTACGGAGACAGCACAATTAAATTATATATCAAAGTGCTGTTATTATCAAGTAAAATTTTACGATTTTTGCATAAAATTAGTCATTTTTAGTAATTTCTTCGATTTCTGAGGCGTAAAATATACATTTTTCATATTTTGTTTCATAACTAATTGAAAAAATATTAGGAATTTTATCTAAAAAATATTTTGAAAGAGCTAAAAGTTCAACATTGTAGTTTGTCATATACATATCAAACTCTTTTTCATTAAAGTCCTTAATTACTTTATTTATTATATCTTTTTCAGTAGTTAAATACTCATCAGAAGTCTTAATTTTTAATTTAAAATCTTTTGTATATGTTGTATTAAAGGCAAAACTAATGTTATATCCTAAAAGTTTATTTTTATATGCTATAACTGGCATTAAATCATCTCCATAATTAGTATGTTTATTTAATTAATTTTTATGCTTACATCTTTTCCTAAAGTATCTCTAATTGAAAGGGCTAAGGTATATTTTACTTTTTCAGTAATATTTTCATCATTTAAGTTTAAAAGCATTTTATTATCAAAGGACATATTAACACTATTTTCCATTATTTCATAATTTTTAAGTTCATAAGAAGCATTTAAAAAACTAATAAGATTACTTTCATATATTGGGGAAGTTTTAAGTTCCTTTACTATTATTTCAACAGCATTTGCATCATTATTTGTAATTTTAGTAATTGGAATATAATAGGTTAAATCATCAGTTTTACTAGCATAATATATTGTAGTTTTAGTTACATTTTTATAACTTTTAATGTCATAGACTTTATTTATTCCATAACTTTTATCTAAAGAAACAGGTAGTTTAATTTTTGAATTTGGAAGTTCATTTAGTTTTTCATTTTCAACATATATTAAAATTTTATCAATAGTTTTTAGTTCACATAATGAGTATATAAGACTTTCAATCATTTTTTCTTCATCATTTTCATTAACAAGCAAAAACTCTTTAGAAAAGTTAAGTTTTAAAACTTTATCATTTAATGAATAATTTAAAAGTTTTGTATTTTCAGGTATTAAAGGTTCAAAGTTAACTGGTAAATAATTTTCATATAATGATCCCTTAGTTAATAAGTTAATTATATATTCAATATCATTATCTTTCTTTTTAATAATATTTGTTCTTGCTACATAACCATTTTGATCTTTTATATATAACGGCATAGTAAGTTCATTTATACTTATTATTTCTTCGGGATAAGATGTTTCATTACTAGGAAATATACATAGTAAAAGTACAATAAAAAGTGAGAATGTTGATATACATATTCTTCTTAAGGCATTTTTCTTAAGCATAATAACCCCCTTACTAAAATATATTAATAAGTTTATTTATTATTCAAAAAACCCCGATGGGGTTATTTAATCAAGCGAAATTGCATTTAGTCGAAGAAGTTCTAAAATGGCGTTACATCTTCCTTTTACACCCAATTTCTGCATTGTATTTGAAATATGATTTCTAACTGTTTTTTGACTTATTCCTAGTTCTATAGCAATTTCATTTGTAGTTTTATTTTTAGCTAAAAGATCAAATATTTCTTGTTCTCTTTTAGTTAGTATTTTTTTCATATGCCATCCTTTCTTACCTTTTCATAATAATATATGAATATAGTAAAAAAAAGGCACGGTGGTATGCCTATTTATTTTGAAATTTAACAGTTATATACATTTGCACATCATATAATGATTGAACCTCTTTGATGATATTATTTGCTTTTTCTACAGAAGCATCTTTATCATCCACAGTTACACTTATTTTATCTCCCTCGATTTTTACACAAGAGTTTAAATTAAATTTTTCTTTAATCAAATTTTCAATTTGTGATGTTTTTCCTTTTTTATAATTTAAATCTTTTAGTGTATTATATGCTTCATTTTTCTTTTCTTTAGAGGAAGATTTATCAATAAGAATTTTTTGCGCATCTTCCATTTCTTTAAGAATTTTTTCTTCTTCGGAAAGTTTTAAAGCAATTATTACATCAGAATCAGTTACTTTAATAGCATTATCAAGTTTTGTTTCAGTATTTTCAAAGACTGGTAAAGTACTTTCAGGAAGAGATATATAGTATATACCTAAAATAAGTATTAATGCAAAAAGAGTAATGAACCATAAATTTTGTTTATTTATCAAGACTATCCTCCTTCGATAGTAAATTATATTTTTATAATAAAAAAATATTCTTATTTTGAAAATATTTTAAATTTTTATAAATTGTAAATTGCTTTACAATAAATTATATGTAAAATAACTGTAAATAAAAATATGAAAAGTGTAGAAAAAATATATAATAATAGAACACAAAGAAAACTTTTTATGGAGCATTTAATTATAATAGCCAATTTGAAATTTCTTTTAAATAAAGCAAAATTAGTTAATCAAGCTTATGAGAAAAAGAGTAGAGCTAATATTAAGATGTGGAATTATTATTTTCTCCTTGTTAAAATTAATAATTGTAAATATAAGATTTTAATTGATGTTCGTTGTATGCAAAATGGTGAACTTCAATATAGAGTTCAAAGACTTATGAAATATGAAAAAGCAGAATGACTACGATAGGGATATATAAAATATATCTTACTACCTTACAGCCAATCTGCCTTTTACATTTAAAAATATAACATAATTAAATTTAAATGTCAAAGTGATTTGTAAAAATACACATATTTTTGTATAATATTATTGTAGGTGATATAAATTGAATATAATAGTAAGTGCTGGTGGTACAGGTGGTCATATTAATCCTGCCTTAGCGTTAATAAATGAATTTAAAAAACAAGAAAAAAATTTAAATGTTTTATATATTGGTACTCATAATCGTATGGAAAAAGATATTGTTCCAAAACTTGGTATAAAATATGAATCACTAGAAATATATGGTTTTAGTAAAACTCAAATAGCTCGTGATTTTAAAAACATATTTTTAATTAAAAAAGCTATAAAAAAGTGCAATAAAATTATGGATGATTTTAAACCAGATGTTGTTATTGGAGCAGGTGGTTATGTTACAATGCCCGTTATTTATAGTGCTAAGAAAAAAAATATTCCAACAGTTATTTTAGAGCAAAATAGTATTCCTGGTAAAACAAATAAAATCTTATCTAAAAATTGTGATTTAGTATGCACTTCTTATGAAAATAGTAATAAATATTTTACCAAGGCAAAAAAATGTATATGTACTGGAAATCCAGTTGATTTAAAAATTAATAGTTTATCAAAAATTGATTTAGGATTTCATAAAAATAAAAAATTACTTTTGATAGTATCAGGTTCTTTAGGAAGTGAAACTTTAAATAACTTTTTTATATCACTACTTTCTAAAATAAATGAAGAAGATAATTATGAAGTTTTATATATAACAGGTAAAAGTTATTATGATGAATTTATAAATAATAAAAGTTTTTCTAAAAATATTAAAATATTACCTTTTTTAGAAAATATGTCATCATTATTTTATGATGTTGATTTAATTATAACTAGAGCAGGTGCTTCAACTTTAGCGGAAATAATGCAAGCAAATTTACCTTCGATAATTATTCCTTCGCCATATGTTGCGGGAAATCATCAATACTACAATGCATTAGATTTAACTGAAAGAGGCCTTGCTAAAATGTATGAAGAAAAGAATTTAAATGTTGATAAGTTATATAAAGATATTAATAATTTATTAAGTAATAATGATGAATATAAAACTATGAAAGAAAATCTAAATAAATTAAATAAAGTTAAATCATCAAAAATTATTTATGATGAAATAAAAAGGATTTTAAAATGAATGAATATGGTATAGTTTATGAAAATGTTGATTTAAAAAAATATACAACTTTAGGTGTTGGAGGAATAACCAAATACTTAATCGAAGTAACTAGTGAAAATAACTTAGTTTCATTAATCAAATATTTAAAAGATAATAAAATTAAATATTTTATTTTAGGAAATGGCTCTAATGTTATTTTAGATGATAGTTATTTTGATGGTGTAATAATAAGAGTAAATAAACTAAATAAGATTGAAGTAAATGATGATTTAGTTACAGCTTCATGTGGAGTAAAACTTGGATTTTTAAATAATATTGCTCTTCAGCATGGACTTGTTTCTTTATATTTTGCTTCACTTATCCCTGGTGAAGTAGGTGCTTCAGTAATGGGTAATGCAGGATGTTATAATCACAGTTTAATGGAATATGTTCAAAGTGTTAAGGTTTTAACTAATGAGGGTAATATAATAAATATTTCAAAAAGTGAAATAGATTATGGCTATAGATATACCTCTTTAAAAGGTAATATTATTTTATCTGTAACATTTAAACTTGAAAAAGGAGATCCCTTAGAAACATTAAAATTAATTAAAGAAAATAATGATAAAAGAATGGCCTCTCAACCATTAGATACTAAAAATGTTGGTAGTATATTTAAAAATCCCGAAGGCTTTTCTGCAGGTAAATTAATAGATGATTTAGGGTTAAAAGGTTATCATATTAATGATGCCTATGTAAGTGAAAAACACGCTAATTTTATCGTAAATAAGGGTAATGCAACATATTTAGATATACTTAATCTTATTAATTATATAAAATTAAAGGTTTTTGAACACTATAAAATCAGTTTAGAGGTTGAACCTAAAATTATTTCATGGAGTAATTTATGAAAAAGACTAAAAAGAAAATAAGATTATCTGGTGTTATTTTTATGCTTTTAACAATATATTTACTTGGAATGCTTTTATATTATTTTATAACATTACCAGTTAAAAGTATTAATATAAAAGGAAATAGTCTTCTTACAGATAGTCAGATTATAAGTGAAAGTAAGATTGATTATAATAATTCAATATTTAAATTAAGTACAAATAAAATAAAAAATAATTTACTTAAAAACCCTTTGGTAGAAAGTGTAAATATTTCAAGAAATCTAAAGGGAACTATTAATATAGAAATTAAAGAAAGTAAAATACTTTTTTATAATATATTAACTAAAAAATTAGTACTTTCTAATGGAAAAGAGATGGAAGATACAGGTGATTATGTAGGATTTCCAGTTTTAGTTAATTATGTACCAAGTAATATTTATAAAACTTTAATAAAATCTCTTGCTAAAATAGATGATAGTAATTATAAAATGATTTCTGAGATAGAATATTCAGTTGAAAAATATAATGATAAAGTAGTCGATGAAGAAAGATTTTTACTTAGAATGATTGATGGAAATACTATTTATGTAAATCTTGTTAATATTGAAAAACTAAATAAATATCAAGAAATTTATGCTGCTTTACAGGATAAAGGGACATTATATTTAGATAGCTCTAGTAAAAACTATGTATTCAAAAAATATAGTGAAGAAAAAAGTGAAAATTAATTTATAATAATATTTAAATAATTCTTATGCATAAGTAGCATAAGTTTTTTATAATAATTTTTCATAAATAATTGAAAATAAACGTAAAAATTGGTATTATATATTTGATTAATCGGAGGAAATTATGAGAATATTTTTAATTGCTGGAAAAGCAGGAAGTGGAAAAAATGTAGTAGCAAAATTAATAAAGGAATACTATATTTATAAAGTTGAAGAGTGTGCTATAACAAGTTATAGTAAATATATTAAAAACTTTGCGTTAGAATTAACTGATTGGGATGGTACTGATGCAAATAAACCAAGAGATTTTATGCAACATCTTGGAGATGTAATGAGAGAACTTGATGAAGATTTTCTTGTATCAAATATGATTAAAGATATAACAATTTATCAAAAATATGTTGAAAATTTAGTTATAAGTGATGTAAGAATGCCAAATGAAATAGATAAAATAAAATCATCATTTGATAATGTATATTCAATTTATGTTGTAAACCAATTTGGTTCTAGTAAACTTACAATTGAGCAACAATCACATATTACTGAAAATGCTTTAGAGAATTATACTGATTTTGATTATACAATTGCTAATGATGAACTAGATAAGTTAAAAGAAAAGGTTTTTGCAATTTTAGATAAGGTGAAATAATGAAAAATGTTAATTTAAAAGATTTATATATTGATTTTTTTGTATCAAAGGGACATAAAGAGATTCCATCAGCACCTGTAGTGCCTGAAAATGATCCAAGTGTTTTATTTAATACAGCAGGTATGCAACCACTTATTCCATATTTAATGGGAAAAGAGCATCCTTATGGAACAAGACTTTGTGATGCTCAAAAATGTATTCGTACTAATGATTTAGATGCTATTGGTGATACATATCATCATACATTTTTTGAAATGCTTGGTAATTGGTCACTTGGCGACTACTTTAAAAAAGAGGCAATTACTTGGAGTTTTGAATTTTTAACACAAGTTTTAAATATTCCAGTAGAGCGCCTTGCTGTAACTGTTTTCGCGGGAAATGATACAATCCCTTTTGACAAAGTAAGTTATGATTTATGGCTTAGTTTAGGTATTCCTGAAAAAAGAATAGCTAAAACTACTGAAGATAATTTTTGGATTGCTGGCGAAACAGGACCATGTGGACCTGATACTGAAATGTTTTATTTCAGAAGTAATGATGAAATTCCAGAAAAGTTTGATCCCGAGGATGAAAGATGGGTTGAAATTTGGAATGATGTCTTTATGGAATTTAATAAAAAAAGTGATGGCAGCGTTGAAAGTCTTCCTAAGAAAAATGTTGATACTGGAATGGGACTTGAAAGGGTTACTGCCGTACTCGAAGGTGTAAATGATAATTATTTATCATCTGTATGGAAAGATGTAATTGATTTAATTTGTGAAATATCAGGAAAAAGTTATGAAGAAAATGCAAAATCTATAAGAATTATTGCGGATCATATTCGTACTTCTGTATTTATTGCTGCGGATAATGCAGGTATTAAACCCTCGAATGTAGGCCAAGGATACATTTTACGTAGACTTATTCGTAGAACTATTCGTCATGCTAAAAAATTAGGTATTGATATAAATAGTGATTGGGAAAGAAAAATTGCTTCCTTAATAATATCTAAATATGCTAGATATTATAAAGAACTTACTGAAAATGAAAATACTGTTTATGAAGTATTAAAAAATGAAAAAGAAAAATTTAATAGAACACTTGAAAAAGGTTTAAAAGAATTTAATAAGGTTATTTCTAAAAGTAATAATATTGATGGAATTACTGCATTTCATTTATATGATACATATGGTTTTCCAATAGAACTTACTATTGAACTTGCAAATGAAAATAATGTAACAGTGGATGAAAAAGGCTTTAATGAAAAGTTTAAAGAACATCAAAATTTATCAAGAACTGCCTCAGCAGGACAATTTAAAGGAGGCCTTGCAGGTGATTCTGAAACAGAAACTAAATATCATACTGCAACTCATCTTCTTAATGCAGCTTTAAAAATAACTGTAAATGGTGATGTTCATCAAAAAGGAAGTAATATTACTGATGAAAGAATGCGTTTTGACTTTAGTTGTGATCATAAACTTTCTACTGAAGAAATTAAAAATACTGAAGATTTAGTAAATAAATGGATTAAAGAAAGTCTTCCTGTTACAGTTGAGGAAATGCCTAAAGAAAAAGCTGTGGAAATTGGGGCAGAGCATATGTTTATTGAAAAATATCCTGATATTGTAACTGTATATTTTATTGGTGATGTTTCTAAAGAAATATGTATGGGACCACATGTAAAAAATACAAGTGAACTTGGAAATTTTAAAATCGTAAAAGAGGAATCTTCCTCAGCAGGTGTTCGTAGAATTAAGGCAATACTTGAAAGTGAGAAATAATTATGTTTGAAAATAAAAAAATATTTATTTTAGGAATGGCAAGAAGTGGTTATAATGTAGCAAAACTTCTTTATAAAAATAATGAAATTGTTGTAACTGATAAAAATGATCAGGATGAAGAAAAGGTTAAAGAACTAGAAAGTTTAGGCGTAAAGTTTATTAAAAGTGATAATCCTTTGGAAATATTTAATGACTCATTTGATATGGTTATTAAAAATCCAGGAGTTATGCCAACTCATCCTCTTTTAACTTATGCAAGTTCTAAAAATATACCAATTTATAATGAAATGGAAGTAGCATATCATTTTCTTCCTAAAAATATTACTATAATTGGTGTAACTGGTTCAAATGGAAAAACTACAACAACAACAATGATTTATGAATTATTAAAACTAATGAAAAGGCCCGTAGTTCTCGGAGGAAATATTGGTTATCCTTTAAGTGAGGTTATTCCTCTTATTCACGAAGGTGATATACTCCTTTTAGAGATATCTGACCATCAACTTATAAATTTTAATGATTTTAAAACTAATATAAGTGTTCTTACAAATTTATGTCAAACACATTTAGATTATCATGGAACTTATGAAAATTATAAAAAGGTAAAACATAATATATTTAATCATCATACTAAAGAAGACATAGCTATTATTAATGCAGGTAATGAAGATAGTATGGAGCTTACTAGTGATATAAATAGTACAAAAGAATATTTTAATGGTAAAGATGCTTATGTAAAGGATAATGCTATTTATATCGAAGATGAAAAAATTATTGATACAAAAGATATTTTAGTAAAAGGAAAACATAACTATGAAAATATTATGGCATGTTTACTTGTTATCAAAGAGTTTGGCATTGATAAAGAAGTAATTAAAAAGTTCTTTAGTACATTTAAAGGTGTAGAACATAGAATTGAATTTATTTGTGAAAAGGGACGAGTTAAATATTATAATGACTCTAAAGCTACAAATCCGACAAGTACAATAACGGCTTTAAATGCTTTTGAGGAAGATACATATCTTATTTTGGGAGGTATGGAAAGATGTCAAGATTTTCATGAACTTGATAATGCAATTAAAAATGTTAAAAAGATATATGCAATCGGGCAAACTACTGAAAAAGTATATGAATATGCTCAAAGTATGAATATTTTATGCGAAAAATGTTATACTTTAAATGAAGCTATGAATAAAATTAAAAATGATAATATTAAAAAGGGTGTAGTTTTATTATCTCCAGCAAGTGCAAGTTGGGATCAATATGATAAATTTGAAACTCGTGGAGAAGAATTTAAAAATATTGCAAAAAGTATGTAAAAATTATATAATTTAAATATAAGAATAAAGGGTGATTAATGTGAAAAATGAAATTGGAACTGATCCAACTATGGTTGATGTTATTGAAACTTTAGATGTACCTGTACCTGAAAAAAAGATTGAACCTAAAAATGAAAATAAACAGAATAATAATGATAAAAAACCAGAAAAAAAGGGTAGTTTTATTAAAAACTTATTATTTATTATTTTAGTTTTAGCTTTAATGGGTGGTGTAGCCTTTGGCGTTTATTACTATTTAAGACTTGCTAAAAACAATGAAAATAATGTTAATGTTACACCAGCATTTAATTTAAATAAAATGCAAATTAATGAAGGTGATGAAGTACCTCAAAGTTTAAGTGAATATGGTGATTTTTCAAAAATAGATATATCAAATTGCAAACTTGATACATCTGAAGTTAAAAATAATGTTCCAGGAAATTATACATATTATGTTATGTGTAATGGTTCAAAATATTCAGAAAGTTTTGTTGTAAAATCTAAAGATGGTAGTGATGAACCAGTTACTCCAACAGTTACAAAAAGACTTAATGTTACTACATATTTTAATTATACAATTAAAGGAGAACAACTTAATATTGAAAGACTTATTTCTTCGGATGATAATTTAACATTTGAATTTGCTAATAAAGAAAAATATAAAGAAGATATGTATAATATTGGACTTCAGAAAGTTGAAATAAAAGCAGTTGATTTAGAAAACAATGAAAATACTTATTATGCTTTTGTTTATGTTATTAATGAAGAACCAAAAATGAAATTTAAATGTGTTAGTCCCAATAATAGTTTAATTGATGAGATTATATTTAATAAAAATAAAGAAAATATGAATAATTCGGTAAGAATGTATGAATATACATATAATGATACTGAATACTCTAATATAATTGAAACTATTAATAATGGAACAATTAAAATTAATGAAAATGAAGGTAATGCTATTTTAGATTATCAAAATAAAAAGATAACTATTTTAAAAGATTTACCAAAAGAAACACTAGATAGTGAATATGGTGGCTCTTTTCCAACAACTTATAGTGAAGTAAGTAATTACTATCGTAATAGTTTAAAATATACTTGTTCATTTAATTAAAACCTGCTATGAAAATATAACAGGTTTTTGCTTGCATAAATATATGAATAAGTGATATATTATTAATAGGTGAACGTGAAGGAAGTTTGCGTTACCTAATGACAATAT
>ERZ779991.30-NODE-30-length-29754-cov-7.65447_pt1 | contig 29754 bp, 49 predicted proteins | sample MGYA00511180_ERZ779991 | MGnify/ENA primary metagenome ERZ779991 (study PRJEB29588, sample SAMEA2145068) | human gut metagenome | biome: human gut; feature: human-associated habitat; material: faeces | place: Denmark | collected 2008/2010 ... | reverse complement strand
TAGGTACTAGGTACTGTGGGGGTAGGTACTAGGTACTGTGGGGGGGGTAGGTACCTAGTACGCACGAAGTATAACCATATTTCTTTAAGGATAACCATTTAAGAAAAAACATATAAGATAGTTTGCGCTTTGGTTGAGTTTATGTTATTATCAAAATATGGCAAAGCTTAAAGAACAAGGGTTCGTAGCAGTAAGACACTGCATCATTCGAGATCGCACCATAGGCGGCTATACGAAACTCGTCTACATCATCATCGCTGACCACAGCGACGAAAACAATCTCAGCTTCCCGAGCGTAAGCACCATAGCCGCCGAAGCCGGATGCACACCAAAGACGGCACTAAAGGCCATAAGGGAACTAATCGCCAAAGGGTTCATAACGCGGGAACATCGAGCACTAGCCAATGGCGGCACCACGTCGTGCCTTTACCATCTTGAGGAGCCACGCAATTTCAAAGCCAATACTGAAAGGGCTAGGCAGTCTGCCCCTGATACGCTTGATAAAACGGTTTACCAAGCTCCAGAATCGACTACCACGGTAGAACCCGCACGCGAACTCGCACCGGTAGAACCCGCGCCACGTAAGCGCGAGGAATACCCGAACGCATTCGAGCAACTGTGGGCGATCTACCCGAAGCATGTAGCCAAGATGGCCGCTTACAAGGCATGGCGTAAAGCAAAAGTAGGTATAAACAGCGCGTTTCTCATGGCCAAGGTGCAAGCATTTGCCGCACAGTGCGCCAACACGGAAACCCGGTTTATACCCAATTTCGCAACATGGCTCAACGGTGAACGATGGAATGACGAATACCGTCCAGACCCTCCGCAAGCCCGCAAGCCCGCCACGAACGCGGAACGGAACTTGCAGAATCTCACTCAGGCGATGGAACAGCAGACTGACCTTTTCGGCTTCCAGATTGAGTCCGGCGTGTCGCGTCCGTAATCATGTATAATCGATAATGTAAAATAACCAACAAATGAAAGGGACATAAAATGCTGACACCATTCAACGACATACCCCCGTATGACATGCATTCCGTCGTGGAATGCGACAAGACAAAAGACACGGCAATCTTCGAAACAGCCCTCACCATACAAGACAACCAAAAAATAGCACGCTACAGAGTATGGCTATCAGCATGGAAAGGCTTAGAAAACCGGCAGAGAAGCGGAGCACAATCTAAAAGTTACATGATGGACGTCATAGCTCCCGTAAACTGGACGATTGATAAAGTCCACAATACGATACTCGTGTATCTTGCCGGTATTAAGTGGATGAAAATGTCCAGTGGCATTCAATGGTTACACGCGGATTATCAGCCACAACTTCACGACTCAACACAAGAAGACTTCATCCTTTATCTTGACGATTTTCTGGACTCAATCACACCAAACTTCTAGGGGAAACACTCATGGACAATATCAATCATCCAGCACACTACACCGACAACACGAAACCTTGCGAATGCATTGAAGTCGCGCAATATCACAGTTTTTGCGTAGGCAACGCCATAAAATACGTGTGGCGACACCGACTCAAGGGACGTCCCCTCGAAGACTTACAGAAAGCAGAATGGTATCTACAGAGGGCTATCGACAATGGCGAGAAATGCCGTTTGCAAATCGATGGCGAACCATTGGACGCGCACAATCTCATGCAAGTGGGTAAGTGCTGTCTCTACATGGACAACATGTTGAACATTGCTAGGCGCGCTGTGACCTACCGTGAAGGCTTTTTCTGGACGTACCTGCGTAAAGGTGATTTGCAAAACATGTTGCGAATCGTGAAAATGATGCAAGCGGAATATAAGGATGAATTGAAATGAACAAGTTGCAGGTGCAGGCGCTCCTAACCTATGCCAGCGCCTTCGATAACCGTCTTGTGACCGATATCCAAGTGACCGCATGGATTGAAGCGTTAGCCACTGACATGCGATTAGACGTGGCGAAAGAAGCGATACGCCAATTTTTCGCAAGCCCGGAATACACGAGGAAGCGCCCGTATCTCATGCCCGCCGACCTGAACGCGTTTTGGCGCAGATGGAAGCGTGATCATAATCCATCCGAAGGTGACATTATGCATGAGATGCGTGCGTTAGGTATCGAGGGGGATGCAAGTTGGGAGTATCGGCGCAACCGGTTGAGTGGGCGGACGATTGACGAGTCCGCGCAGGGCGCTAAGCGGTTCCGTGGTCTTGAGAGCGCGCGGGGGTTGAGTCGTTTGGGGGAGATTCTGCCTAGTTCGGCGTGTCGCACTCAACAATAATGTATTATGTAATTACCAACCAAGGAAAGGACAAACAAAATGGACACCGCAATCATCTACCTCAGCCATCGCGCTTGCAAGCAACGTCTCGTAATTAAAGAAACCGGAGAAGTCTACGAATTCCACAGCGAAGCAGTGGAAATCAAAAACCAATTGGCAAACATGCGCAACATCCTCAAGCGCGACGAAGATTTCACGTTCGGCCGAGTCTGTCTTGTAGACGATTTCACATGGCATCAAGGATTAGACCAGTGCGCAGTCTACGAGGCAGAAATAAAATATCTTTAAACAACCACCCGCCCCGCCCACGCGGGCGGGGCACCATTAATGAAAGGAAACAATAATGAAACTCGAAGAAAAATATATGGCAGTCCTCAACGAAGTACCCAACTTCGTCACCGACCTAACAGCCAACGCCGGGCAACGCACCTACAAATACCTCAATCTTGCTACCATTCTCAAGACCATCAAACCTATTTTCGCCAAGTATGATTTAGCCTTCCGGCAGGTGGTACGCATGGGCGCGGTAGGCGACAAAGTGAGCTACGGCACGGTCGAAACAATCATTTTCGACGCTGAAAAAACCTTGAATGTGGGGGACTATCCATTTATTGTGGTGCCCGACCCGCAGGCAATCGGCTCCGCAGTAACCTACGCGCGACGCTACTCCCTCTACGCCGCCCTTGGTATCTTCCCCGACAAGGACGATGACGGCGCCGCAATGCGCGACTATTCCGCCCCACAACAACCACGCAAGGCCACAGCACAGGAAGTCAACGACCTTAACAACATGGCTCAGGCCGCTGGAACCAATCTAGGGTTTTACGTCAACGCTTTGGCATCGCAGTTCGGCCATGAGGTGCGTAAACCGCAGGACTTGACAGAGCGTGACGTTACGCTTCTCCGTCAGGCCATCAGCAAGGGCGGTAACAAGTGAAAAAGGTCGCTATATTCTGCGGTTTCTTGGCGCTTACGATCGTGTCCGCTGTCGCTTTGGGGGCGGCGTTGTGGTGTGAGGATAGTTATATGACTCTTCTCGCATTGTCTACCATCCTCATTGGTTTGGCGGGCATGGGTTTCGTTGTCATGGATTATCTCTAGTCCGGCGTGTCGTAACTTAAAATGATGTATTATGTAATTACCAACCAAGGAAAGGACAAACAAAATGGGAATCAACCTCAGCACAGCAGAAGCCTACATCATCAGCTACCTTGAAAACAGCGGACAGGATGATGGCGATTGGGATACCTACGGAGCCGCGAAAGACCTCCGCACCATCTGCGACATGAACGGCTACACCGATTATGAACAGATAGACCCCGACGAATTCGCCGAACTGCTCAAGGAACACGCACTCTAAACCAAACCACAGCCCCACCCGCAAGGGTGGGGCACCATCTAACGAAAGGAACAATAATGAAAGATACAATAACCCTTGCCCAATACGTCAAGTTCCTCAAAGAGACACTAACCCAGCTTGACGAAGTGGCTAAAGACTCACCAGACATTGAACTAAAAGGCTACACTCCGCAAATCGCAATCTACCCAAATTCCAGAGAAGACGCACTAGACTTGCTCTACTTGGCTGGAATCGAACCGACAATTTACAAAAACATCGTGCGAGGACAATTCAATACCGTCAACGGAATCGCATACGTCTACTATAATGAAGAGATTGCGGGAGAGGATAAATGAGACTCACACTATGGCCGGGAGCTATGCCCATCACATTCAAAACCGTCGCCGGAGAGCGAAAATACAGAATCAAGGAAGACGTTTACGCCTACCTTATCCAGTCAAAAAACGGTAATCTATTCACGCTCGACCACGAAAACAATCTCCGCACCGTCAACAGTCGAAATACTTATCTTGACTCTTTGGACGATAGCGAATTGTTGAAATATTTGCGCAACGCGTTCGGCATCAGCCAACGTGAAATAGCAAAAATGTACGGTGTACGCCAATGCCAAGTCGCGCACTGGGAAACCAAACTCAGACGCATCCCGCCCGCACGACGGCAAAAAATAGCGGACACACTACTGAAAGCATACATGCTCGCAACAACGGAAAACGGATTACCGGTAAGAAAGGAAAACTAAAATGAAGATTCTGAACGTTTCTCAAGCGCAGGACACTGAAGCATGGTTGGACGCGCGAATTGGTAAAATCACGGGCACCAAAGCCGGAACACTCGCGCTCGAACATTACGCCCAAAAGGACGTAGCCAAACTCGAAGCCATGGCAGACAAGGCAAAGACCGAAGAAAAGGCCGAAGAATACCGAGAGAAGGCACGGCAAGCAAAACGAGATAACGAACGGTTGAAAGTCAACCTTGATTTTTGGCAGTTCCTCGCTGATATGATTGCGGAACAGCCGGACGGGGAACCGCCAATGGAACGCGGTCACCGTTTGGAAAACACTAATATCATGATGGCGTGCGAAAAATTCGACATTTCGCCTGACGTAGTTGAGTTTGACACGGGAATGTGGGTAAGTGACGTGGATGACCGAATTGCGGTCAGTCCTGACGCTCACGCCAAACCGCGAATCTTTAACGGGCTGGAACATAATCCCACGTTCGCATTCGAAGCGAAAAGTCTGGGAACGAAATACCATCTTCAAACGGTTGTTCCATTCCGCGTATACCAGATGCTCAACTATTCGGAAACTCCGGATAGTCAGCGGAATGAATTGCAGTCGTTGGCCCTCAAGTTGTTCCCGGAGATTCTGGAAACGCGTCGGGAGTTCGACTTCATTCCGGAACAGTATCAGTCTCAAGTGCTTCAGTATTTTATCGTCAACCCTGACTTGCACACGGTGTATTTCACCATGTTAGATGATAGGGTGTATGGCAGTCTGCAACATGAGGTGTTCGCGGTGGACCGGCAGAGCGTTGCAAGTGAAATCGAAGCGCAGGAGACAAAGGAATTGCAGACATTGGCACTCATTGACGGACTGCAAAAACTGGGAGGTGTGGATTGGTGAGCATTTCAAGACGTGTCATTTACGCGGTTTTCGATGATTGCGCGGGATGCAAACACCGGGAATTGATTGACGGACTACGAAAAATGGTGGTGCGAATCAAGAAGAAAACGGGCGTTATGCTTGCACTCATGATAGTCCAGCCGGGTAACAGCCGTTACTGGACTTTGCGCAAGGCTCACAAGTATTCTACCGCACCTTTTTTCGTGTTTGATGGAGTGTGCTACCGTCATGTGGATGCGCTTGAGGTGCAGTGCTTAGCGTATTGCAGTCGATGAAAATTCAGGGAATCTACGAAGAAATTTTGTAGATTCCTTTTTTTTTATTTTTCGGCGTGTCGTGTACACAAGTAGTGTATTATGTAATTACCAAACAAAGAAAGGACAAACAAAATGAACACCGAAACCAACTGCTTCAAGGGATACAACATCAAGGCCACCACCAACGAAGACGGCACGGTAAACGTCGAAACATGGTGGAACGAGAACACCACGGGAGCATGGTGGAACGGTACCGAACATGCACAAGGCAAGTTCAACACCAGAAAAGAATACCTCAAGTGGCTCACCGACAAGTTTGCGGAAATCATCGGAGAATGACCACCCCGCCCCGCCCGCAAGGGCGGGGCACCAATCGAAAGGAACCAGCAATGAACAAAAACGACGGCTTCGTGGCAATACTCTTTCTCTTCGGAATCGTATTATCCGCGAACGAAAACATGAACTTCATCAATATTATCGGTGTCGCGTGCATGCTGGCGGCACTCTACGTCTACCGCAAAGGAGCAAAGAAATGAACAAGGCAGTGCAGGCCGGACTAGTCGCCGGGTACCTCAATACTTGCATCCAGACAACGGACGGTTTCGGCATGTCCTTAAAGAATGCGCGCAGAGTATGGTTAGACGCTCTCAACACAGTCGAAACGCAGTACGAAACGAAGGGGCAGAGACGCGAAGCACTGCAAGCCTTCAGTCTGCGTAATCTCGCTACATGTGGTTGGTGTCTCGCACCATTCATCACTTTCCCCGTGTGGCTTCTCATGGCGAGGAAGACGGGATTACGCGGCTATATGACGGCAGTCAGCGTATGCGCGTTCACTCGACACATCGCGGAAATGTACTAAAAAGGGGGATATGGTGAAATATAGGAACGTTGACGCTTACGATTATCGCGTGCAGTCTCATTATTCGGAAAACGGTGTCGTATGGGAGGTATATGAGAGGACTAGCGACGGTTGGCAGAAGCGCAAGCGTGGCTATGACAAGCGGATTGCCGAAGCAAGGGAGAGAGCGCACGCGGTTATTGCTCGGCTTGCCGAAGTGCGTTATGGCGCTGATTATCGCGTGTCCCGGTTGGTGCCGCTGAAATATCCGATGTGTTGGGGCGTGTTTGTCGAACGCTCGGCGTGTCGTAACTTAAAATGATGTATTATGTAATTACCAACCAAGGAAAGGACAAACAATGTTCACAGCAATTGACAACCACAACAAGGCCGTCCGAATCAATCCAGTTGCCGTCTACGGCGACATCACCCGCACCTCCATCGTTATTCAGGACGGTATCACCGGTAATCGACTCTGGTTCGGCTCTGACCGTGAATGGCACATCGATTTGGAAAGTGATGTTGAAGACCATGATATCGAGCGGATTGAAGGATTGCCGTGTAGGGCACACGGGGAAGTGTGGAAAACCTCAGCTAGCGAGGAATGGGAGGCCGCGGCAAACAAACTGCTTGCTAACTACGGCCTTAAGCTCGGTAGATTCCTCAAAACCTATGGAGAACGTTACGCACTGATTAAAGCATAGTACAAGAATCTGTCACTAAGGGGCGTGCCAAGAGACACGCCCCCACATACACACACAACACAAATACCGACAACACAGGAATGATAAAACATGTACATCGTAAATTTTAACGGTGCCGATCATATATGCGCCACATTCAGTCAAGCCGTAGCCATGGCAAGAAAATCAGCGGAACACGGAGTCGTCGCAACAATTTTTGATGACGAAGGCGAACAAGTCGCATCATTTCAACCAAGGGAGGAAACAAAATGAAAAACATGCCAGAATTTATTATGCATGTCAGCGTTGAACTAGCCGACTCAATGATAGAGGAAAAACTCCGCTACACCACCAATAAGGAAAAACAAACCTACACGATTGGTACAGCCGAAACCCTCAGCAAGGAAAGCTACGCCATGCTGGGGGTTGTACTCGCGCAATTAGCAGAATTTTGCGCGAACCAAGCGGAGGAATAATGCTAGCGAAAGAGGGCAAACCAAAAGAGAATAATCCAACCGAAAAAACCCGTACAATCGTATTAGAACGTGATCACTACCGGTGTGTGAGATGCGGACGGGACATAAGATACACGCCCTTCGGCTACTCCATCCACCACCGGCGCTTACGCTCGCACCCCTATGCTGAAATGCATTCCAGTACAAACCTCATAACCCTCTGCGGGTCAGGTACCACCGGTTGCCACGGTTGGGTGCATGAGAACGTGAAAGAAGCCGAACGACTGGGATTAATCGTGTCAGGCTTCGCACGACCCGAAAGCATTCCAGTGCAAACGTGGGACGGTTTGAAAGACATTTAAAAAAGGAGAAGCCGCACGGTGAAAGAAAACCGTGCGGCTTATCAATGACAGCACTAAAAGTCAATCGCCAAAACTTTCAGCACCTCACATTATACTAGGCCAACGTATTTTCGTCAACAAACGTTTTGCCAAGCTTGCCGCCCATCACCTGATTGACAGCAGTGTAAACCGTCTGCGACACACCAATCACAGCAACAAGCAGTACACCCCACGTATAACCGTGATTGAACCCGCCAACAGCCGCGATAGCCAACATACCCAGCACGACACTGACCGCGAGACTAAACAATGCGGTCATGTTATCCGGCAGAACAGGTTTAACAACCTGCACGAACACGGGAGCAACCAAACCGACGATAGCCACCGCGATAGTCTCAGCCTGCGTAACATCCATAATTTACTCCAATCACCAATACAAGGTTTCACCCGGATAAATCACGTTAGGATTGCCTGAACGATAACCCTTAATCTGACCCACGTTAATCTTATATCGTGACGCGATACCACTCAACGTGTCACCAGACCGCACAGTATAACGGCGTGCTCCCCCAGTGGAAACGCTAGAACTGCGACGGCAAACACGCTCACCAGCATAAATGATGTTCGGATTGCCGCTACGGTAGCCCGTCCACTCATTCCAACTGCCACCATAGCGTGATGCAATCGAACTCAACGTGTCACCAGACTGGACGTAAACGCATTGCGCAGAGGATTGAGCCGTACCGCATCCCAAACGATTATTCACAATCCTCATAACCGAATCATAATAGCCGCCCAAGAGTGCGCGACGCGTCGCACCATTACCGTATCTGCCTGCGATAACGTCGTTCGCCATCTGATTCACATCACCATTAGACGTAGTGTTCGGCGTATCATGCTTCACCGTGGTAGTGGTGCCAGTATTAGCAAACGAATTAGGTACGCACCCACTACGTTCACCGCAAGCAATCCGACCCCAAGCAGTTTTATCACCGAAGAACAAGTCAAGGTCAAGGAACCCACCATACCCATTCAACATGCCATGAGACGTGTATTGCAACATGCCCTCGCCAGCACTGCCAGCATTCCACGGCTGAGACTGATAACCGGTAACGGCATTGCTCGCATACTGCGCCTTCCACAGCATGCAATGTTGACGCACGTCCTGCGGAATCTGCCACACGGCAGACGCTTGCACGTAAACCACCGGCCAAACACTAGTACGTTCATGCACGCGATTAACCCACTCGCGAACCCAATTACCATTACCCCACGAGACATTACGGTAACTCTCCCAGTCCAACACGAGCATGGAACGGCCAACATAAGAGCCCACCGTGTTAACAAAGTAGTCGGCTTCCGCAATCGCACTGCCACCATTCGCATAATGGTACAATCCATGAATCTTGCCAGTTTCGATAGCGCCAGTAATCTGACTAACCCACGAACCGTTAGTGAAGTCCACACCCTCGGTGGCCTTGACGATAGCAAAATCAGCCGGGATAACGCGCGTAATGTTAGCCGGTTGCCAACCGCTCACATCCACACCGTTCATGTCCGCCATAGCCACGCTAGGCGCGAGCATGATAGCTGTGCTCAATGTCAAACCGGCAACCGGCTTGACCATGCTCCGCTTGATACGCTTATGCTTCGGTGTTCGTTTCATTTTTCCTCCCTACTACTCGCGCAAGCACGAATCTTATTCGCTATCTCCGTACCAACACCATTACCCCCTAAAGCATGATAGGCGGTGTAGACACGTTCAACGGTTTCCTTATCCGCAATTGGAACGAACCCGTTATGCTCCCGCTGTTCGTCAAACTGCTTCAGCTTGCAAAACAAGAGTTCTTTCACACCCTCGCGTAACGGATTGCGTTTCGCATCGATTTTGCTTAACACCCATTGCACGAGAATAGTCACCGTCTGACTGCCGAGGATGGCGCATAATAATGCCGTCTCCATCAATGCTCCCAATCAATCGGGGGCATGTTGAAATCGTAAGTGATTTTCATTGTCTGCCTGCTGTTCTTCGTCACTGGCTTGTCCAAGCGGGCACGACTGAAATACTGGGTGCCAAGATACAGGCCAGTAAAAACATTCACATAGGCTAAAGCGAATCCGCCAATGAACGTCATGCATTGAAACGGTGACGCCGCTTCCCAACGTGCGCATGGTTTCAACGCGTTAGCATTATCGTCAATATCATACACGCGATTGTCGATTAGGACGCTGTTTTCCTCCGGCATGGCAGAAATATTATGCCCATAATTGCCGGTGAAAGTCTTCTTAAGCTGGAAAGAAGTAGAATACTCCCTGACCTCATTTTGGAAGAGGATGAAAAACGAGTCACGAATAGCGGAATAAGAAATCGCTTGACAATAATCTCCGATATTATGCGTTGTCACGTCAGTTAAATCAGACACCGGCGCACTGCAAACAGACTGACTGTTAATCCAATAAATGGAATGATTATACGCGGTTAAAAATGTACCGTCTGCTAATCCGGCGTTAGGGACTTGCACGGTTTGCCTATTCCACGTATCACCGTTAAGTAGTGTAATCCAATCATCAACCGTGAACACGGTAAGACTATTATTGCCCGGTGTGTAAATCTTGCCATCACAGTAAGTCACTTGCCAACGAACATTATAACCCGGCAAAAGTGCGTATCCAGCCCTATAATTTGGATTATCTATGGATGGGCCACTATAAATGCTTTGGAAAGTGCCGTTACCTTGAGAGGTTGAAAAATCGAACACGAAACGCAACGAGTTCGCCTTGCGATATGATTCGTCTTGGTTGAAGCTACACTCGTAAGCATTATTCGAAACGTATTGATGATAACCGTAACTCAGTGGAGTGCCGTGAATCACACGTTCCCGAGTATTGACAGGCCCCGCGTAGTCGGTCAGGATAAACGCACTATTAAGCGCATGCTTTGGAAAATCAGAATACTGATAATACAAGTTCGTTCCATCATGCAACATCATGAACTGCGCGTTAACGTACTTGCGTAACGCGTCATAAACGAACGGGCTAACGTAATTATCATGCTCAGCATGGTCTACAATCCTCCCGTCCTCCATCACATCCACGGCCACGTGACCTTTCACGTGCGGCATGATATTCAACCGTTCCACTGACTCGTTCAAAATATTTCCCCTCACTTTCAAAGCGTCACCGTGACACTCACGTCAAGTTCCTTTATCTCAATTTTAGTCGAACCGGACAAACCAAGCGTACTCAAGTCAAACATTGTAGCCCCGTCAACAACAGCAGACATTTCATGTTGGCTCTTGTCCGGCAGAATAAGCGTAAACACGGCATCATCCTCGGCGTTAGTGATTGTGAGCGTCTTATCCTCAAGCCACACAATCGGATTAACCACGTCATCCACGCTACGCCATTCAGTCTTAAACCGTTCCACAGTTTCAGCAACAGTAGTGTCGTTGCGTTCCGGGAATATGATAGACGTCGTATCCTCAACGTTACGCCATTCGCGTTTAAAACGTTCCACAGCGTCAACCACGCGCCGGTCAGGACGTTCATTAGTGATACCACCATACGCGCCCTTAGCTGAAATATAAATTTGCGCGTCATTGATAGCGAGACTACCAGCGCCACCATGCTTAAGATACAAGTCAAGCGTGGTCTGGTCATTACTGCTCACGTTCGTGATCAAGAACGGGAGGCCGATAGTGACATACCCTTCCGCGCATGTCTGCATGATACGCGGGCCAGCCTTTTCACCGTTCAAAAGAAAATAGCCCTCAAGCAGTCCAGCAGTCGTGGTTTTGACAGTTAGACATAGATTGCACTCAAGCATGGTATCCGAGTAAACATTGATGCTCAACGGCAGGACTCGCGTGGCCGTATCACCTAGCGCATATTCCGTGTCGTTGAATGCTTGGAATACGCTAGCCTCCGTCGTGGATGTAGTATCGCCGGTAGTATCATCGGTAGCAATCGTAAACGATGGTGGCACGTAATCCAATGTCACACTATCGTCATCGTGAACGCTGGACGTGTGAATAACACTAACCGTTGTCAACACGCGCACGTCAAGCACATTATCCCAAACGTACGCTTGCTGACCCAAACGTAAATCACTGATACCGTCAACAGCTGTTAAATCGTAAGATAGCGTCGGATAGGCGGACACGGAGAGTTTCTTCCTCGCATCATCCAGTAGATTCTGCACGACGGTGTAACGTTCGTCCTGCCATTCCTGCCGTTTCGTGAATCGGGCACGCGCCTCATTCTCACTCATACCCAAAGACGTGTACCAGCCGAAGTCCTCAACCAACTCACTGCCATGATTCACGTTCGCCACAGTCAGCCCGTTGGCGCCGATAGGATGCAATACCGTGCAAGTCGGCGGCGTCTCAGTCTTCTTAAGATTCGCCATGTTGACATCATAATTAAACACGACACCGGAAGGCGTCATATCCCGTTTGATAAACGAAACTTTACGATGCGCGGAATCGAACGATAACACTTGGTTAGACTGATTCGCCAACCACGTCAACAATTCCGTGACCTTCTTGCCTTGCAGGTCGGCGTAAATCGTGCGCGTATCATCCTCAATCGTTCCAACCGTCCAAAGCGTGTTAGACAACAATTGCGTGACTGCCGCGCTCAACTTCGCCTTCTCAACTTGGAATGACTCAACCTCGATTGAAGCCATTTCAGCCTGCGCTTCATCCGCGATAATCTCACACGTCTCCGTGTCGCGCGTGCGGTTCACTTCGTTAATGACAAATCGACGGTGTTGGAATAATAGTTCCATGTCGCCCACAACGTCGGTTGCTTCATCCGTGCCAACAGTGACGGTGAGCTGATTAGTGGAGTCGGAACGTTGGTCGAACGTCCATTCCGCGCGCGGGCTGAGCGTACGAAGTTCATGCCCTTGCAATCCCACAAGGGTGATAGTGTCTTCTGCCAGCATCATAGCCACCTCGCAGTATACGAGCCATTGCCGCCGCATTCAGGGTAGAACCTAATCGTGTTCCCAGTCTGCTTCAATTTCGGGAACGTGCCGGACGTTTCCAATACTGTGAGCTTGTTATTGACGGTGACAGTACGCGTCTCACTGTTGACCACTATCACGTCACCCTGAGCGACTTGCATATCCAAGGTGAGCACGTAGCCGTTAACATTAATGCTGAAATTGTTGGCGGACTTGTTCACCACAAGATTAAAAACCGGTTCGACATTGTAATTAGTGTGCAACGTGTCAGTCGGGAGCGTGTCGAAATCAATATCATACACGACACCATGACGGAACGGGTCAGGACACGTGAACGTGATAGTACCATTCGCGTAAGTCTCATGCTCTTCCAAGTCAATCGCGCTTACGATAGCCTGATACGTGCCCTCTTGGTCACTGAAAGACAGACTAGCGGGCACGTCGGTTGCCAACACGCTCATAAGCTTAGACGCGTAAGATGGCATCATCTGAAAACAATAGCCGATAACGGTTACTTCCACTTGAATATCACGCGCGGGATAACGATTGCCTACGAATCGGCTACCATGCGCACCCTTATACGCTACCGTGGTAACGTCCGGGCTTACGAACTCACGCCCCGTAACGTTACCGATATAAAGCACGGTATCCGGCAATACGGTAGCCAAATCAGTGTTATTGAAAATGATTCTCAATTTCACACCCTCTTCAAGTCACGACGTTGCAAACGGTTCAATTCCTGCGCGATAAGACGAATATCATTATCAGAACGCACCTGCATTTTCTCAATCACAATATTAGCGGACGGCAATGCGGACGTGACACCACTCGAAGAAGCATCAAACACCGGCAGTGAGCCAGTAGTAGTAGTCGGCACCTTTACAGCGTCAACCATATCCAAACTCAACGAGTCCAACGAGTCCATCAAACCACTAGTGTTAGCCTTGATACCCATTTCGATACCGGACGGAATATACTTGCCAACCTCTTCGGCCATGACTCGCGACGGGGAATGAATACCCAACGCTTGCTTAGCCCACTTGACGATATTCTTACCGAAGCCAAGAATATTATTACGCACCCAATTAAACATGTCACTGATACCATTCCACAAGCCGCGAACGATATTACCGCCAGCATCCTTAAGCCAATTCACCGCGCCATTAAAACAATCCCTGATTCTGCCGGGAATACCCGTGATGAACCCCACAGCCTCATTGAATCTGTTCACAATCGCATCCTTGACTTCTTGGAACTTACTCCCGAACCATGCGCCAATATCATTGAAGAAACCCTTGATTCTACCGGGGATACCACTAAACCAATCAGTGACAGCATTCCACGCGTTCGTAATATTTGTTCCGGCGTCGGTGAAAAACTTGGTGATACTATCCCAAATGTTTTGGAAGAAGTCGCAAAGGTTTTGCCACAAGTCTTGCATGGTCTGACAGAAGTCCTGCCATGCTTGCTTACCCGCGTCAGTCTGCGTGAAAAAGTAAACCAACCCAGCCACAAGCGCCGCCAATAGCGTGATAACCAACACCATCGGATTAGCCGCCATAGCCGCGTTAAACAACCATTGCGCTACCGTAGCGGCAGTCTCCGCAAGACTGAACGACTGAAGAAAACCGACCACGGTACTAATGATTTGCGCGGTCTTGAACACAGCAAAACCTGCGCCGATACCAACAAGTGTTGAAACAATCCACGTACTATTCGCGCTAAACCAATCGGAGAACATTTTAAGCAAATCTAATGCGGGTTGAATCGAATTACCAATTACGGTGAACACGCCACCAATGGCAGTGCCAAGACTTCCCAAAATATTCGCTAGCCCGCTCCAATCAGTGTTATTAACGAAGTCGGTAAACTTCTTCGTCATATCAGTCAAACCGTCTAGGAAGCCCTTAACAAATGGTGTGAACGCGTCACCCAGTGTGCCACTCATGGTACGTTTGAACGCTTCCCACTGTTGACCGATAGACTGCGTACTGTCTGCGGCTTCGTCTGTAGCACCCTTGATATTTTCATAACTGTTCGGCACGTTGCCGAGAGCTTCAATCATACCAAGCGCATTATCCTCACCAAGACTAGACCATAAAGTTGACGCTAGACTAGCTTCCTTGGTTTTATCGGTCATGGTGCCCATCTCACCAATAACCGCATTCAACACGTCTTCCGCAGTGGCCTTACCACTCTTGAAATTGTTGAAAACGTCCTGAGTGCCCTTCGAAAACTCTCCAATACTCTGCTCGATACGCCCGTCCGTAAGTGAGGTCAGGAATTCGTTAAGGAAGTCTCCCACCTTGTCCAGTTGGTAGGCGCCACTATCCACGCCAGCCTGAAGCAGTGAGAAATATTCTTGCGCGGACGTACCGGCTTCAGCCCACCGGCCACCATACTCGCTAAGATTATCAGCGAGTTCGTCCGTATAGTTCAGACCATTCTGCATACCCTTGGTCATAAGGTCGGTAGCATCCTGAGCGCTCAAACCGAATTTTTCCATAAGGACTTTCACACCACGTACGCTCTCACCCGCGTCCGCGTCAAACGTTTGAGCCCACACTTCCGTAGCCTTCGTGACAGTGTTCAAGTCACCTTCACCGATACCACGAATCACCTGACTGACATTAGACGCGACATTAGCCACGTCTTCCAAACTCTCACCCCAACCTTGCCGGTAGAGTTCGCCCGCCACCTTGCCAGCATTCTGAGCGGCCACACTGCCTTTACCTAACTGGGCGTCCAAAGTGCCTTGCACGTCAATCTGACTAATAGCGGTGTCAATACCGGTTTTGAATGCTCCACCGACCGCGGCCAGTGCGCCACCAATCGACGCGACTTTAACAAGCTTGCTAGGCATACTCAACCCTAGCCCGTCCGCCAGCTCACCAATCCCGTCGAACGTTTTACTGAAAGCGTCCTTAATACTTGGCGCGTTCTTACCACCATTCTTACCAACGTCTTCTGTGGCCTTGTCCGCCTGCTCCGCTGACTCTTTAATATCGTCAGTGGCGTTCTGAATATCCTTTACGCCTTTTTCGTAACCGCTCGTGTCTATAACGGCATCGAAACGAATCTCACCCGCTTGCGCCATATCACATACCCCGTTCCAATTGCTTCACGTATTGCTTTAACACCTTGTCTCCCTTTTTGGCTTGCGACGCTCCAACCGCGACATACATATCATTCACGCGCAGTATGCGGTCACGGATTGCGAGACTCCGCCCAGCGTTCAATAAGGCTATGAAAGTCTCGTAACTCACCTCGTCAGCTAGCACGTCACGTATCGCCTGCCAGCCGTAATATTTGCCGAACTCGGCTAGCAGTAGTTCGTCATCACGAAAAAACGCCGAAGCTTTAGACTTGCTCTCAGCCTGCCGCATGGCTTTAAGCTTTGCTAACTGCTCCGGCGTGAAATCGTCAATGACCTTATGCACCGTCATTGACTACCCCCCAATTAGAAATACGTTTTACCGAAAACGAAACGCATAATCTGACGCATGACCGCCTGATATGCTAGCGGGTATTTCTGTTCCGCTTCTTCAGCCCACGTTTTAAACTCGTCGGTCGGGGAGACGAGTGGGATAAGCAGATTGCACAAGTCGTTTTGAATCTTCAGCAATTGCTTACTACTCATGTCCTGAGCGTTCAATGCTTGAAGGGTTTTCACCTTGTCCATGAACTTCAGATACGTGCCCGCACCCATAGGATTCACAGTGAACACAGTGCCTTCTGGATTATTGGAGGTAATCAGTTTGAAGGTGTGTTCCTCGGTTTGTTCGCGAGTATCGATAGTGACGATTTCAGACATGGTTTAGTCTCCTTACTTCTGGACGGTGTTGGCTTTTGCCGAGTCCACCACGTCAACGTACTTCTGCTGTTCCGGGTCATACTTGGTGCGCTTAGACGGGTCACTGCACCCGAAGTTAACGTAACCCTTCTCGTCCGGGAGCATGGTAACGTTCAGTTCGATAGTCACCGGGTCACTCGTGCTACCGATAGTGAACTCGCCACCGTTTTGGATTAGAGCGGCGGGGATATACACGTCGTTAGTGCTATCCGTATCGCACGTGTTGTGAATTACGATAGGCTCGCTAGTGATTGCGGAGCATTCTCCAGCGCCGAACGTGACCTTGGTTCCTGCCGTGCCCTTGGTTGCGAGACTTGGGAAGATACGGCCGAGCACTGCCATGTTCGGGATGATAAGCGGAATAGTCGCGGAGATTTCAGAATATGTGCCGGTTGGAATACTGATAGTGCCCGCTTGAGATTCCACGTCAACCGTGTTCGGGGTGAGGGTGATAGTGATGCCATCGGAGCCGACGAGTTCGGGCGCGAATTCTTCTTGCCCGATGTATACGGTTTTCTTGCCGATTAGACTGTAGTCTGTGGTGGCCATGTGGTGTTACTCCTTATTGAGAATGATTATCGTTTTCCTTGGTTTCTAGTTTATCACTTTTACCACACTTAAATCTGGGAGTGGGTAGGTGATGGTGAAGTGGATGCTTTTCACGTAGTGTCCTTCACTGTCTACCGCGTCTAGGTCTATACTGCTTGCGGGGCTTATGGTGAGTTTGTCATAGACTATTGGGCTTTCGGGTTGACAGCTTAGCGTGCATTGGTCTACGAGTGTGGTGTTGATGTATTCCATGAGTTTTAGGAGGTATTCGCCTTGTCGGATTACATCGTAGAAGCGGGTGCTTATGGTGAGTTGGTCAGTGTAATGCCCGTTGCCGTTGCTTACTGTGGTTGAGGTTATCCATATGCCATCCTTACTGCTAACTGCTCCCGTATCGAGGATAGGTGACTCGTTTACGAAGATGGTTTCCCCATAGGTGCCGAAGCCGTGTTCTGCTAGGTCTAATGCTACTGCCAGTTCAATCATTTTAGTATCCTTTGGAAGTAATTGTCCGCGTGTGCTTGGGCTTTAGCTACTGCACGATGTAGGTAGAGTCTTGTGCCGGGTTGTCGATGGTTTTCGTATTCTCGTCGTTTGGCGTATGGGACTCTGCCGCCACCGAAGGCGACATAGCCTTTCATGCCTTGGAGTTTGAAACGTCCTGAGTCTTTCAATAGTCCGGGGTGTTTGTCTTCGGGTGCTTTGCCGATTGGAGCGTTGGTTACTGCATCCTTGTGTATGTCGGTGAGCATGTGGGCTAATCCATTGTGCATGGCTTGACGGCCTTGCTCGTACACGCCTTTATTGATTGTGACGCGTAGGCTCATATGGTGCTCCTTCCGTATGGTTGGGCGTAGACGGTGATGAATCGTGTTTTCCCGGTGGTCATGTCGTCGCCTTGGCTTGCTTGAGTGATTTTGAACGCCCGGTTTTTGGTTTTGACTATCAGGTCTAATAGCATGTCGGGGTCTCGCAGGTCTGCTGGTATGTCTTCGACTTGCAGGTGGAATCGGCGAGTAGCGATACGTACACCATAATCGCCGAACGCGTCCGAGTTGGTGGAACGTTTGATTATCGCGTGTACGTCTGCTAGCTTCTTGTTGTTTCGTTCACTACTCGCATACTTCCATAGTCCGACGGTTTCCACTTGGTCGGGAAAAAGTTTGAATGGATTACAATCCAAGACCATCACCGTCCCCAATCCAATACGGCACTACTGGCAGTGTGTTGGGTGTTGCGATACCTCCCACACCTAACGGCTTCTCGCAGAGACTCCACATGTTGATAACGCTAAGATATGGTTGGATTGCTTGAGTGAGCGTGTCGGTGGAGGTGTTACGTTGGTAGGATACGCTAACGTCTTCGATACTCTTGCTGGTGATAATATCCGTTTCGTCCGCATGTCGTTGCATTGCACTAACCATGCCTGACAACACGGCTTGCAGACTAGCCGGGAGAGTATCGAAACCGTATGTTCCTGCGACGGTTACTACAGCGCCCGGCTCAATCTTGGTTTCGATGGTGAGCGTGTTGCCGTACATTTGTTCGACTTGGCCGGTAGTGTAATCCATGTCGCCCACAGTCGGATTGAATGTGAATGCGACTGGATTATCGTTAACCGTCACTCTGGTAATACTGCTATACCATGCGGCTAGAACAATTGTTTGACCATCTTCACACACGATGGCTGGGTTGACTCCGGTAGCTTGAGACACCATCGCACCACATAAAAGTTTCTGCAATGCGGGCAGTATAGTCGGCAACCATTTACGAGCATTATCGCCACCAATATTCTCAATCGGGATAAAAGACATTTTTCCTCCAAATATGCGAAAAGGGGCACCCCACATTTGGGATACCCCTACTATTCTACCGTTTACACGGTGGGCTTGATGGCGTCAAGAATCGCGTTCACAGTGGTGATAACGTCCGCCAGTTCCGCGTCACTCTGCAACTTGGTAAGCTTGCGGAGATTCGTGAGCACGGTTTCCGTATCCCCCAACTGGGCGCTGATACTGTCGCCCAGCTTGAGCGGGCTAGTACTAGTTCCGTCTCCTGCAAGACTATTGTCATGCGCGACTTGTGCGATGCCACCACCGGCGCCAGCACCAATATTAATGTGCGCACCCTTTTCATCCACGAAACTAACCTCGGTGACATGCTGAGACTTAGGCGCGTCACCGTCAGAAATGTGAGCATAAATGTTAGTCATATTCAATCCTTAATTAACGAGGGGTAGAGTATTTAACTCTACCCCGTTAGTTAGTCGGTCACTCCCCGGCCTTCGGAGTCAGCACGCCAGCACTCTTAACCTTCATCAGAGCACCACCCGCGAAAATCTCCGACAGATATTCCTGCTCGTTAGTCTTCAGAGCGAAATTGGTGAAAGCACTGATAGACGTATCACCAACCACACCGAAAGCTTCCGGCACAATAATCACTGCGCGAGTCTTAGCGTCATCGGCATCAGTCCACCAATCAGGCGTGATAACCTTATCCACGCCCAAGTAGGCGGCGAGGTTATCATTGCCGTAGCCGACGAGCGGACGGCCAATACCATCGGCCGCAGTGATAATATCCATCTTGGTATCAGGACTAAGCACGAGCACCTTGGTACCGGTTGCTGTAATCTTGGATGCAAGGCCGACCACATCAAGCACGAGATTAGCACGAGCACCCTCGGCCGCGCTCAGAACGAAATTCTTCCCCGCGAACTCGCTGGAAGTGTCCTTAGCATCGGTCTGCACGGAGCGGAAGAAATCAAGGTCGGTATAGCCGCCAAGAATAATCTGGCGGTCGATTGCGTGCAGAATATAGTTCGGCATTTCGGCCAGCAGATACTTGACGAGTGCGCCCGGCTTATCGGTACGACGAATATCACCCTTGTTAAGCACTGCATACTTGACCACGAAATCGGCGGCAAGCTTACGTTCCACAAGATTAAACTTCTGCGTCTTCTTCGAGGTGCCATAGTCTGCCACCTTGTAGCCGTGGGCGCGAGTGTCATCGGTCAAGCCTGCCAGCTGAGCCCCGACGGTGAAGCTGTCAACGTCGAGCTTGCGATACAGCGGCCACAGTTCGCTAGCCTTGTTGAGAACGTCTTCAATCTCGGTAATAACCGAAGTCGGGACAAGCTTACCGACACTAGCTTCATCGATGGAAGAGTTGTCGGCATAGGCGTGGCGTGCAAGCTCTTCACGCCACGCCGCCTTGAAACCGTTCACGCCCTGATTGTCGGCCTTCCACAATGCCTGCTCGTAAGCCTTGGTCGCGTCTTCGCTCTTCAGCCAGTCCTTCAGCGGGTCACTGGTCTTGGCGAGAGACTGACGCGCACCGCCCGCGCTGTTGATGATGATATTGGTTCGACCATTAGCCACGGTGTCACCCTCCTTGCTATTTTCTGCCTCATTGGACTGTACCGGTTCTTCCGGCTCGGTGTTGTCGTCGTTCTTTTCGGTCAGTCCATTGATAGCGTCCGTGATTTGGTCAATCAGGGATTGCGCTTCATCCTTGGTGAGATTGTTCTTGAGTTCCATTATTTTCCCTTCGATATCGTTTAGACTACGGAAAACCGCCTTGCTATCGGCACCTCGATAGACCACGCTGATTTCGACTAGTTCGGCGTTATGGATTACACCGTTTTCGTCGGGGTCAGAATCGAAGTCGATTGTGATGCTGAAAGAGTTCGTTAGCATTCCTTCACTTGCCAACTGTTGCACGTTCTGGCCTTGCTCATTGTCGCTTAGTCGAGCCTGAGCCATTAACCCGTCATCATCAAACCAAAGTTTCTCGATGATGCCGACTTGCGCCGTGATACTCGGCATATGGTCAAGCAGGAGCGGCAAAGTCAGTCGGTCAGAGTCGGTCAGGTCGGCTACGAGCTTGAGGTGGCCGTCGTTCACGGGGGCTTGCAGTGTTGCAAGGTCTACCGTGTAGCCATTGGTCATGCGCGTACCGGAGTTGGCAAGGAACGTCAACGTGTGGCCGTCACTGCTGACATTGTTCGCGTCGCATGTGAGTGTCTGTTGCATTCCTATTTCCTTACGTTTTGAGCGTCCTTACGGGGCTTTATTGCTCTACACTGATTCTAACACTATTAATAAGAATGATTCTCACTAAGCATGGTGATGTGATAAAGCAGATAGGCACGGCAGTTAGAACACTTGAGCATAAGGCGGATACTATGCTCCGTCTCGCCTAAAAACCTTCCGCACTTCTTGCACTTGATTTCCATTAGGCCACCTCGTAAGTCTGCGTGCAACGACAGCGCGGGTGAGCCGCCGCAGTAATCATTGAAATATAATCATTGGTGAAGGTCTCACCGTCAATATCCACGGAATCACCCTCGTCCATGAAGCTTTCCGCAAGCCCCACAACTTTGCCGTTCATATGCTCGCAGAATGGGCACGGCTTCTGCTCGCTACCGGCATCCAAACCGCTAGTGTGCCAGACCTTTTTCAAGGTCACGCCGGTTTTACTGCTGAGATTCTGCGCACTGTAGAGATTGCCCAAGCGTTCAGCATTCCTCAACTCGTTCCCGGCCAGCAATTCGGCTCGGTCATCGTCAAGCAATCCGTACAATTCATGTACAAGTTCCTTGTAATCCAGTTTATCCTTGATACCTTGCGAGATAATCTTGGCAATACTCTTATTCGCGGTACCGGTGACAGCGGTCACTGTCTTGGTCAGTTGCTTGCGGTACGCCTTTTCAAACGTATCCGGCAGGGTCTCCCAGCCGACAAGTTGGGCAATCTGCGAGGGCGTCCAAGCGTCAAGAATCTTGGCAATGTCTGGATTAGTTTTGGCTAGTTCCTGCATTGCTTGAATAATCGTCTTGCCTGTGGAGTTGGCGTATGCGACTATTTGCGGCTCGTAGACCGAGAAAAGACCATCAACGAGTTCGGCTTGAATTTCCACACTATCCACGTCAGTCTTAGCAAAACTATGCGCCGCTAGATTAAGTTCAATCAAGTCACGGTAGAACTTGCGGACTAGCTTAGATGCCTTACTTACGGTTGATTCTTCAACGTCCGGTTTTACCGGTTCCGTCTTAACGTCATCATCTTTCGAGGCCTGAATCTGTGGCACAATCTGCGGGGCTTCCGGCTTCACGAAAAGAGACGGTGTAGCCGGTTCCAGTTCCAACGCACTATATTCTTCGGGCAAACGCAATGCCTTCACAGCAGTTTCAACGCTCGCCCCCGCATTGATAAGCTTGATAAGCGTATCGACCTGCACTGCCTGAGTGTCGGCCTGCACCTTGCGCACATCAGTCTGTGCCGGAATATCGAGGGTGAAATTTATGCCGTATCCAAGCCCACCCGTGATTCGGTCAAGCTCGAACTGAAATTTGTCCCACACCGTCATGCAGAGCGGTTTCAAGGTATTTTCGATAAAGGCTCGTTCGGCCTGCTCGGCATTGGCATAGGTCTGTCCATTATCGATACCGCGCACAATATCCGGCACCGCGAGGGCGCTTGCAAGCCGAGTGTTTACCACGTCGTTAAGACTGGACAAGTCGAGCGAATTATTGGCCTGTTGGAAAGGTACCCACACCAATTTACCGGTATCTGACGGTTTACCGCTCAGGGGGTCTACCGGAATCATGTTATAGACCACGCCGTTATTGTGTCCGGCGCCTTGGAACGCCTGTTCAAGCTGATTTTTTGTGCGTGTGAAATCGTCGGCGGTAGCGGACACAATGCCCATCATGCCAGCTGGGACAGCGCCGTTGGCGAAGAAGCCACGCTCGTAATCCGCTATCATGTCATCGACGTTTGCCCACTTGCGGATGGTCTGCGCGGGACTGATACCACGCGACGGGTCAAGCGGGTGAGCGGAATAACTGAGTGCAATAGTCTCATTACGAGTAAAAGTACGAGTTTCCAAACGTCCGTTAATGGTCATGGTGACGCGATGCGTCCAAGTCGTGTGACTGCTATCCCACTGTCTGCTATCTTGTGGGAGGAACGTATAGCCCGCGATATTGTCCGGCGTAATCTCGCCGCCCGGTTGAATGTAGCCGCCTTGATTCGTCCACACCAGAATGTCAAGATGCGACTGGGTGAGAATACTATTGGCGATGAATTTCAGGAATTCAAGGCACGAGAATTGGTCATTAGGCGCGTACAATGCTTTGAGCGCGGGAGGTGCCGGGTTAATACGCTCGCCCTGAGCGTCAACAGCGTAGGGGATGATAGTGGCGAAACGTCCCGCAATCGCGTTGGAATATGGGAAAATCTGCGCGTACGCATCATAAGGTGGAATTACCTGCGTTCCACTGCCGCTAACCCTAGTCCATCCTTCAGTCAATGCTGGGGACGTTGGACGGGTAAAGAAACTTCTGATTTTATATCCGAGTTTAGACAATGTTACCGTCTTTCAATAGGCTTATTGATAACGGTTCTCATTATACTAGGAAGCCCCCGCAATCACTGCGAGGGCTTATCCCAGTCAACCAACCACCGGTAAAGAAAAAGGACAAAGCTTTACCGGCTCTATCTATAATACTTCAACATCCCAACTTGTCAACTTAACCGGCGTGTACACGCTCAATAAAACCGCGTCCGCAAGGTCAGGTGAGCCAACATTATTTGCCGCCTTGTAATCCGCTTTCGCTTGCACTTGGCGTTGATTCTTCGTCGTGAGTTTCCATTCACGCGTGCTTAATTCTTCGAACAAGTCGTTTTTATCAGGCAGTGAATGAATGAAATGTATGTCACCGGCTACTAGTTTCTCAGCGAAAGTAAACCACATTTCACTATTGATGTTGGGATATTTCGTATTGTCTTTAGCTCGTGACGCGGAATTAATCGGCTGAATGGGTAATCCGTCAGCAATAAGCATGTCGGTTAGACCACCGCCAACACCACAGTCATCAATATTAATGGCGACTGGATTGTATCGGTCTGCCAGTTGTCTAATGGTCTGCGCCGAGTCCGTTAAACGCGTGTGGTTCCAACTGACTAAATCGATAATAGTGCCACCCCTATTGACTGCTACGGCTGTCCTGTCGGCTCCAAGTCGTGCAACGTCAACACCAAAGGTTATGCCACCGTCAGGCATGATGGTGGTTTCTGCGGACTGCAATTGTTGCCACGACATGATGCGGTTAAGCACGTTATCGGTCGGCTTGCCCTCCCAGATGTGCGCGAAGTCGGGAGACCCTTTAGCCTCTTGGACTTGTTGCAACACTTCCCGCGGCAGTAGTCCAGCCTTGAGCGCGGTTCGATAGGTGACGTGCTTGTGGATGGTTCGCGCTTTCACCTGCTCGTTCGCATCCCACACGAAGCGTTGCATAACCTCGTCTTTAGGTGTCAGCGGGTTCATGGCAAAAATGACTGTACTGTTTTCCTTGCGGATGGTTGGAAGAAGGATATCCAGTGAATGCTTGGAAATAAATTGCGCTTCATCGATAAAACAAACGTCGATACCCTCCAGACCTTTGACGGTGGTTTCGGGGTCATTATGCAAGCCCTTGAAAACGAAACTAGTCCCATTTTCGTGCTCTATCGAGTCTTTCGTGATAGTGTATCCGCCAAGGTCTAACATGCGTATAGAGTCCTCAAGACTCTTCTTCACTGATTCATTAATCGAGTTTTGGAACTCACGAGCGCACAAGACTCGAATAGACTTGACAGCTCCACGCAACACTAACGACTGACATATGGTCGTGGTTTTGCCTGAACTACGGCCACCCTCGAAAACGAAATAGCGGGCGGGCGGTGTGAGCGAGTGAGTCCACCAGAAAAGACTAGAATAATCATCAGGAATCTTCATACAACGTATTCTAGTAATTGATATGGAAACACCCCTCTACTCGCGCGAGTAGAGGGGCTGTGATTTTACTTTACATGCCATGAGATTATCACACGCATAAGTTGCAATCTCATGCCAGCCAGTGCTTCAGGCTGGGAGCATTTCGGCGTATTCCATTACGCTCTCATGCCAATAATGTTCATAGGCGCTCGGCTCGGGTGCTGACGGAATTCGAACCCGCGACATACACTAACCGAAGCTAGCCGTTCTAACCGCTGAACTACAGCCCTTCCACCTACTAGGCAGATGGCACGCGGCAGACACCTGACCTCTACCGCGTCTCGCTCTCCCGTCTGGGCTCGAACCAAAACGAGCAGTTCCAAAGACTGCCGTGCTACCTATTACACCACGGGAAAATTGGTTAGCTTGGACTTTAGCGGGCTACCGCCGCAATCCTATCGACCGCCAACCGTTGACCGGAGAGCACATGTTACCTCACTATCGACCATGCTCGCTAGCCGCCCTTTTATATTTCGTCTGAGTCACTGCAAGAGTAGTGTACTCAACCGCCTAACGCTTATCCTAGGCTCACGTTAGGATTGCGGAACGTGAGGGATTCGAACCCCCGAACCGTTGCCAGTTAGCACCTTAGCAGGATGCCCGCTTAAACCGCTCGCGCAACGTTCCAGCCCCGTCTAGCGCAAAATGAAAGGGAGTGCTAGACGGGAATTAAATTATATATATAGATAGATGGCTCAATTTCTTTTCTTGCCGAGAAATAATATACCACATCAGACAGGCAAACACGCCGAAGGTATAATCTTCGGTGCGTAATGATTTTGAGCACAATTATGGTGGAACCGGGGTCGTGGAATATCGGCACTATAATCACATAATACGCTAACCTTAACCGCCGCAGGATTAGCAATAACACTGTAAAAACTTTTGACATACGTACCACTATCAACGTAAATATCAGTCATCCCGCCGCAAGCTGACTGCGTTTGCGTTTGAACAAGCATGGAATTTAAATAAGTCATACATAATGCGCCGGTTTGCTGGTTCGTCGTGTAACCGTTAACGTCTTCGTTGATAGTACCCTTAAACTCCCATATTCTATCTGTCTTGCAGAAAATACCGTTCATCGCCTTACGTTTAAACGGATTCCTAATCTGCCCACCCACAAGGTCACCACCTTGAGCGAAAGCAACACAGGTTAAAAGCTGTATATCATCCAACGCTTCGTAATAAGTCTCAAAGACTCTGTCAAGGTCGGAATATTCTCTCACTTTAAGTTTTCCGTTGGACGGGAAACGATATTGAAAACTCGTATAATCGTCATCGAGCTGAAGAAAATAATCAATTCCTAAATCACGCGCTAATTCGTAGGAATATTGACGAGGGTAGAGGATGCCGGTACGCGGAGTGAAATTGTCCATACTATCGGTATATTCGGCTACCTTTCCACGGTTGAATATTTTAACGTTTTGTTCGCCGTATTCATGAATATAGTCGGATATTGTTGGGTCAGTATCGTCTAAAAGAAAATACGTTTTACCGGTATAGTGTTGTCGTTTAAGTGTCTTAAATGTTTTTTGATTAAACGGACGTTTACGAGTGAGAATAAAAACAGCACTATTCCTCATTGGTTAACGCTTCCTCTGCTAACGCTTGTAGAGTCTTGGTCATTTTAATAAACCCATTTTCAATAGCATTATCGTAATCGACGATAACGAGGGCTAGTTTTTCGAAAATCTTCCGTTCGTTTTGTGGTAGGTGTGAATAATATTCAGCTATTTGGTCGTAGTTAAAGACTGTGAACCGGTAAGCCGCGTGCGTTAAGAATTTTCGCAACTTAGTATCTTTAATGTTAGCTTTAATATACGTTAAAAGTTCATCGGTCTTAGAATGGTCATATAGCGCGGAGAGAGCGGGTGGGGTATCGGATTGTGGTGTATACACCGGCGTATCGATTTTAGCAGTATAAACGTTATCCGGCGTATCATCGTTAATCCGTAAATCGAATTGGCCCATATCAAGCGAGGGTAAATCGGTTTTAATCTGGGCTAATTCGCTGTTAAGCATATCTATATCGAACCCGGAATTAAGTGTCAGCTGATTATGGACAAGCGTATAGGCGCGACGTTGAGCGTCAGACAAATCATCCAGACAAATAACTGGACACGTCTTACGCTTAAGCTTCTGCAAGGCCAACACTCGGCCATGCCCTTCCACAATGATAGGCACACCGTCCGCGTCATGCCACACGGCCACTGGGTCATTCATACCAAACTCTTCAATACTGGCCGCTATCTGCGTCACCTGCTCGGCTGGATGCTGTTTAGCATTCATGGCATACGGCACGAGGTCAGCAACCTTCATTTCGATAATTTGCAGACTCATTTTCTACTCTCCTTATCACGCCAAATCATGTATAGCCGGAGTATATACGCTTTCTCTACTCTCGGATATGCTTTCATCAATCCAGACCGCACACCGTTGATATTACGTCTCACCATGCGGATAGTCTTCGAGCCACGCGTACGTCGCCAATTATCCCAAATGAATCGGCCAAAACGAACAGTGGCATAACTCATGTCTTCCGCTGGATGCTGGACGAATTCAAGCCATTCGCGCACAGTCCAAAAATCATTCTTCATCTTCATCACCCTTGACGAACTCAATATTAATGGTTGGTGGAACATAGCCGTTAACTGTCTGTTCAACCGGTTGCAACGCTTTGCCGTCAACGCGGTCAACAGTGTCAACTAGCTTCTTCCAACCTTCTCGCTTCTGCATGTCCAACACGGTTTGCAATGCGGCACGTTGGAATTGTGTAAGCTCGCCGCCCTTTGCTTGCAGGATGACCTCTTGCAGTTCAATGTCAGTCATGCGACCGTATTTATTGACGTTGTACGTGTAGCTGTCTTCTTTCCTCCACCTGCCCCTACACGCGTTCTCCGGATGGTCACCGAAACCACCCTTGCCTGTCGGATTGTTAACCGTCCCTTTTTTAGCACCCATCTTCGAAGTCCTCCAATTCCAATTGCACACTATGCGGCTTACGGCATTCCGCAATCATGGTTTTTATTTCAGGGTCATTCAAGTCAATCGGCGTTGAATTATGCGGGATACTCAACGCTTCCAGCTGTTTCCATGTCAAACTCATAAGCCCAGCGCCTTTAGAATGAGTCTGAACAGCATGATGCAAGCAAGCATCATCACCAACGCAAAATCAACCAACACTAACACTGCCGCGATACTACCAATGATATGGCCGATGTTCTGTTTAAGCTTCTTCATGGGCAAGTCCTTCCACTGTGATATGCGCGCCAATATGAGGCCCGGACGCGTAGATTTTAGTTGCGCCTAGGTCAACCACCTGACTATCATCCACCCACACTCCCGCATCGGTCAAGGCGTCCAACACGGCACGGCACAGTTTGTCAATGTCTGGCGGAACGGTAGGCATATGACGTTTCACGGTTTTAGGACGCGACATGAAAAACGTGATACGCACCGACACGGGAACATCCTTGGCAAACTGGGTGAACTGTTCCCGATTCATTGCAATACGCGCATTATCAGCCACGAGGTTACGCCACGGCTTCTCACGCTTACTCATGGGGATGGCGTGCCCCCGCACGAACCGGTAACTACCTTTAGGTGCGGGAGTCATGCCATACGCGTTAAACGTTAGCGTTTTGGTTTTCAAAATGCTGTCTCACCCCAAGCGTCACTATTTCCAAAGTCGTCGAAATTGGACGTGTTAGTCGGCGTCTGCTGTTGCTGAGTCTTCGGCGGACGGGGTGGATACACGGTAAGCTTTGGGAATCGAGCATTGAAATACACGCGCGGCTGTCCGTTCTGGTCAGTCCCGCAAGAGTAGTTGAAAGCGGTCTCCAAACGTACTTCACTGCCCTTGTGCAAGACTTTTTGCAGGGCTTGAGCACGGTTGACATCCCATTCCGTGCAACGGATGAAAATCTGGCAGTCATCCACATACTGGCCTGTCTGCTTATCCTTGTGCGACCCGTTACCGGCCACGGTGAACTGTAGAATCTGCTTACCCGTCTTCGTCGTCTTCAATTCAGGCTCACCGGTAAGCCTACCGTGTTCGATCAGCATAATAGGGTCGTTCATTTGTTTTGCTCCAATCGTTTCGAACGCTTATATTCGCGTATCTGCGCTAAACGTTCCTCGTATTTTCTGGGATATTCTTTTTTGATTCTCGCGTATTGCTCGCGGTCATGTTGCAACCGTTCCTCACGGTGTGCTTGATAGAATCGGCGTTTACGTGCCCGTTCAAGCTCCCGCTGTTGAGCGGTTAGTGGACGTTTCCGTTTCGGGTTCCGGAATGCCTCTATTTGCTCTTGCAGTGGGGCAAGGTCATAATCCTGCATCTGGGTGATGTGCGCTTTCAACGAGCATTCAATTTCACCCTCGGCGGATAGCCTACTCACTTACTTTATCCTTCGGTGGTGTTGACTCCTTAATAAAGTCTTGTACATTCTCTTCGGATATTCTCCACATTCTACCGACCTTGAATCCGTCGAGCTTGCCGGAATTGAGCCAATAGAAAACGGTCTGAACGGTCACGTCGAAACGTTCCGCAATGTCATTAGGCTTTAAGTATTTCATACTTCGATTGTATCACATGATTTTTATAAAACACGCAATTTTAGAAAATAGTCAAGTCTTTTTTTACTCTTGGTCATGTGTAGGTACTAGGTACTGTGGGGGTAGGTACTAGGTACTGTGGGGGTAGGTACTAGGTACTGTGGGGGTAGGTACTAG
>ERZ779991.6-NODE-6-length-76556-cov-6.43835_pt1 | contig 76556 bp, 64 predicted proteins | sample MGYA00511180_ERZ779991 | MGnify/ENA primary metagenome ERZ779991 (study PRJEB29588, sample SAMEA2145068) | human gut metagenome | biome: human gut; feature: human-associated habitat; material: faeces | place: Denmark | collected 2008/2010 ... | reverse complement strand
CAGCTGATGAAGAAGATTTAACAGTTGTTGATAATCTTCTTAAATTTGCAGATAAAGATTATAATACAAATGATTATAGTGGAAAGGCTCGTAAATATCTTCGTAAGAATATGATTAGTGGTGTTAATACTCTTACTCAAGATATGATTAACGAGCCTAATACTATTTATATACTTCAATATGATTATTGTTTAGCTGGACAAACTATTGAACTTCCAGATAATAGTATTATTCTTTGGAGAGGTGGTAGAATGTATGATGGTGCAGTTGAACTAAATCAATGTAGACTTCTTAGCAATTATCGTCAAGAAGATATGTTTGATAAAGAATCTATATCTCTTGATGGAAATTGGGCTACTGGTCAAATACTTTATCATCCTCTTGATTTAGGTGAAGATAATAAACAAGTTGAAATTGTTGGTTGGGGTGGAGCTTATACTAATGATTTTTATTGGTTTTGGGATGGTAAAAAATGGGTAAGTATGGGTTTTGATTTATCTGTATATCTTACTCGTGCTGAATTTGAAGCTTTCTTAGAGAAGTTAAGAGAAGAGATGGAAAAGTTCTATGCTTGGCTTCTTGAAGAACTTAAAAAGATTAATGACCATCTTAAAACCCATGACCAACAAATATCTGAATTACAGCAAGATGTAGCTGATATTAACACTAGAATTAATAATCTTATTACTGAATATAATGCTAAATTTGAAGATATTTATAATAAGATTGGAGATTTAAATAATAATATTGAAGGTAGCATTAACAATCTTGAGCAATATATTAATAATAAGATTGAAGAAATTCTTAATAAGATAAACCAAAATGGTAGTAATATTAGTAATGAGTATAAACAATATTTTGAAAGTAATTATGTATCAATGTTTAAAAATAAGATTAAAGCTGGTACTAATATTACTTTTGTTGAAAATGATGATGGTACTATTACTATTAATGCTGCCGGTGGAGGTTCTGGCGGTGGTGGACTAACCGAAGAAGAAGTACGTAATATTATTAATTCTATACTTAATAATTATTATACTAAGCAAGAAATTAATGATATTATCGCTGGTATTGAAGGAGGTGGTGGTTCTGGTGGAGATGGCACTCATAATGTCATGTCCACTACTCAACTTGGTGAAGCTAGAACAGGTAAATATCTTGTTATGAATAAATTTGCAGATAGTGAAACTAAACCTAGCAGACTTGATGTAGATTTTAATTCTCTCTATACTGATATTAAAAATAAATTAGTTGGAGAAGGATTTGGATCAGGTGGTGGAAGTGGAGAAGGTGGTGGAGTTGCTGCTAGTCAAATTCAAGCTTGGATTGCTGCTGTTGTTCCTATTGGTTCTATTATGCTTTGGGATACTTCAACTCCTCCTAATGGTTGGGAAGTTTATACTGCTGCACAAGGACGTTTTGTTATGGGTTATATACCTAATGGTATTAATATTTATAATAATCCTAAACAAGGAAATCTTGATTGGAAAACAGTTCTTGAAAATATTAAAGATACATATGACCCTGCTGCTCCAGGTCGTAATGTAAGTGCATATACGTTTTATATTGGTGGTACTGATTTACCTCTTCATCAACACGCTGTTGCTGTTGGAAAATCTAAATCTGGTGATAATAGTAATTGTGTTATAACACCTAGTAACTGGAGATTTATATCAGGTGATTTAGATAGTGATGTTAAAAATGGTTTTCCTTATGGTACTGATAAAAATCAGCTTAATAATTTTGGCATTAATCGTTCTACTAATTGGTATATGACTGGACCTAATATTAGTAATAATGGTGAAATGACTTGGAGCCAAATAAGTGGTAATAGATGGACAGGTGATTATCTTGCTATTAATAAACTTATGCCTACTATTGCTTTACATTATATTAAACGTGTTTCTAATCCGTGGTAATTATGACTAAAGAAGAAAATGTTTTTGTTGGTACTAATTGTCAATCTTTTGACCCTAGTAAAGTTCAATGTGATAAAGAAGGCAATATGCCAATTCATATACTAGATAAGTATTGTGAAGAAAATGATACTAGATATAATATATATCCTTTAACTGTTATTCAAGCTATATTTGATGGTAAAACTGGTACTAGACTAGATAGAATACTTGCTGCTTGTAATAGTGTTTATTTAACTTGGGAAGGTACTTTTGCTGATACTGTTAATAAACTTGATAAAATTTATCGTCGTAAAGGATATATTATTACTTATCGTGATGCAACTAATATTAATTGGACACAACGATATAATAGTGATGATATTAGCGATGCTGCTTGGACTAATCCTGCTAATTGGGAAGGATGGTCTTTTGATACTGTTATTAAAGATTTAGCAGAAGCACTTGAAGAGATATTTACTAATATAGGTGATTATAAAGACTTTCTTGATATTATTACTAGTTTTATTAATGATTTTGTTATTAATGTATTTAATAATATTAATAACTATCCTAAACTAGTTGAAATTATTAAGAATAGTACAGTTGAAAGTTTACCTATTATTATTAGAGATATATTTAATAATATTAATGAATATCCTGAACTTAAAGAGATATTTAATCAATATATTAAACAATGGACTGAATCTATCTTTAATAATATTTCTTCTTATCCTGCTCTTAATCAATTTATAACTAATGCTATTAATGCTCATGTAGAAACTACTATTGGCAACATATTTAATAATATTGATAATTATCCTGCTATTAAAAATCTTATTATTACTAATACTGTTAATAAAGTAGTTGATATATTTAAAAATATTGGTCAATATCCAGAATTACAAGAAGTTATACAGAATAATATTAATGAACGTGTTGATTATATATTTAATAATATTAATAATTATCCTGAACTTATTGGTATTCTTTCTGATTTAGTTTGTAATTGTGTTAAGAATATATTTGCTAATATTAATAATTATCCTGCTCTTGTTACTTGTATTAATAATGCTGTAAATAATAGAGTTGATTATATTTTCAATAATATTGATAGATTTCCTATTCTTAAGAATCTTATTGAAACTAAAGTAGAAGCTAGAGTTACTTATATATTTGAACATATTAATAATTTTACTGAACTACTTAATGTTATTAAAGGTAATATAGAAAATATCTTTGATAATATTGATAATCATCCTAACCTTAAAGTTGTTATTGAGAATAAAGTTGAATCTACAGTTGAACATATCCTTAATAATATAGATAATTATCCTATTATTAAAGAGAAGATTATTCAATTCTGTAATGAAGCTATTGAAGCTAAACGTGGTGTAGCAAATGGTATTGCTAGTCTTGATGGAGATGGTAAAGTTCCAGCAAGTCAATTACCTAGTTATGTTGATGATGTTCTTGAAGGATATTATGTTGATGAAACTCATTTTGCTGAAAAGTATATAGAAGATGCTCCTGTATATTATACTCCTGAAAAAGGTAAAATTTATGTTGATATAAGTGAAGATACTGAATATAGTGGTAAAACTTATCGTTGGTCTGGAACTAAATATTCAGTTATATCTGAAACTTTAGCTTTAGGTGAAGTTACAGGTACTGCTTATGATGGCGGTAAAGGTAAGAAAACTACTGATATTGTTAATAGTTTACCTAAATATATTCCTAGTACACAAATTAAATTATCTAGGTCATCTGGTGGAAATATCATAATTGGTTCACATCATTATGAATTTAATAATACAACAAATGTTTATGAAAGTAAACCTTTTAATGATGGTATAACATTTCCTATTGTTAGTAAAACTGAATCTGGAGTTATGTCTGCTGCTGATAAAGTTAAACTTGATGAAACTTTACCTAATCAAATTACTGAACTTAGTAATAATGTTTATACTAAAGAAGAAATTAATAATAAGTTTGATAATGTACCAACAGTAGAAAATACTTATACTAAAGCTGAAGTTGATAAAGCTATTGCTGATGCTATTAAAGCTTTAATTCCTGCTGGTTATGAACTTGTTATTAAAAAGAAAACAACTTAATATTAATCATGGTGGTACTGAATAAGTGCCACCATTTAAAGTTTATAAAGTTATGCAAGATATTAATCAACAATTATATGAAAATAAAAGCACACCTGAAGGATTTATTCCTGTTTATGGTGTAGTTGTTACTGTTCCTACTGGAGTATATACTAATGGGCAAAAAGATTTTACTTGTGATAAAACTTTTGATGAAGTAAAAGAAATATTATTAAAAGGCGGAAGTATTATTGCTGTTGATAATAACAATAGTAGAATTAATTTTGATAGAATTGATATAGGTAATAATAGCATTAGTGCTACGATTACTTATTTTTCTCCTAATGGCAGTGGAATTAATAAAATTGATTTAAGTTGGGATAAAGGTATAGCTAGAGTTGGTGGTGAAGAAACAAAAAGTATTAATACTTTTGTAGCTATAAATAGTAATTCAATTATTAAATCTTATGATATTGGAAATATTACTATATTATTAACAAATAGTGGTAGTAAAGAAGAAGTATTAGCTGCTATTAATTCTATTTTTACTAATTTTGCTGGATTTGTTACAGCTATTGGTAAACCTAATTCTATATTTCATAATGGTAAATATGGTACATTTAATGTTAGATATACAGATAATATTATAATTATTCAATGGAGTAATGCTAATGCAATTCATCATGTTGCTTTATCAGAGGATGGTTCTTATGTTTATAATACTATTCAAATAGTTGACCAAACTCTTTATAGATTATCTGCTCTTACTATTGAGCCAATAGTTAATCCTAAAATATGGGTTGGTACTGCTATTCAATATGCAGCTATTGCACAAAAAGATAATAATACTACTTATATAGTTAAATCAGAAGCTTAAGTTATGGCTATATATCAAGGAGATATTGGAATACATGATATTAAACTTGGTAGTATAGATGTATTTGAAATATATCAAGGTTCTAAACTTGTTTATCCAGAGAATACTGAAGTTACTATTACTTTTAAATTGAATGTTTCCGGAATTGTTACTATTAATGGTTATACTCCTGTTATAAGTGAAAACAATACTAAATTTGTATTTACTATTCCTATTAAAACTGATTATACTGCTAATATTACTGCTGAACATTATAAATCTCAAACTATTAGTGGTAACAGTGGTTATTTACCTATAACTCATAATGTAGAATTAGAATGGGAACAAAGATTTATTTCTTATACTGTTACTTTTCCTACTGATGGAGTTAAAGTTTTATTTGATGGAATAGAAAAAGGAGTTATAACTAATGGTAAGTTAGTTGTATTAATTGATGATACAGAAGCTAAAGATAGTTATACTGTTACATTTGAAGGTAGTAAAACTAGTATATATGATACTAGTACATTAACAGTAGTTGATAGTGCTATTGCTAATACTGGTGGAAGTTATGATTTAAAACTTCCTACTAGTTCTGTTAAGAGTGGATATAAGAGAACTGATTATGCATCCTCCACGGGGAGTATAACCAAAGGTTCTACTTATGCTGGAACTTGGATTGAAACTGTTGTTAGTCTTACTGCTAGTTTTACTAGTTCTACTACTTTAGGTAGTATAAGTAATAATGTATTAACTATACCTAATAATGAATCTACTAATGCTAAAAGTGGTACTTTAACTGCTGTATTTACTTTAGAAAATAGTCAAACTAAAGAAGTTAGTGCTGCTTTAAATCAAGCTGCTGGTGCTAAAGTTTATACTGATTGGATACTAGATTTACAAACTGATGGAACTAGTGTTGAAGCTAAAGGTGGTACTAGAACAGTTACAGCTAATATTGCTCGTAGAACTTATAAATGGAATAACACTGGTACTGTTTATAGTGAAACTGCTATTCCTACTCTTAGTATTAGTGGTAGTGCTAGTCTTAGTGGAAATCAAATAAAATTTACATCAAACGAAAGCGTTTCAGCCCGTTCAGCGACACTTACAGCTAGTTATGTAGGATTGTCCAAAACGGTTACGATAACGCAGCAGGCAGGCGCAAAAGTGTATTCAGCGTGGTCTGCTTGGGCTGTTTCTATTTCGGCAAGCACGCAAACGATAGCTGCAAGCGGTGGTTCATCTACGATAACTACTAATGCTAGTCGTTCTCGTACTTGGACTTGGAATGGAGTTGGTACTACACATACTGATACAGAAACTGCTACACCTACACTTAGTGGTAGTGCTGGTGGATTTACTTTAAGTGGTAAAACTGTTACTGCTAGTAACAATACTACAACAAATAGTCGTAGTATAACTATTACTGCTACTAGCAATAGTGTTTCTAAATCTATTACTATAACACAATCTGCTGGTGCTAAAGTTTATGGTAATTGGTCTAGTTGGACTGTTAATATTAGTGCTGATAAAACTAGTATTGGAGCAACAGGTGGAACAGCTACTATATCAACTAGTGCTAGTAGAACTAGAAGTTATACATGGAATGGTGTTGCCGGTTCTGGTGGTACAGAAACTGAAAATGGAAGTCCTGCATTAAGTAAAGTTAGTGGAAGTGGTAATTGGACTAGTCCTAAAGTTACTTATGGAAATAATACTAGTACAAGTGGTAAATCAACTGTTATTCGTGCTACTATTGATTCAACTACTAAAGATATTACTATTAATCAATCAGCAGGAGCTAAACAATATAGTGCTTGGTCTGCATGGACAGTTAATATTTCTAATAGTGGAAATGTTGCTGCTAGTGGAGGTAGTTCAAATATAACTACTTCTGCAAGTAGAACAAGAACTTGGACATGGAACGGAGTTAGTGGAAGTGGTGGAACTGAAACAGAAACTGGAACTCCCACTCTTAGTAAAGTTAGTGGTGCTGGTTCTTTTGCTAGTAATAAAGTAACTTATGATAATAATACTTCTACAAGTGCTAGAAGTACAGTTATTAGAGCTACAATGGATTCTGTAACTAAAGATACTACTGTAACTCAAAATGCTGGTTCTAAAACTTATAGTAGTTGGGGAGAATGGTCTATTAGTTTAAGTGCTAATCTAACAACTATTGCTGCTGCTGGTGGAAATGCTATATTATCTACTTCTGCTACTAGAAGTCGTACTTGGCAATGGAATGGTACAGGAACAACTTATACTGAAAATGCTAGTGGCGCTCCAACATTAAGTAAAGTTAATGGTGCTGCTTCTTTAAGTGGTTCTACTGTTAGTTATGGTAATAATACTTCTACTAGTTCTCGTAGTTCTGTATTTAGAGCAACAATAGATAGTACAACCAAAGATATAACTATTAATCAATCTGCAGGAGCTAAAATTTATGGAAGTTGGTCTAGTTGGTCTGTAAGTTGTAGTGCTAGTAGCTATAAAGTTTGGGCAGGAGGTGATTCAGTAACTATTTATAGTAGTGCTTCAAGAGATATAACATGGACTTGGAATGGTGTTGCAGGTTCTGGTGGCACTGAGTCTGATAGTGCTACTCCTACTATTTCTGTTACAAGTGGTGTTGGAGTTTTAAGTGGTAATACTTTAACTTTTAGTAATAACACATCTCCTGATGCTAGAACAACTAGAGTTACTGCTAATTATAATGGAGTTACTGATTATTGTGATGTTATGCAATATGGCGGTAATAAAGTTACTGGAAGTTGGACATCTTGGCAAGTAACTATATCTGCTAGTCCTATGAATATTGCTGCTAGTGGTGGTAGTTCTACAATTCTTTGTCATGCTTCTCGTACTAGAAATTATACTTGGAATGGAGTGGGTACTACTTATACTGAAACTGAAAATGGTAGTCCGACTTTAAGTAAATCTGGAGATGGTACATTAAGTGGTACTACTAGCGGAAGTAAACTTACTTATGGTAATAGAACTGCTACAACAAGTAGAAGTACAACTATTACTGCAACTTATAGTGGAGTTAGTAAATCAATTAATATTACACAATCTGCTGGTAGTAAAGTTACAGGCAAAATGACATATCATACTGATATTTATGATAGAAATTCATCTAATTATACAGATTATACTAGTTATCCTGTAACACATGATATTGGAGGTGAACCTGTTATTTCTGGAGGTGATACAATTATTACTTATTGTAGACTTCGTAAAACACAACCATGGACTTGGAATGGTGTTAGTGGTAGTGGTGAAACAGATACTACTTATGCTAGTGCACAAGATGTAGCTATTGTAAGTCAATCTAACTGTACAACTACTGTTAAATATGCAGGTAGTAATAATATAATTATGTTTAGTTCTATTGTTCCCGCTAATTTAAGTAGTAGTGCTCGTACTTGGTATTTTAATTGGAGATGGTTAGGTTCTAATAATACTACTATTCGAAATACACAAGCCGCAAATACTTTACGTGGTAGACTTGCTATTAAAAATGATTATTTTACTGCTCAAAATGTTGCTTTACCTATTTATTTAGATAGCCAAAATGTAGATTTAATATATACAGGAGAAGCAAGTTATAATGATATTAAGAAAACTCCTATTACTGTTTATGTATATATTCCTACTAATATTTCTATAATGAACGCTGGTAAATTGCAATTTTGGTTTGAAAATAAAGATGATGGTTTCAGTAAATATACTTGTACTTTAAGTAGTGTTAGTACACCTTCAAATAATGTTTCTGTATCTAATAGTAATAATATTATTAGTGTTACTGCTAATACAACTACTTCTTTATTTACTATATTATGTCAATTTACTATGACTTCTAATAGTACAGTATTTAATGTAAGAGTTTTAATTGAACCATGATAAGAATACTATTTAATATAACAATATTACTAATACTTATATTGTTTATTTACTCATTAAAGTTATTTAAATTAATCACATAATTATGAACAATAAACAACTATATGAAAAACTGGGTCAGAATAGTTATGATAAAGTATTTCCTATTACTTATCTTCAAAATATTCTTGACAAAGATACAAACAATGATTTAACTGTTGTTCTTTCTAGGTTTAATCATTTATGGATTCCATATCAAGGAACTAGAGTTAATACTCGTAAAGCTGTTCCTGCTATTTTTAGACGTAATAGTCTTACTATTAGTTATTATGACGCTGAAAATAATCTATCTGTAACTGAAAGTTATATAGGTAGTAATCTACAAGCTGGTGTTGAAACTAGTTGGGTTTCTGATGATAATTGGACAAAAATTCTTAGTGAGAAGTATCTTGAAGAGAATGGTGCTAAGATTCCAATTGCTGATGGAACTATTGATTGGGATATGCTTAATGAAGCTCTTAAACAAATGATTGCAGGAAATGGTAAAGTTAATATTATTAATTATCCCGATGAAGAAGATATTACTATAAGATTAAGTCCAGGTTGTTGTAATGTTAATCGTCTTAGTTTTAAAGATAGACATTATGAGCCTGAATATAAAAGCGGTAAAGGATATAAAATAGTTCGCAAGGTTTTACTCCCCGTGGAGGATGATGTAAGTAATGCAGAACACCTTTTATTTGATGGTTTTCTTGATGATACTTATTGTGAACAATATGGTCAAATAATTCTTAATACTGATAAGTATGAAGTTATTAGAACAGATTTAGGTAATACTGCTGGTATTTATTATGATACATATCATAAATTATTTGTTCTTAGAGTTAAGACTATTCATGATGGAGTTGGATTTTATAATTATTATACTAGATGGAAAATTGTAGAACCTACTGATAGAGTTCAACCTCGACAGGCTGTTGCCTATGGAAATAGTGAAGATTATAATATTTATAATACTTGTCTTTCTGATGAACGTCCAAGACTTGGTATTATATATGTTAATTCAGTAGATAATATTAAATATTATTTTAATGAAGAAAATTTAGTTCAAGCTAAGAATAATATTTATCTTAATTATAAAGCTGTTCTTACTCAAGATATGGTTAACGAAGAAAATACTCGTTATATTATTCGTTATGCTTTTGATTTAAGTGGTAAAACTATTACAATGCCTGTTGGTTGTGAACTTGTATTTGAAGGTGGTATTATTGAGAATGGTACTATTAATTTAAATAAATGTAAACTTACAGGTATGGTTGGTGAAGAGTCTGAATATCTTCCTAATGTAACTTGTAGTAATTGGGCTAAAGGTCAGATTGAATATCGTAATGGAAAGATTTGTTATTGGAATGGTACTGAATGGAGAGTAATGGGAGATACTTCTTCATTTGATAGTTATACTAAACAAGAAATTAATAACTTACTTAAAAATTATTATACTAAGTCTGAAACTTATAATAAAGAAGAAGTTAATAATTTACTTAATGGATATGTTACTAATGATACATTTAATAACTTTAAAGAAGAAATAAATCAAACTATTACTAATAGTGTTAATCTTGATAAGATTCAAAAAGCTATTAATGATGGATGTGGAGTTAACATGACTATGCCTAGTGCAAATAGTAATAAACTTAGTCTTCCAATTTGGACAGGAACTGCTACCCAATATGCAACTATTACCCCGGTTGCTGGAATGACTTATAATATTGTTGATGAATAATGAGTTTAACTCTTGGACGTGAAGGAGGAATTGCTGAACCTCTTAAGAAACGAACAGTAGGTCAAACTAATATTGCTCATGTTTATGATGGTGCTAATCATATTTGGCCTACTTCTGTTATTCATTTTAGTGATTTTACTAGTGTCCAACTTAGATACATTTGGGGTAGTGATGATGGTCAAGATTTGGATACTAAATCATATTATGTTAATTCGCCTATTAATAGTTTAAATTATGTAGCTGTTGGTTGGTCTTGGGAGTCAAGTCACATTCCTTATCTATATTGGGGTGGCGATAATACTAACTCAGGTGCTGAATGTGTTATGTTTAATATTGAATCTATGATTGACCTTGAAGATAAAATGCCTGATATAATGAAAATGAATCTTTGTGCTAATTGGTATGGAAGTTTACATAGAGGTCATGTTACTGTTGAATGTACTGCTTATAAAGGTGGAGTTATTGTTAATGCTTGGCGATTAAAAAATAAGGAAATTGATGTTAATAGTAGAGGACTGTTTATTTTTCCTTTAGCTGATGGAACTATTAATATGCCTGATGGACATGGTGGTTATAAAGAATGTTGGTATGGTGAAGTTATTAAAAGAGTTGCTAAATCTAATAATGAAGTAAAGTACTTTAGAATTAATCCTGTTAATGATAAAGTTATTGGTTTAGATGATATTAAAATAATTCGTCATGGTGGTGGACTTGTTCATGGCAATGGTTATTGTTGGTATGAAAATAAACCTAATGATAAATATAAAGTTTGGAATAATCAAGTCAATACAACTGGTACTCCTTTAACTCTTGATAAGCCAACTCTTAATATAACTAGTGATAATAATTATAGTTATGAATATCATACAGTTTTGTTAAATGAAGATAACACTGTTTATAACGATAATTACACTGATAACTATAAATTTATATTTGGTTTTGTTGCAGGTAATTCTGAATTTAGAGGACAACAAACTATTCAATGTTATGTTGGTACAGAAGGTGGTAAAGCTGATGATGGTAAGACTTCAATAGGTGAAATAAAATATACTAAACTTAATAAAATTGGTGAATTGACAATATATAGTCCTATTGAAAGTTAAAATAATGTTAATGACCAAACAAAGATAACGGTTTAAGTGCTATAGATTATGTAGTTCAAACTACAAGTATTAATCTATTTTTTTAACTTAAACCTTAATTTATTATGCAAGTAATTGAAAAAGTGAAAGTTGTTTCAGAGGGCTATAATGGTGCTGGAATGAATTATGACGGTGGTAATCGTCGTGATGTAAACGGTAAAGCTAATGCAGGTTTAACTCTTGGTATTATCGGTACTGTATTTGGTGCTTGGGCTTTGTTTGGTAATCGTCGTTCTGCTGGTGCTAGTATTTTAGGTGGCGCTGGTGGTGGAATGTTAGGTGATGGCTCTACTAATATTAACGTACTTGGTGCTACTGCTGGTAGTGGAAGCGGTGCTCCTACTGCTTTTCAAGCATGGGAAAAATCTTGTGAAGATACTTTAGCTCTTCAAGGTGGTCTTTATCAATGGGCTTTGACTCAACAGAATCAACGTTTTGAAGATAGAGAACGATTGAATAGTGAATTGTTTGGTGTTTATATTGACGGACGTAATCGTACTGATGCTCTTATTGAGAAAAATAACACTGACCATTTTAATCTTTACAAATATACTCGTGATGCTGATGATGATATCCGTAAAGAGTTATCTGATTTGAAAGCTGAATTGGCTGTTACTAAAGCTATTCGTCCTTATCAAGATAAACTTATCCAATGCGAAATGGAAAAGATGTTTACGGCTGGTATCAACTATACTGATAGAAAGACTTGTAATGTTATCTATGGTGTAGTTACTCTTCCAAATGAACCTACTGTTACAGGTCTAGTTGGGCGTAATGCTTATGGATGTTTGCCATGTGGTTTTACTCAACCTGCTAGCGGAACTCCTGCTCAGTAATATTACTAAGTTTGATTAAGAACATAAAATTGAAAGAGATATGATACCTGTTAATCAATTCATACTAGGTAGTAGTGACCCTTTACTATACCCTAGTGAAAAAATGACTAATAGCATTGATGAACAAATTGCTTTTCTTCAAAGTCAAAAACAAGCAATTAATGAAGCTTATCGTCGTAATGCTATTCCTAATGCAAATAATGGTACAACTCAAAATCAGCAAGTTCCAACTCAAGGAATTTGGGATGCTATTGATGCTGAAGATGTAGATTTTGATGGTGATAAAGTATGGGAATATTTTCACATGAATAACTAATCATTATTGTAAAACTGTAAAAGGGAATTATCTTCGGATAGTTCTCTTTTTTATTTATCTAAATTTTAGTATGGACAAATTTATTGATGTAATTGTAGATGGTATCCTTAGTAATTTTGACTTTGGATTTATGTTTATTGTTAATGTTCTAACTTATATTATTATTAAAGTTATTGATTACTTTAATGGTGATAATAAAGTTCCTACTTGGCAAAAACGATGTGTGTTAGTTATAAGTATTGTTGCTATGGCTGGTATTTATATTGCTGCTGGATATGATAATGCTATTATGCTTGTTAATAGTGCTGTTCTTGCTCCTGTGTTTTGGAGTTGGGTTGTTAGTCCTATTCTAAAGAAACTTGGAATTGGTTATAAAGATATTGATAATACTATTGGTTAAGATTATATGAGATTGATTAGCTAGGTTTGATTGACTGATTTAAGCCTGCTATATCCTCTACGGGGAGTATAGCTTGCCGAATTTGGCTAGTTTTAAGCCTAGCTGATTAGTTATACACGATTGAATAAAAGTCTTACTATAAGCCTAAAAAGTGGCTCTATGAGCGTACATAAATATTTACAATATTAAATTTCAAAATAGTAAAGTTATGAGAGTTATTAAGACTAAACATTTTCCTTTTGGTGGTTATAAAGCTATTAATCTTTTTGGTATTGTATTTACTAAAGGTGAATTAAGTAATAAAGAACTTAATCATGAAGCTATTCATACAGAACAAATGAAAGAGATGTTATATATCTTTTTCTATATATGGTATGGTATTGAATATCTTATTATAAGACTATTTCATATTAAACAACATGATGCTTATAAAGATGTAAGTTTTGAAGAAGAAGCTCATATTAATGATGATAATCTTAATTATATTAGTAAACGTAAACATTATACTTGGACTAAATATCTAGGTATTAATAGTTCTAAAACTGCTTAATTAAAAAACGTTAATAATATTGTTAAACTACTTGTTATTAATAATATAATTTATATTTGTAACAAACTAAATTCTAAAGATATGGAAGATGATAAAAGAGTTAATTATAAGTTAGATGCTATTAATAAACTTATTAATAATCTTAAACTTAGTATTTCTGGTAATAAAGAACATGATGAGCTTGGAGAAAATAATGTTATAGTTAATCTTGATGAGATTAGTCAAAAGATTACTGAATTACATGAAATGGTTAAAGCTGAATTTGATGAGTTTGAAAATCAACATAAAAGTGAATCAGATGAAACTCAAACTCTTCTTAATAATCGTTTTGATAAAATTGATGCTAAATTAGATAGTATTAAAGCTGCTGTTGATAGTATGAAAACTACTATTGGTAATAAACTTGATACTGTTAATTCTACTATTAATAAAGCAAATACAGATATAGTTGCTGCGATTAATGCTATGAAAGCTAGTAATGATACTAAAAACGATGCTATAATTTCTGCTCTATTTAGATGGAATATCTAAAGGAGATAGTTTAATTATTAATGAACAAAGAAGAACTTAAATGTAAATTCTATTATCGTTATGCTGATGATATAGTTATTTTAAGTCATGATAAAGATTTTCTTCATAAAATTCAAAGTCTTACAGGTGTTAGATATTCTAATTGGAATGGTAAAAGAACTAATATTACTAAATATTATGGTAAATACGTTAGAATAATTCAAATTATTAATTATGCTAAGTATTTTAGAATTAATTTTATTAGAAATGGTAAAGCTTATTACGCTGATAGTAGAGATAAAACTCTATTTTATTCTATACATAGACTTAATCATTTTCCTATTAATTTTAAAATTATTAAATATGACTGGCGTATTTATGCTAAAAATAGAAAAGAAAAAGTTAAACTTAAAACATAATATATTATGACTAAAGATAAACTTAAAGATGATATTATTAGAACTATATGCTGTTTAAATAGTGATATATCTAATAAAGATAGAAAATTACTAATTGAATTATTAAATTCTATTGTTGATTATACTAATAATACTGAACTTGAACAAGATGTTAAAGTTATAGAACAAAAACATAACGAATTAGCTGAAACAGTTAATGAACTTAAAACTAAAGTTGAAACATATTCTAATAAGATTAATGAACTTGAACAAAGAGTTCATCAATTAGAAAACGCAAGTCAATCTTAACATGGCTAGTCTTAATCAATTAGTTAGTGAATTTGCTCATGCTGTTGGCAATCCTAATAGTATTCCTCTTAGACGTAATCTTCGATATGCTATTCTTCATGGTCGTAATGAACTAATTCGTAAAAGTTATGAAAATCATAAATATGTTGATAAAGGTTTGCAACAACGTATTCGTGTTTCTATTATTAATGTTCCTGATGGTGACTTATATAATAGTCAAACTCTTGGACTTCCTGCAATTAAACGTACTAAACAAGAAGTTCCAAAGCCAGTTAGACTTATTAATAACTTACCTTTCCAATCAATTAGAACTACCGGACATACTGGGATAGAAATACCATTTGCAAAAGAAGCTAGTGCTAAGTTTTATCATTATCTTGCAGGTATGTGTAATCTTCCTGTTTATGATTATATTAATGGTTATATTTATTTCTTTAGTAATAATAAAGATTGGTTTCAAAATATAGGTTCTATTATTATTGAATCTCCATTTGAAATTCCTTATCTTGTTCCTACCGAAACTGTTGAAAAAGCTAAAGATGTAAATTATGACCCTATTGATGATGAAGCTAAATACGATGATGATGAATTTCTTATTCCTGAAGATATGATTGGTGTTCTTAAAGAGATTGTATTTAAACGTAATCTTATTGAAGTTCCTCGTCAAACAAATGAAACTCCTATTGATAATTTTGTAACTAGATAAATTATGATTAAAGATATAGATATTAGTCATTATTATAAAAAGTTTATTGAAACTTCTAATGACGATATGGCAAAATATAATAAAGAACTTGAAGTTATAAATAAGATGAAGGCTGATTGTCGTTCTTATATTAAAAGTAAAAATCAAGTTATTAAAGATGATTTAAAAATAAATCTTAATGAATATGGGTTTCAATTTCTTAATGATAATGTTGAATTAATTAATAAGTTAGAGCAATTAATTAATAATCAACTTAGTTATACAGTTGGAGAAAGACGTATTGTTCTTCTCCAACTTTTGCGTTATTGTAACTTAGCTAAAAAAGCAAACGATTATATTATTGCTCTTAAACTTGCTACAAGACGTTCTGAATTAAGTCTTTCTGATTATAAAAAGTACATTCATAGGTATTATAGTTATGGCGTTCATAAATGTGTTCTTGAAGGTTATGCTTATCATTTTAAATATGAAATTGGTGATTTAGTTATTAATTTCTGGAGATATAGAGATAAACCTAGAGATACTTATGTTGATTGGAACGCTACTAGACTTAAAAAACAAGAAATTATTGATGCTGGTCTTAAACCTTATGATAAAGAAGAAGCTGAGATATATAAGATTCGTGGACTTAAGTATGATGGTATTCCTTATGTAGTTTATAAAACTAATAAAGAGTTTTATGAAATACAACTTATTAATAATGGAACTCATAGTTATAGTGCTATTAAATTTAAATATGCTAATTATATTAATAGAGAACTTAGAGGTAAAGATGCAAAACAACTTAATTCTGAATGTAAAACTGTTGATGATATTTTTAATCTTAAATTAGGATTAAGAAGTAAACTTCTTGTTTATCTTGAACGAGAACCTAATGCTCCATTTAAATATATTAGAAACGTTAATCAACAAAAGTATGAACGTGGAGCACATAATAATGGTAATAAAACTAGATATAGTGATAAATAAAGTAATGTAGTTGGACGTTCCGCTGCGCTCCACTCAACTCCCCGTGGAGGATAGAGATGTAGCTTAAACTAATTCTAGCTAATCTTAATTCTATCCATCCTCCACGGGGAGTATTCACTAATGATTTTGCTAATCTTTTTAATGCTGAACTTATTAATATTGCTATTGTATGTATATATATAAGATAGGGTTAACATTTATTAATCGCTGATAATCAATAAGTTAGAAGAAAAAATAAAAAAAAGTTACGCCACCCATGGCGTGTTTAACACTTATTTTAACTAAAATATCGCCACCGGAGGTCGAATTTTCGTTATATTGATAAAGTTGTTAATCATTAAACAAATAAAGTTATGCCTGAATTTAATTTTAAAAGTCCTGTTGTTACTCGTAAAGTTCGTGAAACTGAACTTATTCTTGAAGAAGTAATTCCTAGCCCATTTTTTGTTGAAAAAGAACTTAAAGATATTAATATTGTTGAAGCTGAAGCTTCTAGAATAAAGATTATTCAAAGTTTTTATGAACGTAGAGGATATGCTCAAATAAGTACCGACTTACTAAATTATATTACTAATAACGCAAAAAGCGTAGTTATTGTTAAACTGATTTGTTATATTGCTAAAACTATTAAGTTTAATTCTAATAAAATTATACTTAAAGAAAATGATGAAACTAAGAAGATTTGTTCATTTATTCATCTTCATAGATATATTAAAGAACTTGAAGCGAATAATATAATTCGTAGAACTACTAAACAATCTGTTTATGTTGTTAATCATGAAATGATATTTAAAGGTAGTTATTCTGATTTTATTAAAGTTTATCTTGACATATATAAAGAAGTTGGTATTATGCTTGATGCTGATGGTAGAGTTATTCTTGATAAATCTATAAATTATGGCAAATAATAAAACGATTACAATAGAGCATATCATTGCTAAACTTGATAATGATTTCAATCCTGATGGAAGTGATTGGATTCCTAGAGTTCCTGCTTGGTGTGTTGATGCTATGAATGAACTTAAAGTTCTTCGTAAAGTTGATAAGAAAATGAAACTAACCGTCATTAATAAGATAGCTAAAAGTAAATGTTGTCTTATTGATGACGGTCTTAAAGTATATGATAGTAATGGTTGTGAAGTACCTAGAGCTGATACTAGTAAATATAGATGTGGTGATACTGAATCTGCTCCATCCTCTACGGGGGGTCAAGCGGAGGACGAAAGTCCGGAGCGTGCTACTAATAAAGACTATCTTGGTATGCCCGATGATTGTTGTCCTAATGGTTCTAGAACTAGAGAAGTTATTGATACTGGTAAAGTAGGATGTAATCCTGTTGTTTATACAGTTCATAATAATACTGAATGTCCAAGATGTCAGCATGAAGTTCATTCTCATTGTCAGACCCCCCGTGGAGGATATGATAAGTCAAATCATAATTATATTCTTATTGGAGGTAATACTATTGAACTTAATTTTAATGATACTTGTATAACAGTTGTTTATAAAGATATTGAAACTCAATATAGTGATAATTATCATTGTGAAATTCCTGTTATACCTGCTAATGGTAAATTAATTCAAGGTCTTACTTATTATTGTATGGCTCGTATGCTTATGAGAGGATATAAACATCCTGTGTTTAATCTTTCTGCTAGTCAATATGGAACTAATCCTTTCTATCTATGGGAGAGTATGAAGAAAGATATTAAGACTAGTATTTTATTAGATGAACAAAGCGATGATGATAGTGGTTGGAATGAGTTCTTTTATAACTTTACTTTTCCTAAATAATTATGAATATACAAAAGAAACTTAGTCTTAATAAACATCCGGGTGATTGTGTACCTTATTCATTAATTGCTGCTAAGAATATTAAAGTAAGTAATGATGGAAGGATGATTGTTAATGAAGAAGGACTTGAAGATTGTAAAGCAATCGCCAATGCTATTCATGAAGATGGTATTAATAATTTTAAAATAGTTGGTGTTATTCCAACTAGTACTGAACTTATTTTATTTATTGTTAATACTGATTCTAATGAGTCTTATATTTATAGATATAATGAACAAGCTGATAATTGTTATAGAGTAAATAGTAATTGGAAATATAATGGTGGTAAGATTAAAGGAACATATACTTATAATGTTAAAAATCATCTTATTATAGCTATTGCTGAAAGTAATGCTTCTGTTGATGTTCCTCTTAAAACTATTAATATTGATTTAGATTCTGACCGTCCTGATTCTGAAATGTCTATTATTCCACAAATAACTTTACCTACTATTAGTGGTTTAAATTATGTTAGTGGTGGAGCTTATAAAGGATTTTATTTTATATTTATTAGATATAAGATAGATAAAACTAATTATACTAAATGGTATAGTATTGGATTTCCTATTTTTAATGATGTTATAATTCCACAAGTTATTAATAAAGTTTGTTTTAGAAAAACTAATGTTTATGAACCGAAAGATGAATCAAATGGTTATTGTTATGGTAATACTGATTCATTTAGTGATTCTAAAGATATATGTAATCAAACTTTTGAAATAAATATTAGTGGAGGTCGTTCTGGTCTTTATCAACTTGGTTTTATTGTATGTAAAAAAGATAGTACTCAAGCGTTTAGAACAGATGATTTAAATAATAATATTTTTAAATTTAGTAGAGACGTTCTTGTTGAATATAATGTTGCTGATTTAACTACTGACTATTATAATTATTATAATGTTGGTAATATCATTAATTATAAGAATAGAATATATATTGCTAATTATAATGAAAAAACTGATAACGATGATAGAACTTTAAATAATGGTAAAACATTAGAAGAGGCTGTTAAAGATATTACTATTAAACTTCGTAATAAAGCTGTTAATGCTTATTATAATGATTATACTACTGTCAATGCAGTTAGTGAAAAAGGTCCTTATTTTAAAATGGCTAGTCTTCAAATTACTGGTACTGCTGATTGGCAAATTAAAGATATTAATAAATTATTCAATAATAATCAATATCCTTTTCGTGCTTTTAGAACTTTATTTAATGATACAGTTATACAAGGTATTGCAGCACATGAATATTTAAAGATTAATTATAATGCTAAAATAAAAGTAGGTAGTGAAGGTAGTCATAATCTTAAAGAATATCTTGCTTGTCATTGTTTTATTATTCCTACAAGTTATAAATATGAAAATAATCAATCTGTTTATACTTTACCTAGTACAGTTAAAATAGCTTGTTATGTTTATAATGGAATTGGATTTACAGAAGATGCTGTATTTACTAGTGGGCAAGTATTATTTGGAGATACTATATTTGATATTGATAATTGTAAAATGAGAATTACTCATTCTACTATTGAACCTAGTTATGATTTTAATGAACGTAAAAAGAATGATACTCTTATTCCTGGAGAAGTATATAACTTTTTTATTCATTTTGTTGATAAATATGGTGATGCTAGTAGAGGATATAAACTATCTAATAAAGATAAATATATAAATAATATTGTTAATGATGGTTCTCATTGTACTATAATTACTTTTAATTGGAACAATCAAGGTAATGGTAATATTCCATATTGGGCAGTTATTAGTGGAGATATTCCAATATCTACTATTAGTTCTAATATTAAAAGATATATTGCTAATCATAAAATTGTAGTTTATACTGCTGAACCAATAAATAATCCTACTACTAATATATTACTTAATAGTTCTGGTGAACTTGAAGCTACTAATAAAGATGAACTATATACTCTTATATCTAATTACTTTATTAATTATCAAGATAAAGATAAATATAATGATTTATATGTTTATCAAGTTATAAATAGTGGTAGTTATACTCCTTGTAGTAATCAAGTAATAGGTGCTATTGGTGTTGATAGTGGAGCTAAATTTGGTTATTACGAAAATATTAATGGTGATGAACTATTTAGAATACCTGATTTAATATTTGATGCTGAAGCTATTGGTGGTGAACATACTAGAGATTTTATATATAATATGAATAATACTTTTAATAAGTTTTATATTCGTGCTAATATTGATACTACTTTATGGAATCAAATTAAAGAATTAGGTTATGTTGGATGGTTTATTAGTTATGAAAAAGTTGAACCTATTACTAGATATACTGGATTATTAACTAGAAAAGATTATTGTAATATAGCTAGTAATGTTACTTGGCAAAATGGTAGTTGGGGTACAAAACCCGGTTTTGTAGCGAATAATTTTACTAGTGATAAATGTTATCTATATAGTGGTCGATTTGATATTGATGATAGTATTAAATATGATTTTAATATTATTCGTATTGATGGTAAATGTAAATTCGAACCTTATAAAGAGAAACATGATGTAGTTGATATGGTAGTTAATACTACTTATCCTTATAGTTATAATATGCCAGTTATAGGTGTTATTAGTAGAAATGAATATAAACCTATTAATAATTATAAACTAGTAGTTGCTGATAGTGTTACTGATAGTAGAGCTGGAAAAGGAACTGCTCTTGAAATGGATGATTATAAGGAATTACTACTTGATGCTGAAACTATGTTTCTTGCAACAGTTCTTAATTGTACTAAAAATATTTATACTAGTAAAGAAAAAGAACTTGTAAGACTTAATGACGTTTGTTATAATGGTGGAACTTATTCTATTGAGCATGGATATAATGGTAGAATGACTTATGATGGTGTTCTTATTTATAATGATAATGGAGTTATAATGAACGAAGGTAATTATAAATTATATACTCCTACTAATAATCAATATTATTATAGTGGTGATGAACCATGTTGGTTTGATATTCCATTTAATGTTTATATTCAATTTCCTCTTTATAATGATAAATTCTTTGAAAGTAAATGTTTTAATAATGAACCTAGTAAGATAGCTTTTAGTATTAAAGAAGATACTGATAAGAAAAGTGTTGCTTTTGGTACATTTGTAGAACCTAAGAATAGTGTTGATTTATTTAAAGACCCTATTGGAAATGTTGACCAATATGTTCCTAAATTGTTAACTCAATATCGTAATGATATTATTAATATTACTCGTTTTGATAAAACTATAAGACGCAGTAATGTTATTAAAGATGAAAGTGAAGTTAACGCTTGGAGAATATTTCCTATTGAGGGTTATAAAAATATTACTGAAAATAAAGGAAGTATAACTAATCTAGTTGGAATTGGATATTATCTTTTAGTTCATACTCAACATAGTATGTTTATGTTTGATATAAGTGCTGCACTTAAAACTAGAGATGAAAATGTTCAATTATATCAACCTGATGCTTTTGAAGTTGATTATAAAGAAATCTTTACTAGTGATAAAGGTTATGGTGGGCTGCAAGATGATTTATCATATATAGTCGGAGAATTTGGTTATATTTTTTATAACGATGATTTTCATAAACTTTATCAATTTGATGATGGTCAACTTAAAATAATGGATGAAGATATTAAATTATGGCTAGATAAATATCATCCTAATAAAGTTAGATTTGCTCATGATAAATTTAATAATCGTATTCTAATTAAATTTGATTATACTTATGATAATATTAATCCTAATACTAAAGAATCTATTATAGAATCACATAATGAAGTCATTAGTTTTAATTATAAAGTAGGTAGTTTTATTAGTTTACATGATTATTATTTTAATAATGCTTGGTCTACTAAAACTAAATGTTATTTTCAAACTGAACATAATGATGATAGACTTAATTGTCCTCTTCATGTATTTACTCATGAATATAATTATGGTAGATTTAATATTCACATGGGTGATGATAGTAGAAGTCTATATTTAGTATCTAAACAAGAAGTTGGTGATGAGCCTATATTAGTTCATAATAGTTATATTGATATTATAGTTAATGAATCTTATGAACTTATTAAGTTTCTTGAATTTATTAAATATAAAGTACGTAAGATATATATTCCTATTTATAGTGATAATATTAATAATCCTGTTGATTTAAGAGAACATCCTTATGCTGGAGATATACTTCGTATATTTAATGAAGATAATGATACTGATGATATAGATATTAATATTGATAAACTTAATGAATTTAATAAGTATAAAAAGCCTTGGTATGAACTTACTCAATATAACTTTAATTATTTCCGTAATGCAATTAAAGAACATCCTAATACAGTAAGTGATAAACTTCGTAGAGTATATGGTAATTATTTTGTAGTTCGTTTTATATTTAATAATTCAGATAATAAGCGCATTGAATTTGAAAGTCTTGAATGTGCTCAAACTCAATTTAGAAAATTATGATACAGTATAGAGATAGACAAAGACAAAAAGCTTTTATTGGTGCTATTATTGGTGCAGCTGCTAGTATTGCTGGTGGTATAATTAAAGGTAATAAACAAAAGAAAGCTCAAGAAAAAGCTCAAGCTGAAGCTCAAGCTGCACAAGACCATAAAGATGCTTTACAAAATGCTCAAGCTTTAACTAGTGCTTATGCTAATCAAGATTATGTTGGTCAATATAATGATAAGCTTACTCTTAAATGTGGTGGTAGAGTTCGACGTAAAGCTGGTTTCGGTATTGAATTTGCTGATGCTCTTCCCGGTTTAGGTAGTCTTGCTAGTTCTATTACAGGAGTTCAAGGACTTGGTGAATTAGGTACTGCAATAGGCCAAGGTATTTCTGCTAATCAACAAATTAATGAAAATAAACGTATTGCTCAAGAAGCTGAGCAACGTAAACAACTTCAAGCTGGTCAACAGCAACTTAATATTACTTCTGATAAAATGACTAATCCAATGACTATGTATCAACGTTCTAGTTTTATTAATAAATATAAATGTGGTGGACGTAGAAAAGCATGGATTGGTGCTGCTATTGGTGCTGCTGGAAGTTTAATTGGTGGTATGTTTGGGAGTAAAGGACAACAACCAATTCAAGTTAAACAAGCTGACCAAGCTAGTTATAGTGCTCCTAAAACTGGTCTTGAACGTCCTGAATGGATTACTAATGGTACTGTTCAACAACCTGTTATGCCTCAATCAGTATATCGAGATAGGCTAAATGTATATCGCTGTGGCGGTCATAGACGCTAGTCTTTTGCTCTCTGTTGAATTATTATATATAGGTATGAACTATTAATCGACTGATAGGCTATCGTTCAGCAGAGAGCCTTAAAATCAATCAAATTACAATTTCTCATTATATTATATAAAATGCCTAGAAAAGATAAAGTTATTCATATAAGTAATTTACCTAGTACATTTAGAGGTAATGTTACTCGTAATGGAAGATTTATTCAAAATGGTATTCCTCTACTCGGTGGAGCTTATGATAAAGTTGCTAAATCTACTGGTAGACTTATTAATTATGTTAAAGATTTTAATAAAGAATCTCTTCCTAGTGATGATGAACTTAGACCAACATTTCCATTTAATATTATTCAAACTCCTAGAAGTAATGGAAAAAATCTTCCTCAAAAGCAATATGCTGTTGGTGGTAAAGTACCAAATGTAGTTGCTGGTGGTATTGCTCAACCTCTTGGTAATAATTTCTTTTATATGAATGGAAGAAAACATAGTCAAGGTGGTATTGATATTGGTCCTAATGATAAAACTGGTATTGAAGTAGAAGGTGGTGAAGTAGTTGAAACTAATGGAAATGAACTTAAAGTTTATTCTGCACAACCTATTATTAATGGTGTTAGTCCTGCTAAATTAGTTATGGGTGGAGCTAATCCTAATAAAGTATTTAAAGCTCAAGAAGATTTTAAAGATAGAAATAGAATTAATGATGATGGAACTAAATATAAAGAAGGTGGCAAAATTTATCAAGCACCTGATGAATATAAAAGACAAATCGCTGAAAGTGGTTCGATAATTATTGGTGGTTATCCTACAATAGCTGGTAATAGAAATTATAAATTTATTAAAGGTCTAACTAAAGCTTCTAGAATAGGTAGAACTGCTACTAATTTTATTAATTTAGGTAGACAAAAGATTTATGATTTAGCTAATAAAATTGATAATACTTGGATTAATCAAGGTATTAAAGAAGTTTATAGAACAACTATCGGTAAACATGGTAGTAATCTTCCTAGAACTATTGATTATATAAATAAAAATAATATAAATGAAAATAAAAAAGCTATGGGTGGATTAAGTAGAGATAAAGATTATGGTTCTAAAAAGAAACCTTATCCTAGTGTAGCTAAAAAAGATTTTGCTGGTGGACATAGAAGTTATCCTATTCCTACTAAAGCTGATGCTATTGATGCTTTAAGATTAGCTGGATTACATGGTAGAAGTGATGTTAAAGCTAAAGTTTATAATAAATATCCTGAACTTAGAAAGAAAGGTAATACAGGATTAATTGTAAGTATTAGTGGTAATGTTAAGAATGGATTAATTCATTCTCCATCCTCTACGGGGGGTCTACGCGATAAATTTGCTGTTGGCGGAAAACAGATTAATCGTCATGGAAGAACTTGGGAATATGATGAACAAATTGGAGCTTATGTTCCTATAACTAATAGAACTATTAATAGAACTTCTGCTTATCCTATTAATAAATCTGCTAGAGGAGAAACTATTATTGGAAGTGATTATACTTTTAGAAATGGAAGATGGTCTAAAAATAATAATGTAAATACTAATACTAATAAACCTAATATTGATAATGGAAATCGTCGTCCTCAATATTATGCAGAACGTAGACTTCCTTTATTTGAAGATGGCGCTGGTATTACTAGTGGTTTAGTTAGAGCTGGTTGGAGTCATGGAAATAACAAAGGTGTTAGTATGAATAATACTAATATTTCAAGTTTATCTGCAACTAAATCTAGCGGGAAGACCCCCCGTAGAGGACGAAGTAAGTCAAGTCAACCAACTCAATCTGTTCCTACTAAAACACCTCCTACTGCTGTTTATAATCGCAATCTACCTAAAGTAGAAGCTAGTATTCCTACTACTTTACCTGTTTCTACTAATACTCCTGCTAAAGGAACTACATCTTCCGATGGTAAAGGACAAGGTAGATTTAAAAATCTTACTACTGCTGATTGGATTGGTTTAGGTAGTAATGTTGCTGGCAGTTTAGCTAGTTATTTTGCTAGTAAAAGAGCTATTAATAAAATGAGAGGTCCGGGTCAACCTACTCTTATTAGCGCTAATAAACTTAAAACTAAATACAATATTAATCCTCAACTTGATAGAATTAGAGAAGATAAATTTGAAGCTTATCGTGATATTGATTCTAATACTGCTAGTAGTCGTGTAAGTTTAGCTCGTAAACAACGGGTTCGTAATGCTGCTGGTCAAGCTGTTAACGAACTTTATGGTAATAAAGAAAATATAGAAACTAATCTTATTAATCAAGATAGACGTAATCAACAAAGTGTTCATCAATTTAATGCTCAACAATATAATCAATATATAGATAGAAAAACAGCATTTGATAATGGTATTAGAGAAGCTAAAGTAACTAATATTAATAATTTATTTAGTGGAATTAATGCTGGTATTCAAGATATGATTAGTAGATATGAAAATCGTAAAGCTTTAAATAATACTATTGGTGCTATGAGAGCATCTGCTCCTAATGTAGATGATAGAATTATGCGAGATGCTGGAGTTGATTATGATGAATTTATTATTCGTAAACGTAGAAAACTTGGAGGAAAACAATCATGCCGATAAACTTTTATACTCCTACTTTTAGACAACAAGTTAATCCTATTGACTTAAATGTCTTAGCTAGAACTTATAATACTCTTGAACAAGGTCATCAACAAGCTATTCAAACTAAATCTCAGATTGATGCTCAACTTGCTCAATTAGATTTAAATGAAGCTGAAGATGCTTGGCGTCAAGAACAACTTAATAAAGTTCGTAATGCTCTTACTGAAAATATGCAGTATGGTAATGCGTATTCTAGTCTTGATGATATAGTTGGAACTTATGGAGATATAACTTCAAGTCCGGGAATGATTGGTCGTTTACGTGCTCAACAAGATTATAAAGCTTATATGGATAATCTTGATAAACGTACTGATTTATCTGAAGATTATAAGAATTATTATCGTGTTGTTAATAAATATAATTATCAAGATATAACTGATAAGAATGGTAATGTTATTGGTGGAAGTAAATGGGCTCCTATTGATAAAGAAGTTTCTGAAATTCCTATGAACCAAATACTTAATCAAGCACTTCAATGGGCTGCTAAAGAACAAGGCGGAGGTAGTCAAACAAGATGGCTTGATGCTAACGGTAAAGTTACTGATGATATTACTAAATCTGTTACAGGAGAGATTTATTCTCATACTAAAGGTAATTGGCAAAGATTAAGTAAAGCTAAACTTGCTGAAGCCGTTAAAGCTGTTATTGAAAACACTCCTGGTGCTAAAGCTAGTCTTGAGCAAGATTATAAAATTGCTAAATGGAAATATGACCAAAATGGAAGTAATCCTGATATAACAGATAAAAATGGTATTCTACTTACTCCTGAACAATATCTTGCTAAACGTATTGACCCTTTCTATAATGCTGCAACTTTTTATAATCAAGATAGTAATACTACTTATGGTGAAGCATGGAAAGCTCAATTAGCTTTATCTAAACAAGCTGGTTCTGGAAGTAGTGCTCAAAGAAAACAAGCTATTGATAATTTAACTTATAAAGGTACTCCTGTTCGTATTGATAATTTTATGCCTGCTCAAGCTCAAGCTGAAATTACTAGCAATAGACAATCAATAGCTGGATTACTTAGTAAATATAATCCTGATATTAATATTAATTTAAGTACTGCTAATCCAGATGATATTAGAACTAGTATTATGACTAATATTACTAATCCATCTGATAGAGCATATGCTCTTAGTTATCTTAATGATATTATTGATAATCAAGAATATATTAATAGTCTTAAAGTTGGTAAATCTCAAGATAGTATTGATGGATTTGATACATATAATTCTATTATTAGTTTAAGTGATTTACCTAGTAATAAATATTCAGATAGATATAGTAAATATGTTAATCAAATATTTGGAGATAGTTCTGCTATTAGACAATACTTTAATAATGATGATGTTTATAATTCATTCATTAATGCTATTGGAGGAGAGAAAAAAGCTGCTAGTCTTGGAGTAAGATTTGGTTCTGATGGTAATGGTTATAGATATGCTGAATTACCAAAAGATTATCATAAATCTATTTATAGTTTTGGTAAAGCTGTTAAAGAAGCTGAAGATACTAGAAATCCTTTAAATGCTTTTCTTAATTCTGCTAAGACTAGATTCTTTGGATACGGTGATAAATTTGTTAGAGTTGATTCTAATGGTGAAGAGCATCATGCTGGGTTACCAACAGGCAATAAAGAACCTTATATTGGTTTAATTGATTATGTTGATTCTCTTAAATCTAAAAATGATGCTGTTCTTGATGGCGGTCAAATAACTTCTTCTACTATTGGTATTAGTGCTTTAACTCCAGAATTAGCTGAAATTAATTTTATGATGAACGCTAATCCTGAAAAAGCTAGTAAACTTTCAGCTTATAAAAAGAATAAAGAAGAACAAGCTATGATGGCTATTCGTAGTGGCATTGATTTAACTCAAGGTGAAGCTTATATTACTAGTGAAAATGGAATATTTGAGCCTATGACTTCTGAGGATAGAAAAGCTTATACAGCTTATCTTAGAAGTGCTAAAGAAAATGAAATTACTCCTACTATTGTTCGTGACCCAAAAACTGGGGATGTTGGAGTTCAAATTAATATTGCAGGTTACTATGATACAGAAGGTAAACTTAAAAGAGAACCTATTACTTTACTTGTAGGTAGCGGTGCTATTGATAGTTCTATTATTCAATCTTGGAATCAAGATACTAGTTGGAGAGCTGCCGGTAAAGTAGAAAATTATTATAATGCTAATAGACCTATTTCTCTTACTAATAATGCTGCATTTACTGGAATTGATAAATTTAAATTAGTACCCAATGGTGGAGGTTTTAATTTAATTAATTCTACTAATAATCAAACTATTGGTTTAGTAAGTAAAGAAAATGCTGTTGATATTATAGATAATTTATCTCAATGGGAACAAACTGTAACTGCTGTTAAAGCTGGTATGGCAGTAGATGAAAATGCTGTTAAGGCTATTCAACAAAATGTTGCTACTAAACTTGCCCAACTTAGTGGCAGTTCAGACCCTTATGTTATTCAATATTACTATGATGAATTAACTAATAATCTATATTAATATGGATGTATTAAAGTTTCTACAAGGTGGTAATAAAACACCTAATCCTGAATATAATCCTAAAACTAAAAAGGGGGCTATACAGCCTCCTACTTTAGTTGATTACAACCCTGGCACTTCTATTAGTGACCAGGGTCGTGGTCATTTATTTAGTCGTATTGCTGGGCAATCATATAATCTTAATCAATATGATATAGATAAATATGCTCCTTATGATGTTTATGTTAATCCTGTTGATGACCCAGAAAAACTTGATAAAGAACGTGCTGTTAATCAAAGTAACTGGGAACAAGGATTAAGAATGATTGGACAGATTGGTAATGAAATTACTGTTGGTACAGCTATTGGTTTTGCAGATTTAGCTGATGCTTTCTATAATATGGTTAGTAATAGTCCTAATGATTATCAATCTGAAATAAGTTCTGGACTTGAATCTTTAAAAGAATCTATTAATGAGCGTTTAGCTATATATAGAGAAAATCCTAATGCTGCATTTGATATTGGAGATTTTGCTTGGTGGGCTAGCAATGCTCCTAGTATAGCTAGTTCTTTAACTCTTATGGTTCCTAGTACCGGTCTTGCTAAAGGTGTTTCTTTATTAGGTAAAGGTATAAAGTTTAATAAATTAGCTAATAAAATGGCTAATGCTATTAATATGACTCAAAAGAGTAGAGCCATTACTGGTAGAATAGCAGAAGCTACTGCTATTGGAGTTCCTTCTCGTTATCTTGAAAATTATCAAGAAGCTAGACAAACTTATAATGATATTGAAGATTATTCTAAAACTCAACTTGCTAATATGAATGATAAACAAAGAGAAGAGTTTTATAATAATAATCCTAAATATAGAGATATGTCTGATGAAGAAGTAGCTAAAGATATTGCTAAAAATAGTGCTGATATTACTTTTGCTGAAGATTGGGCTAATGTTCTTTTTGATGTATGGCAAGTTTATAGTTTAAAGAACTTATGGAAAAATGCTTTAAGTGGTAATACAACTAGTTCTAGACTTAGAAATTTAAATACTGCATTTAATAGTAATATTGATGATGCCGCTGCAATTACTAATGCTTTAAGTAATAAAACTACTAAACAAGCTATTACTAGCACATTAAAAAATATAGGTGATGATATTCTACATGGTGTTAGAGCTGAATGGACAGAAGGAGTTGAAGAAGCTATTAATTATATAGCTAGTCAAAATGGTTTATATAATGGTAAAAAAGTATTTGATAAAGATATTCCTCAACAAACTATTAAAGATTATCTTCAAGACCCAATGTTATGGGAGCAAGCATTTTGGGGTGCTCTTGGTGGTGTTACTTTTAGTAGTGTTATGAATAAAGCTGGAGAGTTTATTAATAAACGTCTTGATAAAGATTGGACTTCTGCTGAAAAACAAAGAGAAAATGAAATTCTTGGTCGTACTGCTACTTTTCAGGCATATCAAGAAAGACTTAATAGTATTGCTAATGGTAAAAATCCATTTATAACTATTACTGATGAAAATGGTCAACAGGTTAATCCAGATATTATTACTGGTACTGAAGAAGAACTTCGTAGTATAGCTGAAAAAGAATATATAGATAATATTATTATTAATTCTATGAACGCTGGTAATTTAGGACTTCTTGAAAGTTCTATTAATAGTAAAGAATTTAATGATAGTATTACTAATAAACTTGGATTACAACAACAAGATAGTATTGAACTTATTAATAGGTTTAAAACTGAAATTAATAATCTTAAAAATGAATATAATACTACTTTAAATAAAGTTAATAGACTTGGTGGCGGATTTGAAGTTGGTCGTATTATAGCTACCCAAATGGTTCATGCTCGTAATCGCCAAGAAAATTATAATAATCTTCTTAATTGGGCTAATGATGTTTTAAATCAAGATATTACAAATAATCATATTGAAGATGTTGATATTAATTCTGCAAAGAATGGTATTTATCAACATATTATTAATAGTATTCAAAGAGATATTAAAACTATTCAAGATAATGCTGCAATTAATGATTCAGTTAAACAAGAACGTATTGCTCAATTAAATGAACGTCTAGATGCTATTAATAAACTTTATACTCCTATTGATATTGAAAATAAAAATGATATTCAATCAGCTATTCAACTTCAAAAACAATATAATGAAGTATTTAAAGATTTAGCAGAAGTTGTTAATGCTGAGATTAATGTTGAAGTTAATAAAAATCAACTTAATCTATCTGATGATAATATTAAATCTCGTATAACTTATCTTAATAACTTCTTTGATAATAGTCGTAAAAAGATTGTTAATAAAGCTATGGACGATTTACGTAATGCTTATAAACAATATGGTAAAGATTATGTTAATTCTGTTATTAAAGATGCTAATAATGGTAATAAACCTAATATAGATAAAGTTATTAGAGATGCTTATGCTGCACTTGATTTAAGTTCTAAAGGTAATGAACATCTTAAAACTACATTAGAACAATTAGCTGAAATTGCAGAGATTGAAAATGATGTTAATAATGCTCCTAAAGAGGAAGAAGTTGCTCCTGTTAATCCTGATGTTAATGAAGCTAATGAAACTGATGTAGATGATACTAACTCATCTCCATCCTCCACGGGGAGTATAGCGGAGCGAAGCGAAGCGGTTCCTAGTGAGCCTACTAATACTGAACAACCTCAATCTCAAACTGAACAACCAATTTCTCAAGAACCTATTAGCACTCCTAAACCTGAAGTTAATAATACTCTTCCAGATGATGATTTTGAACGTGGTCAAATAGGTACTGATTTAGTTTATGAAAGTATTGCTGATTTAGAAGATTCTTTAGGACATGAATCTACTAGTAGTGATTTACTTAATGCTAGACAATCTTTTATTGATAAACTTAGTCAAGCTGGGTTTGAACAAACAGAAGCTAGTGATATAGTTAATAATATTATTGATGGTCTTACAGGAGGTAGTTTATATAGTTCTGTTCAAGATGATAGTACTAGACGTTTATTACTTAATGCTACTTATGCTACTGTTACAGGTAATGAACGCAATATAGAAGCTATTATGGATGATTTTGCTAATAGTGTTGATAGTGAAGGTAATACTAGAGGTAAAATTGTTAATGGTAAAGTCTATCTTAGTATTGGTCAATTAGTTGAATATATAGATAGTGTTACTGGTAATAAAATTATTAAAAATTACTTGTTTAATCAAATAAAAAACTATCTTTACGCCAGCACTAATAATCAAGGTAAATATCGTGCTACTGACGAATCAACTATTAAGAAACTTAATGCTAGACAATTTGTTCAATACGTAGATGGTATTGCTAAAGAACGTCTTGAAAGACTTCAAGTTGAACATACTAATAATGTTAATCTTAAGTATATAGTAGAGAATGAAAATGTTAAAGCATTTACTAGTATTAAGCAAGGTGATTATCTAGAAATTGAATATGATAGTAAGCTTAGACGTATTAATATACTTGCTAATGGTACAATTATTGGTTATATAGGAGTTCCAAATATTGATAAGTTTGGTAATTATGATATGGTTAATCAAGGTTGGAAATATAATATTCATGCTGAAAATGGTCAAGTTGTTTCTCCACTTAAAGACGCTTTAATTAGTATTCTTGATGGTGATAGATTTGACGAAGAATTTATTGGTCATTTATACGAACTTGCCGTTAAGGATGAAGTTACACAAGAAGAACTTGTTAATCTATTTAAAGAATTTGAAACTAAATATCCTAATATAGTTAGAGATTTTACTACTCCTGTTGCAAGTTTTGATTTAGCTAGGCATCTTGTTAATCTTACTAAATACATATTTAATCAGCCTTATGAAAATAGTCATGAAGCTAGTATTAATCGTTGGTTTAATAATCTTCTTAATAGTTATGACCAAGCTATTACAATAGTAAAAGGTGATTTTAAAGGTAAAGTTAAAGCTGCTAATGTTAAATATGGAGTTCTTAATACTATTGATGATGCTAATGGCGAATGGAATGATGTACAAGAAACAGTAGTTAATTATAATGAAGATGTTAATAAACTTGGTGTAGTTATACAAGGTCAATTATATCTTAATGGAGAAAGTAAACCAACTATTATTGAAAATCTTACTACTAATGGTATGCCTGTTATTAGTATTCCAAGTAGTGATGGTACTTCTCTATATGCTTTTTGTAAACAAGTTCCATTAAATAGTAATCTACTTAAAGGTGATGCTCGACGTATTACTAATTCTATTAAGAATGAAGTTAATAATCTTTGTAAAGATTATATTAGTGGAAAAATAAGTTTTGGTGAACTTAAAAAAAGTCTTGGGGATATATTTGGAAATAATAAACTTATTAACGGAGATAGAAATACTGGACTTCAAATTAGTATTAATCCTACTAATATAGGCTTTTATGTTAAAGGTGCACATTTTAATGGTAAAGATTATGCTTTTACTATTAATTCTGATGCTGGTAATTATAAACGTAATATTATTATTAATTCTCCTTATGTTGTTAATAGTACTTTTAAAATAGGTAAAAATTATGGTATTAATGCTAGTACTATTGATGAATTAGATAATGCTCTTCGTCCTGTTATTGATGAAATGTTTAATTATGCCCAATTTGCTATTAGTAAAGATTTTATTAATGATAGTACAAAAACTAATGATAAAACTAATAAATATATTTATCGTGAAAATGGTAAAACTATTATAAATATTGATGGTAAAACTTATAGTTATAATAGTTATCAAGATTTTATTATTAGTAATGGTTTAGTTAGAACTAAATTAGCTAATACTAATACTAATGAAACTGCTGGTAATTGGCAAATAGATATTCATTCTAAACTCGATATTACTTATGAACTTGAGGGTAGACCCCCCGTGGAGGATGGAGCAATACCTGAACAGCTATCAGAGTTCATGTTAGATGATACTCTTAATGCTATTAATTTTAATGCTTTTGAATCTGCTATAACTGCTAAGAATTTAACTCATGGACTTAAAAAGTATTTTGCTAATGACCAAACTGCTATTGATTATATTAATGCTCTTCAAAAAATTGGTATTTTACCTAAAAATATTCAAGTTGTAGATAGTATTACTGATAATAACAGTAATAAAGTTAATGCTGTTTATCATCGTGATACAGATACAATTGAACTTAGTAGTTCTGCTATTGCAGGTCAAAGAGTTTATCGAGTTATTAATATTATACTTCATGAAAGTTTACATAGACAACTTTATACTAAATATAATACTGAACAAGCTCTTGCTTTAGTTAAACCTATATATGATAAATTTAAATTTTGGCTTGATGCTCAAGATGATTCTACTAAAGAAAGACTTAAACCTTATCTGTTTGAGAACTTTAATACAAGTGAAGCTCTTGAAGAATTTCTAGTTGAAAGTATTACTAGTAATGCTCTTATGACTGCACTTAATGAAATTAAATATGATAATAGAAAAGTTAATAAACGTAAGACTTTATTTAGTAAACTTCTTGAAGTTATTGCTGATATGTTAGGTATTAAGATTAATGAAGATAGTTTATTAGCTGCTGCTAGAGATGCTTATAAAGCTATTCAAAAAACTTTTCAGTTTGAAGAAGAAACTGCTAGTACAGAACAAACTGAAAATCCTAATGAAGATAACAGTCAAGATTATAATTATAATAATGATAATCTTAATGATGGACTTGATATGTTTAGTAGTGTTGATGATGATGTGGTGTCAAATATAGCTGAATTAACTAGCCGTTTACCAATAGACCAACAGCCCGACTTTGCCACTTTGCTTGACACAGGACGTATCAGTTTTAGCTGTATGTAGAATTAATCGAGCAAATATAAAAGTCGCTTAAAACGAAAGAAAACAGCCTCTATGACGATGTAATAAAATTTTACTTTACATTAGTCATAGAGGTATTACTATTAATGAATTTAAACTTAAATATAAACTTATGAGTTGTGGAAATATTAAACTTGTAGAATATAATAATCTTAATAATGTTATTATTAAAGAACATGGTTCTAATAATGCTGATTATTATAGTCTTATAGCTATGGTTGAAGACCCAATCTTTAAGAAGATTGTAGCTGATAAAGGTATTAATGTTAAAACTTCTGGAAAACAAGCTTATAATGCTCTTCTTGAAGCTAGAGCTATTAAACTTCGTAATATGGATGATATAGCTTCTGTTGCTGAAAAAGAAGAACGTGGTTTGTTTAGTACAATTAAAGCTAGAGATACAGCTATTACTTATATTGCTGATATTATGAATAAACTTAGTTTTAATTTTTTATATAATGGCGCTCCATTAAATTTTAATGAAATTAAAAAACGTACTAATGAAACTGTTATTAATGCTGGACTTAAACGCGCTAAGAAATTAGCCGGAAGTGATGAAGCTAAAAATAATGAACTTAATAGCTTTATTAATAATCCAAATCCTGCTATTAAAATTAATGGTCTTGGAGCATTTCTTCGTAAATATGGTAATGCTCAAGATTTTAATTATGGTGCATTACTTCGTTCTTTAACTAATACTGAATTTAATGAAGCTCTTTTTAATAATAAAAATGTAGCTAAACTTATTAAACGAGATGAATTATATCAAACTACTGATTATGAAGAATTAGGTGGATACCTTGATGAAACTTCTACCGAAGGTGATGAAAATAGTATAGATGATGGTATTGATTTAATGACTCAACTTTGGAATTTAAGTATTGGTGAAGTTAAAGATTTTAATAAACACGTAGAAGAAATTATTAAATATCATCTTGCAAGTTTGCCTAAACTTACTGCTGCTTCTCAACTTGATAATGGAAGTTATCCTTTTGATACTAATAATGAATTAGGAGTTGTTACTTTTTCTGATGCTAATTACTTATCTAAAATATTATATGCTAGTGCTGATACTAGTAATGTAGATAATTTTATAGCTAGTCTTAAACGTATATCTGAAACTATTCCAAATTGTGAATGTTTAATTCAATTACATGATTTACTTAGCAAAAATAAAGTATTTGCTAATAAGTATATGATGGTGTTTAATAAACCTATTATATCTAAAATTGAAACTTATATTCAAACTGATTCTAATGGTAATAGTTATGTTCGTGCTCGTGTAACTAACCCTAATACTGATTCTCGTACTATTTTACAGAATACTTTTTATAATAATGTTAAGAATAATATTATTACTAATCGTGTTCCTACTGCTCGTGAAAAGTTTCGTATATATGATAGATATAAAAATACTCCTCATGCTAATCTTTATTTATATGATGCTTTTAAAGAAATATTTCCAGATATTAATCAAGCTAGTTTTAATTTAGCTATTGCTAAGATTGGTCGTGTTGCTATGGCTAATAATTTTATTAACTTTGCTAATGTTATTAATCGTACAGTTGAAAACTATAATAAATATGTAGAAGCACTTAAAAAAGATAAAGGAACTAAAATGCCTGATAGTTTTATTAATAGAGGTGATACTTCTATTATATATCAAATGGCTGATGTTTTTAAAGATATTATTTATATTCCTGTTGAACTTAATTCTCGTAATCCCGAAGGTAATTTAAGTTCTGATGTTATTAATAGAAGTTTTATTACTAATATTGCTAAAATAATCAATGATGATAAATCTACTGTTGAAGAGCAAAACGCTATGGTTGAAGCTTATGCTAAACAAAAGTTTGCTAGTCATCAATATGATTATAGTAATTTACTTCTTGAACATAGGGATAGTAATGGTAATATAATTAATTATGGATTATTTAGAAGAATTGGAAATGGAACTCCTAAGCTTACTGAATATGCTCGTAGTATGTTTAAAACTTCTCTTCTTAATGGTATTAGTGAATTAGATAATAATAATAATGACTTATATCGTAGTATGAGTGATGGTGATTATTTAATTACTGCTATGGGATTATTTATGACTGATATTAATAATTCTGAAACTCCTACTGCTAATTATTTACTTCCCATACCTAGTGATGCTCCTAAAAACTTTACTATTACTGCTCCTAGATATAGTCTTAATGGATTACGAAGTCAATTAGAAGATGGAACTAAAATTATAAATAGAGAACATCCATTATTTAAACAATATTATAATATAGCTATTCAAGAACTTACTAATATGGCTCAAGCTGTTAATGTAATGTTTAAGACTAATGCTAATGGTAATCCTATTTTAACTAATGGAGATTTTGAATTTAGTGATATTTATAATAATAAACCTGAACATTTTTATAATCAATACCATAAAGATGGAAAAGGTAATGTATTTACTACTAAAGATGGACATAAAGTTTTAGCTGGTAGAGTATTTAGTTTTAAACGTTTAGTTAGTAAAATTACTCCTAATAGTAATGGAGCATTTAATGAACTAATTGGGTATGGTAAGATTATTGACATCCTCTACGGGGGGTCTACACGTGGACTTAGCTATGTTAATAATCAAGTAGTTCTTAATGCAGAACAACGTATTGCTCTTGAAGATGCTGTTGCTGATTGGTTAAATGAATATATAACTAATGGTTATAAAGAACTTAAAAATAAATATGGTACATTTATTGATGATAGGATTAATAATGAATCTTTAGCTGAATTTCTAGTTAATGATTATCTTGTTAGAGATAGTATGTACGATATGTATGGTGGTGACCAAAGTTTTTATAAGAATGGTCAAGCTATTCTAAAACGTATTAAAGAAGTACAAGCTAGTGGTAATCCTTTTGGTAATACTGATTTTACTAAAAATGATTTAGATATAGCTACTAATTTATATGATATAACTATCAAAGGTAATGCTGTTACTGTTCCTTATACTGTTAATGGAGTTACTAAACGTAAAAAAGTAGTTCTTCAAGATAAATTTAGAGGTGTTACTATTTATAATACTTTTAAAGCTTCTGATAAAGTTGTTATTGATAGACTTGATAATCAACTTAAAAAAGCTGGACTTGATAAAAAAGATAGAGAACGAATATTAGAACCATTTAAAGGAGGAGTTAATGCTAATGATGCTCAATCTTATATTACTCTTGAAGAATGGATTCGTCGTATTACTGCTGCTGGTGAATTAGATAAATATGCTGGACTTATTCAAAGTCTTACAGATGATACTCCAATAGATAAAATTGATTGGACTAAATTTGCTAATAAAGTTCAAATTCAAAAGAATTTCTATTATGATTTATATTATGATACTACTGTTGGTATTGAAGTTCCTAGACAAGTAAAGAATGCTGAGTTTGTTCTTATTCCTAAACTTATTAAAGGAACAGAACTTGAAAAAGTTTATAATATAATGACTAATAGAGGTGTTCATCAAATTAATACTGTTGAAACTGTTAAAGTTGCGCAACATAATAGAATGACACTTTGGAATAATGATGGTGTTTTAACTGATGAAGCTCTTAAAGAATTTGATAATAATGTATTTGATAATTCCGAACTATTTAGTTATAATTATCTTTATCGTCAACAAGAAGTTCCTCAACATATGGTTGATGCTAGTAATAAAGCTGCTATTCAGATTATGAAGAAAATGCTTGATAATCTTCCTAATCGAACTGAACTTAATGACATTAAGAGTAAAGTATTTAGTAACTATGTAGCTAATATTAGAAATAGTTTTGAAAAAACTTGTGCTGAACTTGGTATTGGATTAGATGATAATGGTCATATTGATTTAAATTCTAATGGTACTATTAAAAATCTTAATCGTTTTGTATTTTTTGATAGATTTAAAGAAAATGCTCAACAACAAGGAGTTGAAAAAGCTCTTCTTGAGTTTTTCGATTTAGATAGTGCTGGATTTAATAATCTTCCTTTATTTTTGTCTAATATTAATAGTAAACTTGAAAGTATTGCTAATAGTTATTTTAATACTAATATTACTAGGCAACTTATTAGTGGTTGGCATGCTGCTCAGCTATCTGATTTTGGATTTAAAGTTGATAAACAAACTCAAACGGATAGTAAACTTCAATATAAAAAGATTGGAGAAGTTGATGGCACTCCTGTTTATTATACTGAAATTAAACTTCCTAGATGGAGTAGTAAACTTAAAGGATTAAATATTGAACAAGTTCCTGATAGCTTACGTACTATGATTGGTTATCGTATTCCTACTGAAGGTAAACAATCTATATGTATTATGTATGTTAAGGAATTTCTTCCAGATGCTTATGGAAGTACTGTTGTTGTTCCTGATGAATGGGTTACTCAAACTGGTTCTGACTTTGACGTTGATAGTGTTTATGGTATGTCTAAAACATTTAATCTTGTTAAAGGTATTCCAACTGAAATTACTCACGCTAGATATACTAAAGATGAAGTAGGATATATTAATTATGTTAAAGATAATGTAGATAAAGCTAGTCGTAAGATTCTTGGTAAAACTTATAATAAACAAGGTAATATTAGAGCTTCTTTAAAAAATAGTGAAGATGCTATTAATGCTACTCTTGAAGGTTATAATGGCAATCTTAAAGTTGTTGAAAAAATTGCTAATGATGGTGGACTTAAGTCTTACGAATCATACTTAAAACTCCCCGTGGAGGATACAAGCAGTCAAGCTGCTAGAACTAATGCTATTATTCAATCATTTATTGATATACTTAATAATCCTGCTGCATTTGAAGAAAATACTACTACTTCTAACTTTGAAAATGTTAAAGAAGCTAATGAAACTTATGCAGAAATAGTTGGTGCTAATAAAACAACTGTTGCTCCTAGTGATTTCTTTACTCAACTTGATTGGTTTGATGCTGCTACTTCTGGTATTAAACTTAAAGGTATCAGTGTTAATAGAGATACTTTTATGAGTATTGGTAATGTTACTAAAGCTAATCATAGTGAAGGTATTAAAGTTATGTATACTACTGATGTGATTAGTGAGCAAAAAGCTGTTAATAGATATGGTAAAGAAAATGTTGAAACTATTGGTAATAAACATATTCGTATTACTCATAAAAATTTTGGTTGGTCTGGAGATGATAAGAATGTTGATGGCTATTTGATTAATCCTTATAGTTCTCAGACTACTGCTCATATTCTTGATGTTATGAAAGAGGGGGCTATACATAATGAAAATACTTATACGTTTAATGCTTTCAAAACTATTGTTGACTTTGGAAGTAATTATGATACTGCTATTGGATTTATGTGGCAACCTGCTATTGATATACTAGTTCGTAAATGGAAAGAAACTAATAGTGTTCTTGCGGAAGGTACTAAAAATCCGCTTACTGAAGCTATTAGAGAAGTTGCTCATAATCTTGGTTTTGGTGAAAAAGTTAATTTTGCTGGACGTAAAAAGCTAATTGAAACTATCGATAAAAGTTATGGTGAAACTTTCAAGAAATTATTCAATTTAAGCGTTTCTGACGCATTTTCATCACCTGACCTTATATTTTCATCAGACACATATAAATCTCGTCTTAGAGGGGAAATGAATGGCGTTCAGCAGGCTTTATTTGACCTTTATGTTCTAGCACAATTCAATCGGTTAAACTCAATCGGACAGGATATAAGTAATAATCTTAATATTCTTAGTGCTGATAAATATGGTGCTAAACAAAGTTTTTATGCTAGTGATAAAGTATTTAGAGATGCTAGAACTGTTATTGAGAATAGTAATATTTATGCTCCATCCTCTACGGGGGGTCAAACCTTGCTGTTAGAGAGTGTCTTTCCTGATATTAGTGGTGGTATAGATGCATTTATTAAATCTGATATATCTAAAAGTAGTTATCCTAGTTTAGCTGCATTTTTACAAATGAGTACTGCTCTTAGTGTTAAAGCTACTCAACAAGTATTTGAAACTGCTAATCCTGTATTTATTGATTATGTATATAGAATAGCAGAATGGACTAAAGGTGGAATAATGACTGAAAAGTTATATAATGACTATAAAGATTATCTTATTAATAAATTAGAAGTAGGTAATAATGGTAGTTCTTATCTTAATTTACCTGTTACTATTGTTAATGGAGATTTTGTTCATCCTAAATATATTAAAGAATATGGTACTGGTCAATCTAGAGCTTTAGAAGTTGGACGAGTAAGTGGTACATTAGTTAATATTAAAACAGATGATGTTGTAGTTAAAAATATATTTGAGCCTACACAAACTGAAATTGATGTATTTGCTAGACTTACTCCTGCTCAGAAAGTTGATTGGATTAAACGTAATTTTAGTCAAGACGGTAGTATATTTGCACATATTGAAATAGTTGCTAATGACGAAAGAAGTAATCGCCGTAATATAAATATTCAATATATTAATTACATACAAGGTGATATTACTAATGATGAAGCTCATAGATTGTTTGATAGAGCTTGGAATCATCCTAATCCTCTTATTAAACTTGCAGCTCTTGATTTAGTTAAATATGCTTTTATTGTTGAAGGTCATAAATTTAGAACTAGAAATATTAGTAGACTTATAAGTAATACTCCCCTTAGAGGATTGAGCGATAATGGAATAGCTATTGGAGATATAGCTATGAAAGGTATTAATAACTATGGTTTTATTGATAAAGATAATGTTGAAGATATAATTGGTTTTATTCGTAAAAATTATAATAGTTTTAATTGTCCTAGTTATACATTTAAAAGACTTACTAATAATAAAATTAATTATAGTCTAAAAAGAAGTAGTATTATTACTTTTAATGGTCAAGAAAATCTTGATAATGTAGGAATAATAAGAAATGGAGATGCTGTTAATGTTATTAGAATTAATAGAAATTTATATATTAAAGGAACTTATGATGGAACTTTAGCTTATTATCCTATTGATAGACTTGAATCATTTGAAACTTATAATAGTATTGAACCTAGTATTATAGCTAATAATAATATTCATAAACCATTAGCTGTTCTTCTTTATGATGGTCTTACTCAACAAGAAAAAAGAGATAAATTTATTGATGGTATTAAAGATAATATTAATGAAGCTGTAAATAAAGGTTATAAAGAAGTTCCTGAACTATATAGTAAATATATATCTGATGAGTATTTTCAGCCTTTTATGAATACTCCTTTTGAGAATAATACTATATATACTATTAATGATAAATTTTATCTTAACATTAATGGAACTACTGCTATTAATTTAAGCGATGATTTAAAACAATATAAAGCTAAATATCCTAATATTGAAGATAATAAACTTGGTTTATTTATTGAAATTAATGAAAATGAAATAAATAAAGTTACTAGTAATACTGATAGATATAGTAGTGTTGATGACCAAACTCCTATTGGTAGATTTGCTAAAAATGCAAGTTTAATTATTTCAAGAGCTGTTCGTCATGGTCAACCTGCTGCTCAAAATGTTCTTAATGCTTTAAATAATGCTGAAATTAATTATCTTGATAGTAGTAGTCTTTCTGATAATTCTGAATTTTCATTATCAGTTATAGCTAATTATATAGATGTTGAAGCTAATAATATTCTTAACGATATTAATCGTTTTATTAAAATTGATGGTATTGATAAACCTATTAACGATAAAGATGTTATTGGTAAAGTTCTTAAAGATGAACAACTTCAAAATCGTTTCTTAGATGTTATTCTTAGTGCTAATACATTTAAGAATAAATATAAACTTATTAGCGAAATTGATATTGATAGTACAAATCTTGATGATAAAACTAAAGAGAATATTAGAAAGATTCAAAAATTAGTTAATCAAGTTGATTCTAATACTACTGTATATTCTGCTAGAAAAGATTGGTTTGAAAGATGGATTCAATTGCGTACTACTAATCCTAATTATATAAGTGGTCTTATGAAAGAATTTGATGCTTATGGCGATACTGGATTTATGGATTATTGGATACAAGATATTCGTGCTAATCGTAACTTTGTATTGCAGAATATACTTAAAGATGTAATGGGTACTGTTGAAGAAGGTCGTCTTAATGGTATTAAAGAAGCTAATGACTTTAAAAACTATCTTAAAGAACTTAAATCCAGAGCTGCTAAAGATGGTAAATCTGTTAGTCTTGATAGTATAATTGATGATGATGGTAGATTAATTCAACCTAATAATCCTGTTTGGGAAGAAAAGATAAAGAAGTATAGAGATGCTGCTATTGAAGCTGAACAAAAATTTGGTATAAATAGTGTTGAGCATCTTATTGCTTTATCTAATAAAGCTAAATTTATTGATATGACTACTATTCATCAGCTTAAACCAATTACTGTTCAAGATGAAGATGGCAATGATGTTACTATTGAATATTCTACTTATATTATAAATCTTGAAAAAAGTTTATTAGGTCTTAAAAAAGGAGATGATGGTATTCCTAAAGAATTTGCTGAATATAAAAGACTTAATGGTAGAATACGAGATATTCTAAGCCAAACTACTGATAATATTACTACACAAAGTCAAGATGAAGAACTTGGACGTATCTATGCTCAAATGGATAGCCTTACTAGTCTTTATGATGAAGATGGTAATAAAAAGATTGGTCATGACTTGAATGTAGCTGAAAGACTTCGTGCTTATCAAACTAATATTCGTAAAATTAAAGAAATGTTCTATGATAAGCAAGCTAAAGAAGGATTTGATTCTAAACTTAAAGAACAACTTTCTATTATTAGTAAATATGAAAGTCAACGTGATGCTAATGGTAATCTTCTTATTAGTATGGAAGAACTTATGAAAGTTCCTGAATATAAAGAAGCTAAAGAATGGATTCGTAAGAATACTAGATATATTCTTGATATTAAAGATATAGACGATTTAAATTGGGCATTTGAAGAACTTAAAGACGCTAATAAAGGTAATAGTGTTCTTAATCTTGCTATTAGAGAATTTCAAGCTAAAGATGAATTTAACGTAGTTGATGGACGTAAAATACCTGAAGAACGTGCCGCTCTCATAAAAGCTGAAACAGTTAGAAAATATAAATATACTAAAGGTAATGGTATGCCTTATGTTGGTATTATTCGTTCTGCTGAAGATGAATTAAGAATTTATCGTGCTGATTTCTATAATTATCTTACAGGTAATAAATCTAAGAGCGAAGAAGAAATTAATGTAGGAGAAGCTATTAATAAAATACTTGAAAAATATTTTGATAATGCTACTAGAACTCTTAATACTGCTGATATTAGTCAAAAAGATTTAGAACAACTCAAAACTGGTTTTGAAGTATTTAATGAAATTACTAGAGGAGAAAAGAGTACTGATAAAGCTAAAGCAAAACGTGTTGCTGAATTTATTGAAAGTGACTGTGATGTTACTTATAATTGGAAGCAATATGAACTTGATAAAAATAGAGCTTTTGCTAAAGGTAAAAAGTATTATGATAAATGGCTAGAAGTATTTAGTGAACAAGTTGAAGAAAATGGAACTATTGCAGAAAGACCTAATCGAACTATTTATGGTATTATTAAACCTATAGATTTAGATAAATGGACTGATATTGATAGAACTGCTGCAATTAATATTCTTCAAAAGAGAACTAGAGAAACTACTACTCAATATTACTATATAAAAGAAAGAGAAGTTCTTGACAAATATGGTATTGATAGTGCTGAATATAAACAATGGTATAGAGATAATCATTATTTTGACCCATATACTCGTACTATTAAACCTATTCGTATTTGGACTACTATGCAAATGATTAAAGATGATGGTTCAGCTGTTGTTGGTAATTATGAACCACGTATTAATCAAATGCATATTACTCCTAAAGAAGAACTTGTTAATCCAGAATATAGTAGTTTTGTTAATAAGTATAAAGTAGGAACAGGATATGATAATCCTAATTATACTAGTCTTAATGAATATCAACTTGAACTTATGAATAAAGTAAATGAACTTATGAAAAAGTATTGTTTTACTAATAGTAATAAGAGATATGTTGATATGGGTTATCTTCCAGCTTTACCTAAATCTAAAGATATGACTGTTAAAGATTACTTTGAACAAGCTCTTAGTTTTCTTGGTTGGACAGCCAATGTTCCTAATAATACTAGTTGGAGAAATAATGAAGATTTAACTTTTGATAAAGATTATGATATTCCTAATCCTAGATTAGTTCAGTTAGTTAATAAAGATACTCAACAACTTCCTACTATACCTAGATTTAAAGAACCTAATGAAAGTGATGAAGAATTTAGTAAACGTAAAGCTGCTGCTATTAAAGCTAGAGATGAGATTATTGAAAAGAATAATAAAATTCATAATGATATTCTTAATCGTAATTGGGAAGAAGTATTTAATAGTTTCTTAATTGAAAGTAATAGATATAATGCTATTAAAACAGTTAAAAATCTTCTTTATACTGCTGACCAAATTATTACTAGTAATACTGCTTACGATATAAATTATAAAGGTAGTATAAGTGAAAATAGAGAAGCTAGTGCTGGTGGTGAAATTGAATATAAACAAGAAAAACAAACTAGAACTAGTGAACATCTTAGAAGTTTTATTCGTCGTCTTGTATTTGAACAATATAAAGATAATAAAACTCCTAATCTAGTTAAACTAGGTTCTCTTGCTCAGAATATTGCTGGTAGTAAATATATGATGATGAATATTACTGGTGGTATTGCTAACGTTCTTACTGGTTCTAGTAATATATTTATGGAACGAGCTGCTGGTGAATATATTAATCTTAAAGATTGGGAAGCTGGTAAATCTGAATGGATTAAAGGAACTGTTAGTTATATGGCTAATATGTATAGTGAAAATAGTAGTACACTTCAAGATGCTATTATTAAACTTAGTCATGTGGTTGATTTTGATAGAGTAACTGAAGTTAGTACTGCTGAAGGTCTTAGAGAAAATATTCGTAGAGTTCGTGGATTACTATTTAGTCCTCAATCTGTTGGTGAACATTATATGCAAAATGTTATGTTATTTGCTATGCTTAAATCTCATAGACTTGTTGATAATGGTAGAGGTGGTTATGATATAATGAGTAAAGAAATGTATCATCGTAAAGCTGAACAAGATGCTCTTATGTCTGTAATAAATACCCCCCGTGAAGGAGAGAGCCAAGCTCTACTTGAACAATTCAATAAGTTCATGGATGATGCTAAAGCTGATAATAAAAAACGAGCTAAATATAATCTATTTAAAGCTAATCCTATATTCGATTTTGTTAAAACTTATCTTAATGAAGAACAACAAAGAGAATATATAGCTAAACGTAAAGAATTTATTAAAGATATTGATAAAAAGTTTGCTGAACTTCCAGATATTTATAATCAATTTGAACTTAAAGATGGAATTGCTCAAATAAAATCTGATAGTAAACTTACTCTTAAAGAATATGCTAAATTTATTGATAAAGTTCGTGAAGTAAATAAGAAAGTTCATGGTGTATATGATAAACTTGGTTCTGCTAATCTTGAACAGCATTGGTGGGGTGGTATGGTTATGCAATATCATAAACATCTTTATCCCGGTTTTAAGAAACGTTATCGTTGGAATGGTTATTATAATGAAACTCTAGGTACTATTGAAAAAGGTAGTTATACTAGTCTTTATGATTATTTGACTATTCCATTTAAAGAAACTAACATAGGAGAAATTAATAATGTAAGTGATGTTCTTAAAGCATTCCAAACTTATGGTAAGAATTTACTTTCATTTGCTGTTAATTTCAAACTTAATTATGAACTTCTTCCTGAACATGAAAAAGCAAATATTAGACGTAATTTAGGTGATTTACTTTATGTAGGTGCTGCTATTATTGGAGCAATTGCTATAACTGGTATGGGTGGAGATGATGATGAAAGTATTATATATAATCTTATGCTTTATCACGCTGACCGTCTTGCTTCTGAGGCTGCTTCATTTACTCCATTTAGTGCTTATGCTGAAGGTAAAAAGCTATGGTCTAGTCCTGCTGCTATTGGACAAACTATTAATGACTTACTTGGTACTACTGCTATGGCCGCTAGATTCCTTATTGAAGAGGACTTTACTGAGGAATATACTACTGGTAGATATAAAGGTATGAATAAGTTTGAAGTTATGGCTGTTCGTAATATACCTGTTGTTCGTAGTATTAATCGAGTTCTTGATTTACCTAATAATAATAGTTATTATAAACTTGATGAAAATATACTTAGTATTATACCTTATAAAGATATAGCTAAAGATATATTTGAATAAGCTGGACTTGAACCTAGTAAAAAATAAGGGGCTTGCCTATGGTATCACTACCTAGACAAGCCCCTTTTCTTTTATCTTAATTAAAACCATCATCATTATTACCAATAACACACATAAGAATAACAAAAACTATAATACCAACAACAAATAGTTTTCCACTATACTTATCCATAGCTTCACTATCACTAATATTATTAGCAACAGCTAATAGTTTAACACCACCAAATATAATTCCAATAAGAACAATAAATGCAACCATAATTATAATATATTTAAGTTTAACAATAAAATAAAAATAAACCCCAGTAGTAAGACTAGCTTATCTACCGAGGTTTCAATCGTGCCAACGACTATAAGTTTAAGGATTAGTAGAACGCTCCGCTTCGCTACGCTCAACTCCCCGTGGAGGATGGAATAGACTAGTATTCATTCAATCAATATAATCATTATCATTAATAACTATACTAATATTACTAGCGCAACTACCATTCCATCCTCTACGGGGAGTATAGCGAAGAGTGCGTAGCACTCGTAGCGGTTCCAAGCTAATCATTAAATTTAATAAAGCCAGCCCTATTAGAGCTAGCTTTAAGTATAACATATAAACCATTAGCATTAATACTATTTACTTCTTTAGTCCATATTTAGCCCATTGAAGAACAAATCCAAGACCTTCCCAAATTTTATCTTCAGCTTTAATTCGAGCATAATTAGAACCAACATTTAAATTAAAGTTTTCAGGTTTTACACAAGCTGCTTGACCATGAACTTCAAATCCAGTAAGACAAGTAAGAGTAGTATTAGTTGTTTTAGTACCAACTTTTACATTTTCAATATCTTTAATAAATCTCTTAATATCATTCTCTTTAAGAACATCTCCAGCAGGGTCTTCAAGTTTATAATAAGCTTTATCAAACTCTTTAGCAGGACTCCAAGATTTATATCCATTTGGATAAGTTACTTCATAACCATCTTCTTCAAAAAAATGATTACCAATTCTATAACCTTTGTCATTTGCTTCACGAGCTGTCATAGGAACAGCTTCAATCATTTTAACTCCAATAAATTTAGCCATAATTTTAAAATTTAATTATTTATTTAACCGTAGTAGTAATTATTACAAATTTATCATCTACCGGTTCAACATCAATAGCCTGAAATTCTTTATATTCAGTATCTTCAACTAAAACAAGTTTATCTTCATCAAATTGTTGAAGTTTATCAATAAGTTCTTTAACTGTCATAGTTTATTCTTTTTCAAGTTTGTTAATAATATCTTTAATATAATCACTAGGAAAACTTCCTTCAAGTCTAGCTAATTCTTTTCTTTTATAATCATTATCGACTTTAGTAATAACAGTAGTAGGAAATTTAGTAATTTCTTTTCTTAGAATATCATCTAGATTTGTATTACGAATATTAAGAGTAATATCACAATTAGCTTCATTAATAGCATCAGTTATATTTTTAATTGCTATTTTACAAGCATCACAACCATCTCTAGTAAAACAATCAATACGTATCATAACACAATAGCATTATTTTTAACAGCTTCTTTAATAGTATTAGGAACTCTAAGAAGAGTATTCTTAATCATTTCAGTAGTAAGACTATCAGAATATACATAAGTAGCATAAGTTCTCCAACTATCTTTAATCACAATAGCAAATTTGTTAGGATTATCAATATTAGTTTGAATGTATTCTACTTTAGTATTTTGATATTTCCACATCCAAGCAATAGCATCAGCACATTTAGCACGAGTTATACAATCATGTTCATCAATAAACGCTTCAACAAATATATTATTTGTTTGTCTTGTAGGTTCATCTCCAGTAAGATAATTAATATCATTACGAAGTTCTTCCCAAGTAACAGAATTAATATATCGTTTATATTCTGTATCATCTCGATATATAATACAAGTAGGATATTCAGTAATATTCTTACCAGCAACAGCCTTTTCAAGTATCATATCTTCAAGAATAAGATGGTCAGGAAGATTTTTAAAATTACATTGAACATTAGTACCAAATAAAGCTATATCAATAGCTTCTCTCATAGCTTCTGTTTTATCTTTATCAGCACTTTTATAATAAAATTCAATTTTAACCATAGTATTCGTATAATATAATGAGAATTTATAAAATTAGCTATTTTAAAGCCCCACATTGAATGATATTCATATCGTGATAGATTAATCACAATAGCAATTAAAATTCAATGTAGGGCAAAAGAATTGTATCTATGACTATCCTAACAGCTTGCGAAGATATTTCCTAATAGTGTAATCGCTTTGCACACCACGTAGAATATCACCATCACAATAAGCAGTAGGAGCATCACTAATACCAATACTACGTGCTTCTTGTCTACCAGTATCAGTATATAGATTATACCTAATAAGATTAAACCTACCGGCAAACTCAGGTAGAGCAAGAGCTTTGTGAAGCCTTTCTTCAAAAAGTTTACTAACATTACAATCAGGTAAATAAAACAAGATTAACTTTTTCATAGATAAACTTCATTACCTTTAATTTTAGCATCACTAAGATAACTTTTAAAATTTTCAACACTTCTACACCATAAAGGTTCAAGTCCATCAATTTTATAAATAACAGCAGGAATCCATTCACCTGTATCTGGATGTTTCATTTCAGTAATACTAATAATTATATATTCAACAGACGTTTTATTATGAATATAACGAGCACCAACTTTAAGCTTTAGCTGCTCCCCCTGTTCCTTCTCCAAATCCTTTGTTTCCACGTTCACTTTCTCCTAATTCTTCAATAGATTCAACTTCTTTCCAACTAATTCTTTCAGCACTATTAATAATTAATTGACAACATCTATCTTTACCATCACAATTATATGGTGGAGTAGAAACTTTAGCAAGTATGTTAGTCATTGTAGTTCTAACATTATTAAGTTTAAGTCTAGAATTGCCAACCATACTATCAGGTAAATGCATATGTTCTCTCAACTTATCAACTACTTCAACAAGAGTAGATACAGCATGAACTAAATCTCTAGAAGTACGATTCTTAAAAATAATAAGAAGTTCTCCACGATAACCACTATCCAAGGTCCCAGGACTATTACTAATATAAAAGTCAGATTTAGTAAGATTACTTCTAGGACGTAAAGACATTTCATTAGGCTCACCATTAGCATCATTTCCAATATTAAATGCTAAACCTGTATGATAAATAAATCTATCTTTATCTTTATCATATTCACAATGAATAGGATAAACATCCATACAAGCATCACCTTCTTTACCATAAGCAGGTAGAATAGGTTGAACATTACAATACTGTTCTACATCTACAACATCTCCACTAAGAAGTTTAATCTCTTTCAGTTTAAATACTTTTACTTCCATATATAATTAAATTATTAAATTAAAGAGCTTCTGCAAGTACAAAAGCATTTTCTATTTTTCTTGATTTATCACCATAACAAATACTATCAAATCGCTTAGTACCTTCAATATTATCTATATTAGAATAATATCCACTAATAGCATTAACTGCACCCCAAGCTGTACCAAGAATATCTCTTTGACCTGGACCATCAAAATAATAACTATAAGTATCAGAAATAACATTCATTTTTCTACTACTTATTTTACTATCAGTTAAAGCTAAACCACTACGATAAGCAATATCTTTAATAGTATGACCTGTATCTTTTAAACGTTGAATTTCATCACTAGTAAGAAGATTTTTTCCAATAAATTGAATTACATCTTCATCAGTAACTTTAATATTAGCAAGTAAATTACAATATTGACCAAATTCTTCAGATTTAATTTTACTAATTCCAAGTATTTCTTGCGCAACAGAAATCTTATTATGAACACTAGTTGTATGTCGAAAACTAACATAATTACTACTAGTACGAATAGCAGCATTAAGAGTATTTTGACAAATAACTCTAATAGGAGTAAATAAAATCTTAACTCCACCACTACCATCATGAGTATTAGTAAATACTAGATAATTTTCAACAGGGTCACCTTTAACAAGAATATTATTAGGAAGTTTAGCACTTACAAATATTCTTTCACCATTTCCCCAAAATCCAGCAGTTTGCCAAATAGCAGAATTTTTACCAATAGCGTCATCAAAGAAATTAAAAGCATCATTGTTTTGTACAATAGTATATTTACTTTTAACAACACCTAAAGGAATATTGTAATCAGTACGATAGGTAGCAAAGGCGTTATCACACTTACGATAAATGTCAGTACCAAAAACATGAGCGCCTTCTTTTTGTTCTTTAATAATTCTATCAAGTTCTTCATCAGTTCCAGTAAGTTTAATAGGCATTTTACCAACTAGTTCACATTTAGCTACATTAAAATTAAGTCCAGCTTTAAGCATAACTTCTTTAGCAGTAGCACAATCTGATACATTAATAGCACCAGAATAAGCCCAAGGTTTACCTTTTACTTTATACATATTATTTATGACTTATACGTAACATAACACTTTCAATATCTCTAACAGCTTGGTCTTTATTAACGCCATAAGTATTCATATACCATTTTATTAATTCTTTTACTTTTTCTTCTAGTTCCATAATTAACAAGATTAGCAGTGTTGACTCCCCGTGGAGGATGAACTTAATTCTGTCCTCTACGGGGAGTATAACCAAATTATTTAATAATAAGACTAGTATTTTCAACAAGTTTAGCTATACTAATATCTCTACCATCATTAAGAATATTCTTCATAGTAGTTTTATTAATACTACTACTTCTAGTCATTTCATGTTGATGATTAAAGAAAGTATTAAGTAAATCAAAATTAATTTTATTAGCTAAATCACCAATAGGTTTTTCAATTTCAAATTTAACTTTAATACAATCTAAATCATCAAGCGTAAAATAACCTCCAGTTTCTTCTCTAAGTCTAGCAGATTGTTCAGGATATTTTTCAGTAAATTTATCATTAATTTGTTCAAGAAGAACATCTCTACTAAATGAGAAATTACTATCAATCATATCATTATCCCAAAGAGATTGTAAATGTTCAAGAACTAAATCAATAAATATTTGATTAAGATTTTCATCAATCTCAACACATTTACTGTTCTTAGTATAGAGTTTACTATCAACTAAATTAATAACTTTATTACCAGACTTACCTAAATCTCCATAAGCAATAACAGCATCAAGCATAACTCTTTTAAGTCTTTCAGCATTGTTTTCTTTAGTTTTACGAAGAACAGCTAATCGTTGCTCTTCTTTTTTACAAGATTCAGCTTCAAGATTAAGTACAGTATATGCTTTACGATAACCATCAAGTTTAGATTTAAGACTTTCTTGTGTAATAGCAAGACGTTCTTCAAGTTCAGGAGTTAATTCACCTCCATTTTCTTCTAACTCAAGAAATATATCCTCAAGTTCAGTCGTAATATTATAAATACTTGCCATTATTTTCTACGTTTAGATACATTATAAGCAGAACGATAATAAGGATTTAAATAACCAAATAAATGAGTATAATCACTAGCAGTCATTTTATCAGTATTAGTTCTATATTTATAACTAGCCTCAATATACTTTTTCCATAGTTTTTTACTTAAACCAAGATTACCAACAAATCCACCATTTTCAAATACAGCAGCTTCTGTATTTTTAGTAGTTCTAAAACGGTTATTAAAACAATAAAATCTTCTTCTCATAACTTTAATATTTAAATAGTTAATAATTTATATATTATGTCTCATTTCCTCATACGCTTCTTTTTCAAGTTCAACAGTAACATCTTCAAGACGAATACCTCTTAAACAAGAACATTCTTCCCATTGAATATTATAATAAGCATTAAGTAACAGTAAATTAGTATTATTAGCATCAGCAGCCATAATCCAATTATCAGGAGCTATTTCTATTTCAACACAATCAATAGTTATTGTAGGACGAGGAGTCCATCCTTTATTAATTTTATAAAGATACTTATTAAATACACAATCAGGACAATTTCCAATATGTTTATTTTTAACATATTTACATAAAAGTGTTACTTCTTTACCATCTTTACACCTAATTGTAGTATAAAGAAATTCTTCACCATCATTTAAGTCATCAGTGAAATTAGTATCACTATAATTTTCAATATGAAAATGTTTAAGTTTATCAATCTATGAAATCATATCCAAGTTCCATTAAATTATTTCTAATCATACCAGCTATAAGTCGTGCATTTGGATGAGGAATACCAGTAGTACCATAATAACGTAAATCAATAATATGACGCCATTCATTAATAGAATATGTATAGACACAACGTGTAGCAGTATCAAGAGGAAGAACACCCCGAGCATCTTGACGATGCATACCAAATTCATCAATAAGAGCTTTATAATTAAAAAAACTATCATTACAAGAACTAATATAATGATATGCTTTTTGATGTTCTATATTATCATCAATCCAATCAGCAAATAAAGGCTCTTCATTAAAATGCGTAGCAATTTCATCACTCATCCAATGAGGTCTACAAATCGTTCCATCTTCATAAACATATCTAGTTGATTTTTCAGCAATACTATTAGGACTAACACGATTTAGTTCACGAGAAGTACTAATTTGTGTATCAACACAAAAAGTATATCTCATCATATGAAATCCTATTTCAGTATTACGAAAATCTTCAATAGGAACAATATATTTAGATAGATAACCAAATTGTGTTTTATGGTCTAAAACCCAATTACCATTAACAGTTATATAATAAACATGTTTTTCATAATGATAACTAAAACCAATAGTATTAGCATAATTAATAACAATAGTTTCTAAAGTTTTATCACTATCATTAGCTATTATATAATAAGTTCCATGACGAAACATACTCCAATGTTCACTATCTATAAGTCTTTTAATAGTAGCTTGATCATTACCTATTTCTCTACCATAACAAACTCTTGCGCATCTAGCAACATGAGCTTTAGCATCACCTCCTTGTTGCCAAAGTTCAACTTTAGGTTCAATTATTTTCATTTTCTTGATTATTATAAAAATCTTTAACTACATTTTCAAACATACTATAAAAATGTTCTTTAGGTATAATATTAATAGGTTGTATAGAATCAAGCTCTTTAAAAAACTCTTTAAGACCTTTATTTCTAATCCATAAAGTATCATAAGTAGCAGTTATATAATTATCTTTATCCATGTCACAAGCTATAAAGCAAGTTTCACTATCAAGCTTATCTATACATTCTTTACATACAATAGCCTCAGCTATTTGTTTACTCTTACTAGCATCTTCTTCAACAGAATTTCCAAGTGGAGTATAACCAATAACTTTACCACAACATATACAAACTCTAGCAAGAGCATTTATACCAAAAATAGGATGTAATTTCATACTATATAATCAGTTACAAATTTAAGAACTTTATAGAAAAGACCAACAAGAGTACCAGTATTATCAATAACATAATCATCTTTATTAATTGTTATTTGTTCACTTTCGTGACTTTCATGATTATCATTACTAGATTTTCTATCTACTCTAATTATCATTCCTCCACAATCTTTAATAGCTTTACATTCATCATTATCAAATCTAGCATCAGCTATGATACATTGTCCTTTACTATTTCTTATATCAAATGCTTTATTCATAGTATAACGAATAAAAGCTTCTCTCCAAAAATGATTTCTAATAATGTTAGTACCATAATATTGAAGAAGAACTCTAATTTTAATACTAACATTATTATTATATAAAACAAGATATGAAGATAAGTCATTATATTTTAATATAGCATCATTCCATTTATCTACAACATAAGTAGCTTCTTTAATATTAGTAGAAACAATACCAGTTTTAAAATTATAATAATTTTCTTCTTTAATATCTTGTCTATCAAGAAGTTTACGGTCAATATTACAAAATGCAGCAATATCATCTTTAAGTTTATCAGCAAAATGAATAATTATTTCATCATTTTCAACAAACCCATTTTTATGATAAAGAAGCCAAGTATCATAATTAGCTTTCATAATACCATCATGAAGGATATAACTAATCATAGAAGCAACTGTATCTTTACCACTTCCTTTAAATCCTTTAATACCAACAATAGTAACTTTATTAATACTCATAATAATTTGTTTTTGTTTATCAAGACAAATATAAAAATATAATAGGAATTTACTAGTAATAATGATGCTGAATTTAATGTTAAATATCATAGTGAGAATGACGCATTTTAAGGCTTGCCATGACACGCAAATCTTATCGTGATAGATTAATCATTCTGATATATAAAATTGAATACAGGCAAAAAGAATCATGTCTACGAGCGTGTCATATACAATTTTACACCCATGTAAAATAGAAAAGCCTAGCACATCATATTGTGTACTAGGCTTCACCTTATTCAATATCTATATGATAAATAATACAAAAATCATTACGTTCTTCTACAAACTTAACATTAATATTAAAATCATCTTTAGACATAACAAAAGAATTACGTAGTCTTGTATCGAGAAGTCTAATAACTCTATTAGGAATATATAACTTAAATCCAGTATTAGCATCTCGAACAACAGGAATACTATTATTAACTTTATTATCATTATACAAAATCACATAAAGTTCATTACTTTTAGTTATATCATTATATCTAACAGCAAAATTATAACTTTTAGCATCATAATCAGTAAATAGAATAATAGATTTATAATAACAACTAAAATAAGATTTAGTTCTATCAAAATTATTATTTCTAATTACATTATAATCTAGTATCTCCATTTATAACAACAGTTTTAATATGAAATGGAACTCTAGAAACACCACTCCGTTCACCATATTCTATATGAACAGTTCTACCAATATAAGATTGAGAATCAAATAAAACTTCCTGTTGAACGATATGACTAATGCTTAAACGAGTTTCAAACTTTTCATTATTAATATCATTTTTACAAAGAAGAATAGGTAAATCACGTTTCTTTTCTTTATAAATATCAAGAATTATAAAATCTCCCTCAGCAGCATCTTTAAACTTCTCCATATAATTAGCTCTACGTCTACCATATTGATAATCAGTTTCAGCATTACGAAGTATAAGACCTTCAAAACCTAGATTAATAAAATGATTTCTAGCGTCAATAGCTTCATTATTATTAGTAATATATCCGCTAGGAAGAATAATCAATCGTTCTTTATTATTATAATGTTCTTTAATATTATTAAAGCGAGTAGGCATTTTAATATGATAACGATATGTATTTCTATGAGTTTGATTACCTTCCATCATAATATCATAACACCAAAACTGAAGAAGTTTATTTTCAACACAATTAGCATCTTTAACAAAATGATTAATTTGATTAACAGTATAACCGGGAAGATAAACTTCACCATCAAGTGCTGCAAATCCGTTAATCATATCGTCGATAATATTTGTATTAATAGTAGCAAGCAAATAATCTTCAAGATAGCCAAGAGTATGCCAAGTAAGACCTTCACGACTTTGGAAACGAAGCCTAACAGGTTTAAACATATCATTTTGAGTATAAGCAGTAACAATACAACGTAGACCATTAATCTTATACTGACCATACATACAACTGACTTTTTTCCAAACATTACCATTATACGTTTTAGCAAGCATTGGAAGTAGAAGATTACTGTTTCCATTACTAAGGTCTTTAGGTAGATAAGTATTTAGAAAATTAAATAGAGTATCATTATCTCCATCCTCCACGGGGGGTAAACCCTGCATATCACAAAGTTCATTAAGATATGTATATCCTTGTTTAATCTTATCATTATATCTACTTTCAAGTTCTTTTTGACCATCTTTTTGAGTAACAGCATAAACTTCTTTACGAATATTACCTCGAACAAGACCATAAAAAACAGTGATACTATTAGTACCACTGTCAAGTTCAGCCCACCAAACAGTAGGCACACCATTATTATTTCTACGATAAAGTTTATTCATTATGTTCACTTATTTTTAAACCATTAAATGCAAAACTAACAGCTTTACCACCTAGAAGTTTAGCTTTACGCTGAACAATCGTTTCCTTTTTAGGCTCAATAGCCTTTGCAATACCAGTGCTAACATCAATGGGTTTACCTGTAAAGACATCTTTTGATTGATTAACTCTGCTAGCACTTCTAGTGCGTTTCCTTGGTTCTTTACTATAATATCGTACTGGGTTTATTCTCTCGAAATCAAGATTTTTTTCATGTATATCAATAATTCTTTTAATAATAGTATTACGATAATCAATATAACTTTGAGCTTTTTCTGGATGATGCTCTAGAACAAGATAAAGTTTATCAAGAATATATTCAATACTAGAAAGAGTAATACGATAACCATAATTAATAGTTTGTCTAGGACGAGAGCCATCAGGATAAATAATAGTACAATCTAAATCTTTAATATAAGATTCAATTGCATCAGCCATTGTAGATTTATCAATAACATAATTAATATATCTAACATCTCTATCATCTAGCTTTTCTTCATATCCTTTTATTATCATAGATTTTCTTTCTTACATTTATAAATAATAATACGAGTTGGTTTACCTATAAGACAATGATTATATTTAAACCATTCAATAATATCAAATGTAGGATAAGTTTTAGCTATTCCTTCAATAAGAACATAACCTTCTTGATAATTAAAATTACTATGAATAGTTCCACCATTATCAGTATCAAGTAAGCTAAACTTTTTGATATATTCAACGTCATCATTAGAAGATAGATTAATTTCTCCATAACAATAAATATCTTTTTTATTAATACGTTTATTATCTATATCAAGATATTCAAATTTATCAAGATTTTGTTCATCTTCTTCAGTAATTGGACGCATAACAGTATATGTAATACCAGCTAGACTTTTAGTATGGCAAAGTATCACTTTCTTCCGTATCCCAAGTAAATTCAGTTTCTTCTCCATAATTATCTTCTATATATTTAACAACTTGTTGAGTTAATTCATTAATAACATTTGTAGAATAACTACTTCTTAATTCTGCAAAATCTTTAACACCAAGTTCTTTAGGAATAATAATAGGTATAATATCATAATCATTCTTAAGAATCACAGCTTCCATAAGACCAGTTCTATCATTATCCATAAGACTAATAAGAAAACCATTTCGATTAAGTTTACTACGAAGCCAATCATATTCAATTTGACGAAGTTTATAAGTTTCATGTGGAATATTTACAACACCAATAGCCTTAGACTCAAGGGTAGACCCCCCGTAGAGGATGGAATGATTAATACTCTTTAGATAACATTCAAGACTTAATCTATCTTTAGTAGATTTAGTTATAATAATAACGTCATAATTATCTAATTCAAGATTAATAACTCCTTCAATAGTATTACCATTAGTTATAAACTTAACTTCAGTTTTCTTATTTCTATTTGGAAAATACAATTTAACATTAACTATTCCTCTTTTATCTTGTCCAAGAACGTAACCATAACATAAATCTGTTTTATTTTTATCATAAAAATATTTAGGAATAGGATTAGTTGAACGATTAATATAAAATTGGTCAACAGGATAAACAAAATGAGTATTAAGAAAATTAAGATTAATACCAAATTGTCCCCAATACTTAGCATCTAAATTATTCCACGGACGAGTAACAAGTTCAATAATAGGTTTATGATTACGTACATTACTAATAGCCCTAGTAATATTATAATCGTTGTTTTCATCTTTATCTTGTCCATAAATAATATTTCTAAAAGTATAAGCAATATGTTTAAGAACAAATAGAAATTGACTTTTAATAGAAATATCAATTTGCTTATGAACAATTTCAGAGAGTACAGTTGCAGCAGCATCTATACAATCTCCCCACCAATATCCAGCAAAATCTCTTCCTTTAAGTTTATTCCTATTATCGTATCTAAAACCAAAACTAGGATGAGTATCTTCACGAAAAGGACTAGATATAAATTCTCCTGTATCTATACAATGTTGTATATCTTCAACACTAATTCCAGTATAAGTACTAAAAATAGTAATTTGACTAACTTTAGAGAAAATATAATCTTTAGTTAAAATAGTATTACTAATATTTCTTTTCATAATATTTCTAATTTGACCTTTATCGTGAACATATAAAAAAAGAGGATTAGGTACTAAAATAGTACCCAATCCTCTTGCATACAACTATTTAACTAACTTTAATTTTTTAAAATGGTAAATCTTCTGTTGGATTAACAAAAGCACCAGCAGCATCATTACCACCGTCAAATGGACTAAAATCTCCACCTCCATTAAATCCACCAACAGGATTCATAGGAGCAGCAGTTTGAATACCAGGCATTACACCAACACCAGGCATAGCAACATTTGGCTGTTTAGCTTGTTCGGCAGATTTTTGATAAACAATACTTTCTTTATAAGGGTCAATATGCAAACTAGGAGCAGATTGTTCTTTATAAAGTTCAATAACTCCATCATTGATAAATGTAGGAAATCCTAAATCACCAAATGAAGATTTACTTCCAACAACAGCACGCCATTTACCATCAGTTTTAACGAAACGAAGAAGCTTCATCCAAATAGTAATAGGTTTACCTTTAGCATCATTATAAACAGGCTTACCATTATTGTTAAGTAACTTAACATAATTTTCAAATACAGTATTATAACCAGCTATAACTTCTTCAGCTTCAACAGGTACATACTGCATATTTTCATCAAAATCTTCAAAAGGCAAAGTAAGAGCATCAATTTCTTCTTCTGTTAAATCACGACCTTTAAGAACAAATACATTATATATATGTTTCATAAAGCGGAAAATGTTATCAACTTTCCAAGCACCTTTACCGCCAGGAATAGTTTCAACATTACTTTCAACAGGAAGAAAACGTTGAGTTACATAACGACGTTCATTGATATTTTCATGATTACTAGCAAAAGTAAATGTAAGATAAGAAATACTCATACCAGCAAACGAAGGCACACCTTGAACATCATCTTTCAGTGTAGTCCGATCAACTTTAACATCTTCAAGATGACCAATAAACAAGCCATTAGCTTTATTACAATCAGTACGTTCATCAAACTTTTTACGAGTTACATCACGTAAATCGTTATTGATACCTCTACCTCTACGTTTTTTAGAAGTTTGTACTTCTGCATTAGCAGTTTGTTCAGCACTTGCTACAACAGTAGCTTCATTCTTAATTTCTTTTTCTGTCGACATAATTAAAGTAATTAAAAGAATTATTAGATAAAATAAGAGCTGCACTATTAGCAATACTAACAATGCAGCTCTATGTTCAAGATACTATATTTCTAGGACGAAGATTTGATTATTCAGCAGTTTCTTCTTTTTCAGCTTTCTTACCGATACGAATAGGTTCTTCATCTTTATATTCGGTAAGCATTGCAATCTTAACAACAATATCTTTATGACCGTTATTAACAACAGCTTCTTGCAAGTTATCAATATCTACTGTATAAACACGATTCTTAGAAGTAGCTTCTTCATCAGTCATATTAGATTTTAACTGTTTCCAAACATTAGAATCAGTAAAGTTAAGAGTTACACCAATACCAGACAAAGCAGCAGTATTAGCACATTTAGAACCTTTAACTTTAACAACTTCATCACCTTGAATACAGCTAACCAAAAGTTCTTTCTGTTCATCTTCGGTAATACCTTCACGACCAAGAGCAGCTTTCAGTTCTTCATTAGAAGAAGATAAAGCACCTTCAAGAGTTTCTTGGAAATAAGTATTAACATACTTAATTTTATCATTCTTAGTCATACGAACACGAGTAGTGCAAGGATTACCATTCTTATCTAATTCAGCAATACCTTTAGCCAAAGCCCAAATATCAAATTCAGCATGAACAGCCATAGCAGCTTCGGGAGATTCAATATCCAAACCTTGTTCTTCACAGAAAGCAACAACTTCGGGTACTTTATTGATAATAGCATTATCAATATTTGCACAGTTATTAATGAACATTACATATTCACCATGAGCAATGCCGAGAGCTTTAGAAACTTGGGCAGTCATACGGAAACTACCGGGAGTAGAAACAACTACCAATTCAGGTTCTTCACTAACTGCTCTTTGACCAGCATTAACAATACCCATACCAAAACTCAAACCTTTCTTAAAGTCTTTCATAATTTTTGTAATTTAAAAGTGAATAATATCAGTCATACGACTGTTTTGTTTAATAATAATTTCTCTAGTTTGTTTATGTTATTGAATTTCAGTAATATCAATAATATCTTCATTACTTAAATCAATACCTTGCATAGTCTTTAATTCTTCTATGCTTAAACAGCCCATAATTAAATCATTAGCAATTTCACGAGCACCATAAACAAATGCTCTATGACCTATCATTATTTTAGGATATTTCTTATAAGTATCTTTTTCAAAACATCCAGCAACAATAGCATCTTTATAAGTAAACTCACCAGTAGCAACCATATTACGTTCTCCAATTTTACGATAAAAACGATAACTAGTAATATAATCAATAGGAACAGCAGGTATTCTATAAACAGGAACTTTACCAGTAGAAGCAATTTGTTTAGCTTCATTAGTATTAGTAGCTATTTCAAACTTACCATTAAGTTGATATTCTTTATATACATTACCATTATAATCTTTATAATATTTAACAGGATAAACATATATATGTTCATGGTCTTTATCTTCTGCATTTTTAGTTTGTGCCTCTTTGGAAGCAAGACACTTAATACAGTCAGATGGAAGTTTATCTTCATCATAAGCATTAAAGCCATCTGTATATTCGTACAGAGCGCGATAATTATCTACTTTTTCCCAACTCACGCTGCCTTTGACAAGTAATGCCCTAATAATGTGAACATCAACACCTGTTTTACCTTGAACTACATGAATATGTTCAATGCAAGTAGAAAATGGAAGTCTAAGGTCTTTAGCTCTCATTGCAATAGCAAGACCATCTTCAACAGACTTAATACCACATTTATCACTACGCATAACACGTTTGATAAATACTTCAAGACTTGCAATTTCAGCTTCACTCATATAATTAAGCTGATATGGAGCAACAGAATGTTGAACACCATGTTGTTTTTCAATACCACTATTACTAACAGTAACAGTAGTATCATTAACTTTAACTTCTTTATCTTCGTCCATTCTATCAAAGAGCGATTTTGATTACACAACAAATGTAACTATTATATTTATACTAGCAAATAATATCATCAAAATTTTGAGCACTAATATCAGAATTAGCATTCTGTATAACTTCATGATTAACTGATAACTTTTCCTTTTTAAGACTTGCTTCTTCAATAGTACCAACTATATAAAGTTTATGTACTTTAAGTTTTGATTGACTACAATTAACATTATTATAACGATAAATAAGTTCATCTATTGTATCACATAAAGGTGAGGTTAAAATCCATTCGTCTACGCTTGTTTCTAGACTGTCAGTTGAACTATTTTTTATAGATAATACTCTTAATAAGCCATCATTAAAAGCCTTTAAATTCAGCGTGGAAATAGCCTTAGATTTGATTGTACGAACAGTCCCTTTCTTGCTTCCAGACTTGTACAAAACAGGAATACCATTATCATCAACTAGAACTTTATCTTCAATTTTATCGTGATAATCACCACAAATTTCACCTAATTTATCATTAATATATTTAGTTACAGTAGCAGCATATTCACCTCTCTTACTAATAATAAGAAATCGTTTGTCAGGATTATCTTTAATAATTTCAACTATTCTTTCTAGCTTACAAACATTATCAGAACATATAAGCATACGTTCACGAACAATATTATAAAAAGTCTTAACTCGTTCAGCAAGAACAAGAGGATTATAACATTCATCAATTTGTTTACTAAAAGGATTAGTCATATCCATATCAACACTCCATCCATTATATTCAGCTATTTCTGTAATATATTGAATAGCACTACGTCCATCTTGAGTACCATTTCGAGCACATTTAATATTATCAAGATTACCAAATACTTGAATAGTCTGAGTAATAAATTCAGTATATTTATCGTAATTAACAATATCATCTTGATTAACAAACAAAATTGGCTCTCTGTGTTCCTCTACGGGGAGTAAAACCCGCATAGCATTAATACCACTAGAACTTATATTATCATTAATAGGAGGAATATTAGTATAAATTTCTTTTAGCTTGGCAGTATCAATAGTATCTTTAGTTATAATCATAAGTTTAAATCTAGCATGATTAAAAACTGTATTACAAGAAAGATTCCATTCATTAACTCCAACAACAATAGAAATATCACAACTATAATTATATCTACTATTAACATAAGTATGAGTAAGAATATTAATAGTATCTATATTTATATTATGATTTTTAAGACCATCAACAATTTCAGTTCTTCTTTTCCAATTATCTGTAACAATAAGTATTTTAAGATTAGGATTTTTATTCCTCATCAGAGTAATAACTCTACTTATAATTTCAGAATAATCAAGAGGCTGAACACAATGGATAGTTCCAATACCTTTATAATCTTTAGAACCCCATTTATTAATAAGTTTACTATATGATTCTTCAACTATATTTCTCATCCAAAATCATCTTCATTAAAAATAGGATTATACATACCACTATATTTTTTAATTTTACTTTTACCTTTACCTTTAGGAGAAATTTTAAGTTTGATAGGATTAATAATCTTCATAGCTTCTTGATAATAAAATTTAAAATTAATATCTCTAAGAGAAATATCTTTATCATCAAGACTATTAATAACTGTCACAACAGAACCAGCTGCCATTCTACTACGAGAACCATTATCGTTATGAACTTTCTCAATAATATAACCTCTATTAGAAACATAAAACCTAACATATCTTTGACAAACAACATGAGTAACTTGTCCATTTTCAATTTTAGTTTCTTCTACATGAAATTGTTTACCTACATTTTGAGTAAGACAAAAGTCAAGAATATTAGTAGCTTCTTGAAGAGTATCCATTACAGGTTTATTCTTAAGAAAATAGTTTTCAATAGCTTGAGCAACAATAGGCATAGAATAACCTTTAGTTAAATCTAAAGAATACATCATAGGATTAAGAGCACCTTTAGATTCAAGTTTAAGTTTATGAACACCATTTTTAATAACTCTAAATTGGCTAAGATAATTATTTATATCTCTACTAACAAGACAATGATAATAATCAGTATCAAACTTAAGTTTAGTAGTTTGTTCCCAATCATCTTTAATACGATTATAAACATCAATATCTCGTTTATAAAGTTTAATAACAATACCATCTGTATTAGCACTTAACACATGAATATTGTGTAACTCTAATTCCTCAACCAACATTAGCATCATTAACTGCCCATTAATAGTAGTTTTAAGTACAGCTAATCTATCATAAAGATTACCATTTTCAAATCCAAGTTTACCATAAACAGAATTAATAACAATCTTTAAAACTAAAGCTAAAGTATCTCTATCAATTCCGTCAACAGTATCTTCATCGCTGTGTTTAACTTCAACTCTTTTATTTTTAAGCCCACCAATAAGATTACAAAAAGCATTTGTATCAAGATGAGCTGGAGCTACTTTATGAGCAGCAATAATACTAGGATACATACTATTAATATCAGCATGAATATAAACATAATCATCGTCATTAAGAACATCGTATTGACCCCCCGTAGAGGATGGAAATAATTCTCTTCCACTACTCCAAAGTTCAACAGGATTATCTTGACTATGTAAACCTCCAGTTGCAACAGTATAAGTTACATTTCCAATTTTAACTTCTTTACTAAACGCATCTTTATTAACTCTATAAATAGTAGTTTTAAGACATTCATCAAGAAAGTCTTGCATAGGTTTAGTTTTAAATTTAATAAAAGGAAAAATAACTTTCTTAAAACTCATAGCAGTTCTTTCAGTTTTCTTACCTTTCCATTGTTCAGGAGCAAGACCACTAAATTTACTATAAAATTTCTCAAAAAGAATATCAGCAGTTTTACTACGACTAGAATTAAGAACATCTACATCATAAGCTTTACTAATAGCATAACGAGATTTAATTTCTTCTGGATAAAGACGAACTATTTCAGCTACAATGAAAACATCATTAAGATTATAATGCATCATAGGTTCAATATATTCATCAAGAATAAATCTATCCCATTTATCTACTAGTTTATTAAGCTGTTTAACATTCATTCCTTTAAGGTTAGGAATTTCATTATATAATTCAGCTTCTTCTTCATTAATATCAGGAAGTTCATATTCTAGAAGTTCATACCATTGAAGATTAATAGAAGTTTGCTTTAAACCTTTAGGAACAGGTTTACGTTCACCTGTTTTACTATCTACAACTACACTTGCTTTATTAAGAGCAAATATACACATTACATCAATACCTGTAAATGGTAGTTTATATTTTCTAAGACTATTAAGATAAAAATCAGTTTTAAATTTATCTTTATCATCTTGACTAGAAATAATAGTTTTACTAGTTTCATATAACTTATTAATAAGTTCTTTCGTACTATTCGTACGCATATAAAAACTAAGTAAAGCAGCAATCATAAGATTATCATAATTGAAATTATTAAATCCATACAAGTCAGTACGAATAATATTTCCATTAGAATCCTTATAACATCTAGTCTTATTAATATAATCTATCATAGAAAGTAATTGACTATCATCTGTATATGTTATATAAAAACTATGTTTTTCAACAGTTTTAAGACGAGCCTTAATTTCTTCAACAGATAGTTTTTGAACTAAAGGAATAGCTTTATTATCAGCATTAACACAATCTTTAAAAACTTTAAGATAACTATTAATACTAACAAAAGTAACAGAAAAGAAATTTCTTAAAACTTCAACATCATAAGCTATACAATTAATCATTTATACTATACCATAATTATTTCTATTTTTAGTAGCCCAATTAACATCATCAGCAAAACGCTGTTTAAATATATGATAAAGATTATCATCTTTAAATTTAATAAGAGGAGAATAATTATTAAATATATACTTACCACCAGTAGCCATAAATCTAGGAATATGATTATTACTAATACTAAGATAAGCATCACCAAATATAAATAGATACTTATAATTAATTCTAGCTAATTCTTTCCATAGAATATTACGACATTTATCAATAGCAGTAAGATATGTATTATAATTATTAGAACAAGCACATTTAATACTATAAGTCATATATACATCTTCAGTGTTATTACGTCCAGAATATTCATCATAAAGATTACCAATATCAGTGAATAATTGATAATCTTCACAATAATTTCTATCACCTCTAGGAAATAGGAAAACAATATCTCCATGAATACTTCCTCTACCACCTTGTATATATTTACCTGTATTAAATATACGATTTGGACATCTTTCACAATCAGGATATTCGTCAACAGTTTTACTTGCCATAAGATAATACTAATTGATTACTAGCGCGAGAACAAGCAACATACAATCTACGAAGCATTTCATCTCTATTAGTATAAGGATGACCATATTTATCATAAATCATATCGTTAATATCTACAAATACATTTTTATAAGTAGAACCTTGTGCCCTATGAGAAGTAATTGCAAAACCATAATCTAAATCTCTACTAAATAAAATCTTACCATTACTATTCGTAATATTAGAAGCGATAAGATATTTACGTTTAAAATCAAAATACTGTTTCCATTTACTTCCACGTTCAGAACTACTAGCTTTTTTAGCATCATCAATAAGACTAGTCAACTTCTTATAATACATCTGAAATGTATAGTTATCATAATGGTCAATAACAAATAAAGGTTGAGTTATAGCACCACCATGAATAGCTTGAAACTTAATAAGAAATCCTTTAAACTCATAATCATTATCAACTGTATCAACAATATCTTTAACAATATATTCTTCACTATTGTTTATAATAATATCATTAAAAACATTAACAACAGTAGTATAACTCATTATTAAATCGTTACGAGTAATAAGACTTTTATCAGCATCTTGAATAATCATATGTCTTACATGGTTATTCCATTGTGCAACACGACTATTAGTATAAGCTATAATACGATACAAATCAATATTTTTAGTATATTCTTCATCATTAAAACAAGTATCAATTAAATCAGAAAATTCAGTTTGACCACAAACATAAAATCCTTTAGTTTCTTCATTATAATCTTGTCTATTTTTAGATATATAATCAAGAAATCTCCATCCATTCTTATTATCTATATCTTCTCGAAGAAGTTTAAGAAGTTTACTAATAGGATTATTATCTCCTTGTCGCACAACTTCTTTAAGATAATAAGTATTACTAGCAATAAGAAAAGCTTGACTAGTTTTCTCATTAACAGGTGGAAGCTGAGAACTATCCATAATCTTATAACTTTCATTATAAGCCTGACTATATCTTAGTTGTAATATCAATTAAATTAATATATTTTTCTTTTTCTTCTTTAGGAAGTTTAAAAAAATCAAGAAAAATATAACCAGCATGAGATTTTTTAGCACCAGTTATAACTTGACTAACATTTTTGGGAGTAAAACCATTTATTCTTAAATCTTCTGCTCCATAAAGAATTTTAATATTAACAGGTTTTCTATCTATATTTGCAACACTTATAGCTATATATATTTTATTATTAGTTTTACCGGGAATATATTCATAATTTTTATTAGGATTATAATCTTTCTTATAAATCCATTGATATCCATTATGAATATGTCGTTTTCCTTTACAACATGCAGCAATAGGCCCAGCATGAAAATTACCTTTTTCAGAAGCTTCAGTAGCAGAAGACCATTCTCTAACAATATTACCTAAAATATCTATTTGCAATATAGGAATAGATAAACTATTAAATTCATATTTATTTCCATAATTACCATTATTTTCTCCAAATAAATATTTATTATAAAAATAATTTTCAGAATTACATTTACCTATACAAGTATCTCCATCATTACCATTAACTAAACATCCTCCATTTTCTATTCGTTTATATTTATCAATAAGTTCTTTTTCAATTTTAATACTTTCCTCAATAGTAATATCTATCTTAAAAATATTTACTTTAACTTTAGTAATATCTATAACTTTTTCTTTCCAAAGTTTATTTCTTCTACTAAAACTAAAAGCTCTATTAATTGAACCTTGACCAACATAAAATGGATTAATTTCATTATCATAATAATGAAGATAAACACAAATGCGATTTAAATCATTTAAATGAAAACCATGTTTACTAGGAACATCAGTAGCAAAATTAACTGTTTTACTAGTACGAAATTTAAAACTTACCATATCTTTAAAATTTAAAATTACATTATAAAGATATGGATAAAATTGATAATATACAACTTTCTCCGTTTCGATTTTTAAATAAAATCTACTCTCTTACGAGATAGTCGATGAACCTTACTATTATCATGTTTCACAACATAATGAGTAGTCTTGGCTGCTGATTGTCATATAATAATAGTTTTTCTAGCGTTCACACTTAGATTTTCATCTTATGTTGTAGCACTATTATCTTCACGAGTTTCCAGCAATTAGAAGAATTTTAACTCGGCAATAGCTTTACCGAGCATTATAACTTTAATCTGAAGTTTCTTACATTTATTACTAATATACTTAACAAGTTTAGCATTAAGCATAGAAGCTTCATCAATAATTAAAACTTTAAGACCATCTAGTTTATCTTTTCCAACAGGATTAAAGGCAGGATTTTCAGGGTCAAAATTTTCAATATTAACATCAAGTCTAAAACCAAACAATGATTGAATTGTATTAACTTCTTTTCCACCAATAGAATTACTAAGAACTCTACAAGCTTTATGTGTAGGAGCAGCACAACCTATAACACCACCAGACCATTTGCAATTATTAATAACATATTTAATAACAAATGTCTTACCTGTACCTCCAGCACCACAAAGAGCATTAATATATTTCTTCTCATCCCAAGGCTGTGCAAGAAACTCAATAAGTTCATGCACAGCTATTTCTTGGTCTTTAGTAAACTTAATGTTAGTATCTTTTCTATTACTATTAGCAATATTAAGATTACCAATCATTACAATTCGTTGTTTACATCAATAAGATTATTTTTAACTTTGTCTTCATATTCTTTCCATTCTTGAAAAGCTAAAATAGTAGATTCACTATCACCACGATTATAACATGTAGTAATATGAAACAATTCCTTAGCAAAAGGCATTTTAACAATTTTACCTTTAGCTATAAGTCCAGCAGCAAAAGGAATATAAAATCTAGTATCAACAGTTTTTCTATTTTCACTATCTCTTATAATTTTAATTCTATGATTATATTTATCTAATCGACGAGCATAAACAACTTTCTTTCCTTTAGTTCTGTAACTTTCACCTGTAATGCTATATAGTTTGCCATTGTATTCTACTTTATAAGTACTATCAATATATCTAATAATACCTTCACATTTAGCAACTATAATAACATATTTATTGACTATTCCTTTCTCTTTGGATTTACCTACAACTCCAAATGAGAATTTAAAGCTAACCATAACATACTACTTTCTTTTAATAGTACGCATACGTTTATCAACAGCACGAGTAATACCTTTAAAAGTATTATCCTCTGCAAATTTAGCTTTACGAGCAGCCTTTTTAGCAGATTTCTTAGCAGCAATTTCTTCATCACGTTCTTTTTGTTGTTGAATAACATCAACAATCTCAACATGATAACCACAATAATGAGAAAGAAAATCAATCTTACCACTAGTTCCATTACCAATAGAACTATTCTTAGCTACTTTAATAACTTTACTAGCAGGATTGATTCCAATAACAGCGCCAACATTATTAAGTTGACTAACAACAGAAACTTCATCATACTTTCCCATAAGTACTTTACATTTTTAAAGATTAATAAAACAATTATATTTAATAGTTAAAACTATAATAAATTCAATAATAGTTAGATTAGTAGAGCCACTACGCTACGCTCCGTGGCGACCCCCCGTAGAGGATGGAAGCAAGCTAGTCATCAACTTTCGCTTTAATACTATCATTAAGTTTATTAAGTTTATCAATAAAATGTTCAAGAACTTCTTTATTATATTCACTATCATTAATAATAAATTCAATATTACGATGAAATTCTATATCTTTAATTTGAAGTTTATTAATATCTATATTAATTCGTTCAATCTTTTTATATAGACTAAATACTTCATAAATAAGATATAAAATACATCCAACACAAACTCCAAGAATATATTCAATAGCATTTTCAATCATAAAAATAATAATAAAGTTTACGAATAAGTTCAAATCTAGTATCAGTAATATTATCGATTTTAAATGCTTTGGCAACAAAATCAAAATCACCATATTTAAGTAAAGCATCTATATAATCTTTAATATCACTAAGCCACATAATAGTGCTAACAGAATATCTATCACTATCAGTATTAGTAATATATTGACCAATACCTTTAGCAATAGTATCAGCAGTTATATCATTAATAATAAACTTATCAGTAAACCAATTATCTTTTATATACTGTTTATCAGTATATTTATCACGAAAGGTTTTAGATAGTTTATTACATAAATCAATATAAGAACGAGCAGCAGTTCTATTATTATGATTAACAAATTGAACATCTTTAACTTTAAGAGTTAAGTTCATACCACATTCAATAATACGAACTTTAATTTGTTTTTTATCTTCATTAATATATAGAACAATAGCAAGTTTATCTTTCCAATAACCAGTATTCAAAGTAACTATATCATAAAGTTTAACTTTAAATCCAGATGTAATAGTGCCATCAATTTGTTTATAAGTAATATAATTCATAATAAAACTGTATTAAATTTTTAGTTTAACATTTATTAGCTAGTTCTTTTGCCCTGTATTGAACTCAATATTAATCGTGATAGATTAATCAGATTATATATGAAAATTCAGCAGAGAGCAAAAGAGCCATATCTACGAATGTATTATGAACATAAATAGTTAGTCATTACTAGCAGGCTCTGCATTTTGTTCATTATTCTTACCATCACGTTTAAGACGTTCTTTAAGAATATGTTCAGATACAGAACCAAGTTTACATTCACTAACACAACGACTAACACCTTTAGCATGAGTTACAGCATATACAATAGGATAATTAATATATTTATTATTACCTACTGTACGTTCGATTTTAGAAATTCCAACTTCGGTTACAATACCAACACAAACACCAAGCTTAGTTTGATTATGATATTGATAAGTATATTCCATATAAACTACTTGTCCTTTTTTAAACTTAGCTTGTTCTTCAATATATCTATCTAATAGACCATCGAAAATAAAAGAATCATAATTATCCATTTTAATTATATATTTAAAGTTAATAATATACATACTAAAAAGCCTAGCACTATCTTCACAGACAATACTAGGCAAATCTACAAATACGAAATCATATAAACGAAATGTTTGACACAGACATTGTTATTACTAATTTCACAATCAATAATAACATCATTAATACCAAATCAAATATGACATATAACACTTGGACTATGATAAATATTAATAGCACTATCTTCACAGACTGTACTATTACAAATCTAACAATTTTAGAAATTAAAACGGATAATAGCAATATCATAGTTTCGGAGTTCAATTCCTCCATCATCAGCAAGTGAAATAATACTACTATCTTCACAGACAGTAGTATTAGAAATAAAATCAAAAACTTATGTGGGATTATTTAGCAGATTTATTTGCTTTTCTACGTTTAAGTTCAGCATAAATTTCATCATCGCTAAAATTCTTAAACTTATTCTCTTGTTTATTATTATCAACAGATTGATTAACCATTTTAATAATTTCCTTATATTCTGCATTAGAAGTATCAATAATATGTTGAGCAATCAAATGATTAATTTTAGTATTAGCGTTAACGATATTAATAATCATATCTTTAGCATATTTAGGAAAAACAGCAATAATAGGTTTAAGAATATCTTTATCTTCAATTATACTATCCCAACGATTAATAAGCCAATCAAGTTCAAATTCATTTTCAGTAGCAAGTTTAATAATATCTTCTTGAGTTTTACCAAAATCATTAATATATTTTTGTTCTTTAAGAACATATACAAATAAAACTAAACCTCTAACATATTGGTCTGGAGATAAACCTTTATCTTTAATATCATTAATGAATTTATTAATAAGTTCGCAATCTTCTTTATATTTACAGGTATCACAAGTAATACTATCACAAGATTTATCAAAAACTTCATCAAGAATAACTTTAATATTAATATTTTCCATAATTTTATTTATTTAATCATAATAACCAAAAACATCATTTTCAGGGTCAACAATAGGACTATCATCAACTATTGGTTCCCAAGCAATATCGTCAAAATCTTGACTTAGACATTCTGCATGAATTTCAACACCTTCAACATTATTATTGAAATATGTATCATCTTCAACAAAATAAATATCAGTTCTTTCCATATCTTTATATATAAAATAAACTCCAAGTAGAGGATGATTATCATCAACGTGTTAACTATAACAAACCCAATAAACAAAATGGCAAGAAAATGTAGAAAATGACAAGCAAATGAGAATTAGCTTTAATAAGCTCAACAGCACTATCCATCCTCTACGGGGAGTCTATACTACAAACTTAACTAGCTTCAGAATCTTTATTCTTTTTATGAAGTTCAGTTTCAGTATCAATCATAATACCAATAACTCGTTGACTATCACTAGCAACATCAGCATGAGCTTTAACTAAAGCATCAATGAATAAATCATCTGTATATCTATATTCTCTACGAAGTCCACCATCAGCAGTAACTCTAAACTTATTCCATAAGAAGTCAACATAAGCACCTTTAGAATTACATATTCTTCCATCATCTTCAAGAGTATGAAGAATATTAAGAGAAGTATGGCGTCTAAATGCAGCATTGAATTTAACAATACAAACTACATCAAGAATATGTTGAGGAACATTAATTCCAACAGGAACACCACGTTTATCAGTCTTAGCATCTTTAAAATCATTATCTTCATTAGCTTGACTAACAACATTAGTTTGTTCTTCCTGTTTACGAACTTTACTTTGTTTCTTCTTCCTAGCTTTATTCTTAGGCTGAACAGTTTCACTACTAACAACAGCATTAACTTGTGTATCTTCTTCAGGAACAACAAGTTTACCCTCTTGTTTAGCTTCTTCTAAACTTTCAGCCATAGTTTTCTTTCTAGGCTTAGATTGAACATTACTAGTAACATTATCAAAATTTACCATAACACTTATAAGTTTAAGATTAATATTATTATCAGTAGCAATATTACTCTACTGAACAACATGACAAATATAATAATTAAATATAATACTCCAAATATATTATAATTTATTTATACTATAATTCTAACTAATAATCAATAGCTATATTAAAATAACTAAAATCATTATAGCAATAGGAATTAACTTACCACGAGTATAATAAATATCAATAGTATCAAGAGTATCATTAGTATAAAGAAAATCAGTAATATCAAGAATATTAAGAATATCATTAGTAATACCACCAGTAATATTAGCATGACTAGTATTAATAGTCATTATAATACTGATAATATTAATAGTGCTATTATTAACTAGAACTAATGCTATTAGTCATTATGACTAGAAGTCTTATTAGACTTGGTAATACTGTTAGGGCTAGTCTTGATAGTAATTGTATGACTAATCGTCATGACGAACGTCAATGAGATGATAATGACGATAGAACTGATGATAACGCTGGTATAACTAAAGGTTATAATGAATGAGATTGAGAAGATGATGCTATGACTGAAACTGATAGTGGTATAACTAGAGGTTATAGGAGATATAACTAGAGGTTATAGAGATTATAACGAAAAGTTATAATGAAATAGGAGAATGAGTTGGAACAATAGGTTTAGATTGATTATTAGGAGGATGAAGAGGAGGATGAAGAGGAGGATGAAGAATACCAGCAGGACTAATTCTTTTAGCATGACCATCTCCACATTCACCACTACCACAATCACTCTCAATTCCACTCTCAATTCCACATTCAACCTCAATTTAACCCTATTTGAACCACATTCAACTCCACCATCTCATTCTCCACGAAATCCACATTCACCACTTTCATCTCCATATCCTCTTTCTCCACATTCAATACCTCTAGTCACCTTTAATTTCACCTCTATAACTTTTTGTTATGAGAGTAAATCTCCATGAGCAATATCAGTATAACAAAATGTTATAGGAGTAAATCTCCATGAGCAATATCAGTATCAATACCAGTCACGACAGTCATACCAACATCATCTTGTTTCACAAGATGAGTTGTTAGTGGTAGCGGATAATATCGGCAAGTTTGCCTCCATTATCCTTAGCCACAACTGAACTACGTTCCGATTGTGGAATAACAGTTATACGTCGCATAAATGCAACTATAACACTAATGTACGCACGCACGTGTAATAACCACTTAATTATATATACTACGTATATATAATTTTTGTTCCAAGGAACGCGCGCACATACACGCACGCGAGGACTATTGCTTAATGTTATAGGATTCCATCATCATTAGTTTCATTAGTAGAATTATCATCAGCAACTACATTAAATTCATAATTATCAAGACTATCATTAATAATACGAGCGATACCTTTTAATTTACCAGCAATACCAAGTCTGCTCTTATTAACACTATCATATACTTTTGTTATATCTTCAGCATTACCATTAGTAGTAAGATTAGTAATAGCAAGAAGAATATCAGCATTAGCAGGATGAAGATTAATAAGTTCAATAGAAGTAATAGAATTATCATTCTCAACTTCAATAGTAGTAATAATACGATGTACTTTCATGATGTTTAATATTAGGATAAGACTTATCAGAACTTGCAGCTAGTTCATGGTTGACAAGTCTTATCAGACTGCTAAGTTCGTTTGCTGCAATATATTTAATGTTGATAATGAGCATTTCCATGTCGAACACTAGCAACAGCATCAACAAAACTATTGTTGATAACATCAGTGCTACCAACCCGAAGGTCAGTAGCACCATGTTCATTAGAATGGCATGTCATCATCATTCATTGCAGTAGCAACAAAACTAGCTGCTTTAGCTTTAGCCTCACGCTTGGCAGCAATGGCAGCACGAGCATCATCCATAATCTGCTTGATAAGTACATTATATGCACCAACAAGAACAGGGTCAGTAGGCTGTTCGATACCTACAATATGATATACATATCGGTCATAATCCACAACATTGTAAAGATTATCTTTACGAGTAAACGGATTACGGTCTTGTACACCAGCAGGTACAAACTGGCAAAGAACTTTGACAGCAACACCAGTCAGATACATACTAGCAAAACCAGCTTCAGCAGCCTCGCCAACATAGTTGACAAATCTACCGTAGAACTTGTCTTTGCGCATTACAAGCAGTATCTGATTGAATGGCATCTGAATAGCACCAAGCATACCCATTCGATGCGTACCATCAGGCATACTTTGAGCACCTTTGACAGGACTAGCAATAGTAACAAACGCATTGAGATAAGAATTGCCATTACGACCTGTACGTTCTTGACAATCAATATTAGTAATGACAGTAGTCATTACATAACTATGACCATCAGCACAGATGCGTTTAACAACGTCATCAATGGTTTCTACTTGCGCAGAACTTTGATTATCTGTATCAACAGTAGGTTGAACAGGTTGGTTAACACTAGTAGTTGGATTAACTACGTTAACATTCTCAGGAGCAGCAGCAGCACCTTGTGCAGCTTGTGCAAAATCTTGTACGTTTGGCACGACTATTAAGTATTTAATTATGCTAATCAGTAGCATTACTGACAGTTGTTTTTGTTTCAACTGCAAAGTATTTAATGTTGATAATGAGCAACATCATCTAGTAGAGATTAATCTCTACTAAGATAACTAACAATAGCCGATAGTATTCCAAATACAACAGCAGTAATCTGTTCATCACTAGTTGGCTCTACTTTCAATGCTAGTATGATAGCTGGCATCATCAGTATGATGGCAACTAACAACAACGGTTTGTTTGTTTTCATAATGATTGGTATTAATAGTTAGTAATGTAATGAGATGAATAATCTCAAAATATTTAATGTTGATAATGAGCAGGATTATCATTAACTTTATCAACTTTAGGCGGGGGTATTCAATCAAGTTTAGCATGACCGGGGGTTATACTCACTAGCCTCACTATCACACTAATATATATAATACTCACCATCTTCACATCTTCACATCTTCACATCTTCACATCTTTACCCTCTTTAC
>ERZ779991.2-NODE-2-length-100796-cov-2.53502_pt1 | contig 100796 bp, 95 predicted proteins | sample MGYA00511180_ERZ779991 | MGnify/ENA primary metagenome ERZ779991 (study PRJEB29588, sample SAMEA2145068) | human gut metagenome | biome: human gut; feature: human-associated habitat; material: faeces | place: Denmark | collected 2008/2010 ... | reverse complement strand
GTATCAATACTGCTATTTTTTCCATAGTACCTTCTTTCTTAATTATATACTAACATACTTTATATATAAAAGCAAAAAAAATATTAAAACCTATTAATAAGTTCTAATATTTTGTTATTTTAAATATCTTTTTAAATATAAACCTGTATAAGAATTTTTATTTTTTACTATTTCCTCTGGAGTACCAGTACAAACTATTTTACCACCACCATCTCCACCTTCAGGCCCTAAATCAATAATATAATCTGCTACCTTAATTACATCCAAATTATGTTCAATTACAATAACAGTATCACCATTATCAACAATACTATTTAATATTTCAAGTAATTTTTTAATATCATCAGTATGAAGCCCTGTCGTTGGTTCATCTAATATAAATACACTCTTACCAGTGGCCTTCTTTTGAAGTTCTTTAGAAAGTTTAACTCTACCTGCCTCTCCTCCAGAAAGTTCTACAGCACTTTGACCAAGTTTAATATATGAAAGGCCAACATCATTTAAAACTTTTAATTTATTATATATTTTAGGAACATTTTCAAAAAATTCTAGAGCCTCACTTACACGCATATCAAGTACATCAGCAATATTTTTACCTTTATATGTTACACTTAAGGTCTCTTTATTATATCTTTTACCGTGACATACATCACAAGTTACATAAACATCAGGTAAAAAATGCATTTCAATCTTTTTAACACCATCACCTTGACAAGCTTCACATCTTCCACCTTTTACATTGAAAGAAAACTTGCCCTTATCATAACCTTTGATTTTAGCCTCTTTAGTATTTGTAAATAAATCTCTAATATCATCAAAAACTCCTACATAAGTTGCTGGATTACTTCGTGGTGTTCTACCAATAGCATCTTGTGTAATCATTACAACCTTATCAATATTAGAAAGTCCTTCGACTTTATCACATTTACCAGGAATAACTTTTGATTTATATACATAATTTTGAAGTGTTTTATAAAGTATTTCATTTACTAAAGTACTTTTACCACTTCCAGAAACACCGGTTACACAAACAAATTTACCTAAAGGAAAATCTACATCAATATCTCTTAAATTATTTTCTTTAGCACCTTTGATGGTTAAAAATTTGCCATTTCCTTTTCTACGAGTTTTAGGCACTTCAATTTTAAGTTCTCCACTTAAATATTTGCCGGTTAAACTATTTTTATTTTTCATAACTTCCTCAGGAGTACCAAAAGCCACAACATTACCGCCATTTTCTCCAGCACCAGGTCCAATGTCCACTAAAAAGTCGCATTGTCTCATTGTATCTTCATCATGTTCAACTACAATTAAAGTATTACCTAAATCTCTCATTTCTTTAAGACTATCAATAAGTCTTTGATTATCTCTTTGATGAAGTCCAATTGAGGGTTCATCAAGAACATATAATACTCCAGAAAGTTTACTTCCTATTTGAGTAGCTAACCTAATTCTTTGAGCTTCACCACCAGATAATGTTTCTGCACTTCTATTTAATGTTAAATAATTAAGCCCAACATTTTCTAAAAATGTTAGTCTATTAATAATTTCCTTTAAAACAAGTAAACTTATATTTTTTTCTTCTTCATTAAGTTTTAAACTTTCTAAGAAATTTTTAAGTTTTGTTAAGTTCATATCTGTTAAATCAAAAATATTCTTTTTATTTATAAATACATTTAAAACTTCTTTTTTTAGTCTTGTACCTTTACATTTTTCACAAGTACTTTCAACCATATAATTTGAAAGCCAATCTCTTACCCAGGATGCAGATGTTTCAATATATCTTCGCTGAAGTAAATTAACTACGCCTTCATAATAATCTGTTACATATCTAACATTTCCAGTTTTTGATTCATACTTAAAATCAAGTTTTTCTTTTGTACCATAAAATATAATATCAAGTTTTTCACGAGAAATATTTTTAACTGGAGTATCCATATCTATATCATATTTTTTACACACTTGTTTTAAAGCACTAAAATATAAATTATTATCATTATTTATAGGAAGAAGTGCACCATGATTTAATGTTTTATCTTTATCAGGCATTATAAGATCCTCACTTATTTTAAGTTTAGTTCCAATACCCTTACATTCATCACATGCTCCATAGGGTGAATTAAATGAAAAAAGCCTTGGTTCTAGTTCAGGAATAGAATAATTACATTTATTACAAGCATATTTTTCACTCATAACTATTTCTTCTTCATCAATTAAAAATACTACTTTACCATTTGCCATTTTACAAGAGGCTTCAATATCTTCGAAAATTCTACTTCTTTCATCACTTGCAACTGTTAATTTATCAATTACTATATCAATATTATCTTTTTTATTTTTTTCTAAAGTAAAATCTTCATCAACATTAACAAAACTACCATTTACTCTAAGTTTAGTATAACCACTTTTTTTAGCATCTTCAATTTCTTCCTCGTGCATACCTTTTTCACCGTGAATTATTGGTGATAAAATGCTTATTTTTTTACCATCATATTCCATAATTTTATTAGTCATTTCCTCAATAGATTGACTTTTAATAGGAATTTTATGGGTTGGACAATAAGGCACACCTATTCTAGCAAATAAAAGTCTTAAATAATCATATATTTCCGTAATAGTTCCTACTGTTGAACGTGGATTTTTATTCGTAGATTTTTGATCAATACTAATTGATGGTGATAATCCTTCGATTGAATCAACATCTGGTTTTTCTGTACCACCAATAAACTGTCTTGCATAAGCAGATAAACTTTCAACATATCTTCTTTGACCCTCAGCAAAAATTGTATCAAATGCTAAACTACTTTTTCCACTACCTGATACACCAGTCATTACAATTAATTTATTTTTAGGAAGTTCAATATTTATATTTTTTAAATTATTTTCCCTTGCTCCCTTTATTATAATTTTATCCATACTATCCCTTCTTTGCTTTTATTATTCTACCACAAAAATTATTTTTTTTGCATAATTAATATAACATATTTAAAAGCATATTTCAAGTACACTTGTTCGATTAAGTTTGAAATAAAAAATAATAGTTTTATTTACTATTATTTTCATTATAAACTTCAACTTTTTTTAAGCAATAATTTCCTTTTGGATGAGTAAAACACTCCATACAAACATCATAGTCCTTTTCTACCATATCAAACCCTGTTATAAGCGGATAAATACCATTCATAATACTTGGCAAGAAAAATATTACAACAGCAATTATAAATTTTGTAATAAGACCTCTAATACCTTTTTTAACTTCTTTATCGTCATCTGATATAACTGCTTTTCCAAGAGTAATTATACCTAATACAATTAATGCAATTGGTAACACAATTTTAAATATTAAAAGCACATAACCAAGGCCTTGCCATATTGTTATAGTACTAGCACAAAATCCATTTTCTGTTCCTATATTCATAATTTCACCCCTTTGGTAACAATACTATACCATATATTAGAAAAAATTACAAATAAAAAACCATTATTTAATATATAATGGTTACTTACTAACTTGACAGTTACTTGGACTACTTATACAATTTACACAAATCATATAATCTGCTTCAACTTCACTAAATCCGTTAACAAGTTTGAAACATGCTGTAACAAGGTTTGGTAAAAAGAATATAACAACTGCAGCAATAAATTTAGTAATTAATTTATTAACTTGAGTTTTAATCTCTTTATCATCATCAGCAAGAACAGCCTTTCCAAGTCCTATAATTCCTAGAACAATAAGCATAATAGGAATAACTATTTTTAAAATTAAAACGATTCTTCCAATGAATTGCCATACCTCAGCAGTAGTAGAACAAAAAGCACCATTTCCAACATTATCAATACCTGACATATACAACTCTCCTTTACATATCTTTATTTTACCTTTTTTACCTAATTATGTCAATAATTAAGTGTCCACTTTACATTATTTATCTAAATAAACTAAATCCTTTTGAATCATGGTCATCTATTCTTGTAAAACCTAATTCTTTAAGTAGTTTCTTTATAACTACATTATCATCAATTTTATCATCAACATTTGGCATATTATAAAAGACCTTGCTTCCACTTTCTTTTTCAAAATCAGCAACATCACTTTGTGAAAGTACACTTCTATTTAAAATAATCTTTTTACCTTTTAATTTATTAAATGCTTGTCTATCTAATTTAATTAATTTATTAAGTTGAATTAATCCTGGTTCTATTAAATAAAGTACATCAGTAAAATAACTTTCAACATCAGCATTATTCATATCTATTAATATAACTTCAGTTTCATTATTGTTTAAGTTACTTAAATACTTATTTAATTCAAAACTATTAACATTAATATCAAGATTATTATCATTAAAATATATTAAATCACCCTTATCAAGTTCACATGCTTTAACTTTATAATTCTTTTCTAAGTGTTTTTTTAATAAATATGTAAGAGTTGTTGCTCCAGCATGTTCTGTAACATTCTTAATACCAATAATTCTTTGTCCTATAAAACCAACATTATTTGTTTTAGCATTATCATTAAGTTTAGGTTCTTCCATACGCATATTTAAATCTTGATAATTTGCAACATCTTTATATGAATTTGGATTATCTATTAAAAATGGTATTGCATCAGCATTTTTTGTAAAATTATAAATACCCATAGATACTAAACTTGATAAATACACTGGTGAAGATACAACATTAGAATCATCTAAAAGAATAATAACTTTAGACATGTCAAATGCCACGGATAAATTTTGTATTGTATTAATATTTTCATAATCCTCAATGGCTGTAATATCAAGTATCATTTTATTGTAATAAAAATTTTTAAAAGTTGCAGCTAAATCATCTACAGTAAAAACTCCATTTAAAGTTTTTATTACATCAATACCTAAGCTCATTAAAACACTTTCATTTTTATTTGAAATAATAACATTCATTTTTTTCTCCTATCTATATAATAATTTTGTTTCGCCAATTGCTCTAAAATTAAATAATGAATTTACAATTGGAATATCTAATTGATAAAAAACATATATTTGATAATAATAACCTTTCAGAGTATCTTCACTATTAGTCTTTTGAGCAGGTATCTTTGCTATACAAAATGAATCTTTCTTTCCAGTTATAGTTTTTTCACCAGTACGGGTATAGCCCACTACTACGGCTTTATTAGTGTGTTTATTTAAATTTTCCTCTATCATTTCACAAGATCCAGTTTGTCTATAAGAGTTACTATCAAGTGAATCTATAATTTTTTGTAAAGTCTCTTGATCTTTTAAGCTAGTGTTACAAGAACCACTTACACATTCAGCACTAGTATCAAATCCACCAGCACTTTCCAAAATAGATACAAGTTGATCTTTTATAGCAAACGCATTAGATTGATTAATTGTAAGTGACATAATTCCTGCAAAAGCTAAAACTAATATAACAACAATTAAAAATAATTGTATTCCACCTATACTTTCCTTCATCTTTTACCCCTTATAATTACACAAAAATTCTTTACCATCCAAATAGCATTTAACCATTCCATCGTTATCTGGTTCTGTTGAACATTTTGCTTTTTCACAACTAGTTTGCATAACATAATTATTTTTAATCATTGGCCAAATAGTAAAGTAAAAAAAGGCTATTAGAATAGCCACACAAATTACAACAACAACTAGATTTGATAGCTCTCCCGTAGCCCTTTTCATATTATTTTAATTCACCTATTTTTCATCTTGTTCAGGACAAGTAATTACTGTTGGATTTAAGTTAACTCCATCTTCATCATAGAATCTACACTTTCTTTGTTGGCCCTCTCCTTCACATAGAACAGCTTCAGAGCAGTGAACTCTTGCTAAAATAGCTCCCTTTAAAGATGGATATAAGAAAACAGTAAACAATGATAATATTGCTGCTATAGCAACTACAGTAATAACTGTTGTACTTAATTCACCAGTAGCTTCTTTCATATAATTTATTCCTCCTTTATTTTATATTTTTATTATAACAATTTTTTTTATTTTTATCAATATACTTTACATTATAAATTAATCATTTGTAGAACGGCTAGTATTAAAACAATCATAACGCCTATACCTGTAGTAATAAGCATTTTCATTGTCATACCTTCCATTTTATCAAGTCTATTTTTATATCTTGTTTCTCTCGCTTTTTGTTGTAATGATGAGATTGACTTTGAAAACGTTAATAATTGTTCCTGTTTTCTTTCTTGTCTTCCTAAACTTAATCTATACAAAAGTCTCATCATTCTCATACTATCTCTTACCGGATATGTTTTAGCAAATTCCATATACGGATTAATTGAATCATCTCCAGAGTTAATAGCATTTATTAAATCTTGAAGTCCAGGTTTAAATATCTCTGGCGCATCATTAATTGATTTACCTATTGCCACTGGAACAGTATAATGTTGAATTAAAATCTCAATACTTTTTAAATAATGTGGTAAAAGTGAATCAATTTGGGAAATATGCTTTTTATAATAACTTTGTAAATTAATATAAGTTAATTTAAATACACCATATCCTACAGCACAAGCAAGTACAATCTTTATAGCGGAAAAACCACCAGTTATTGATAACAAAAATGCAAGTATTAAAGTAATTAAACCATTTCTAACCCTTTGGTTAAATAATATATCAGGATTAACTGCATTACCATATTTAGCCTTTACATAAAAGTCCCAATCACTTTCCTTTAGTTTTCTAAATATTGCTTCGTTATCACTAACAAGTTTGCTAAAACTAATTTGACCTGTAGCAAACATTATTCCATATATAATTACGCCTAAAATAACTATTTCATAATACATATTATTCTACCCCCACATCTTCATTGTAATACTTCTCTCCCTTTAAAAGAAATAGAGCATTAACAATTATAATAGCGTGTAAAATAATTTGTACATACCATAAATCCAAAAGTTCAATATATCTTTCAGAACCATACATATACTGAACAGCAAGTATTAAGAAAAATAAGGCTAAACCAAATTTAATAAATTTAGAATGGAATTGTTTTCTATCCATTTGGTCTCTATATACTCCTTCAACAAGAGCATCTATATCCATCGCCATATTTTCCAAACTTTGTCCAGCATCTCTAGCACCCTCTTTTGTAATTTGAAAGAATAATTGGTGCATATTTTTTACCATATAATATGGATATTTTTTATTAAAATAATCAATTGATTCATCAATCGTACCATTTTGGTATGACATATCAATCATTTTTCTTAAATCACCAAGCACTGGTTCTTCGATTATACCAGAGTCTCTAACACCCTCGAGAGATTTAACAAAGCTTTGTGTTGTATTAAACTCCATTATTACATTCGTAGTATATGTTTCAATTTGTTCAAATATAAATTCTGAATATATTCTTTGACATCTTAAATATGCTAAATATGGAATAACTGATATAGCAAGTACAGCATATAAAATACATAATAAAATATTATAAAAATATAAATATGCAACAACACCAGCGAATCCCGCAAAAATAACTATTTGAGAAATATACTGCCTAGTGGTAAATTCCTGTCCTAATTCTTTTGCTTTTGCTCTAACTGTTTTAAATGAATACGGTGCATATTTTTCGTATGCCTCAGATGCCGTAGTTATAAAAAATTTATATACATTCTCACCAGGATTTTTACGATATAAAATTATAAAAATTCCCAGAAACAGTAATATAATAAATTCTATCATAAAACTCCTTTCTATAATGTATCTAATTCAACATTTTGATTTACATTATCCTCTTTTGAAACACTATTTTTTGCCTCACTAAATAATGATTCGTCCAAAACTTTTCCTTGTGCTCCAAAATAATCTTTTAAGTATTTAGTTGGTTTATTATAATTAATTGTTCCATCTAAACTTTTAGAAAAAATTATGTTTGATTTTGCTTCATTATTTTCATCTACATAAAACTCAACAACCTCAACTATTTCACGTTGGAACCTTTGAAGTTCCGCACTCATATAACCCTTAACATGAATACCAATTTGTACATATCTATGAATAGATTTTAAGAACTGTTCAATGTCTTGATTACTTTCAAGAAGTGAATACATACGCATTGGAATATGACTTGCACTATCTGAGTGTATTGTAGATATTATGTTATGTCCTGATGAAATTGAGTTACGAACCGCTGTAACTGCTTCTGCAGAACGAACTTCGGAAAGTAATATCCATTTAGGGTTCTGTCTCATACAAGTAACTAAAACATCTGAATAAGATGCAATATTATTTGTTTTCATCGCAACTATATCTCTATGAGGAAATATTCTATCAAGGTGTAGTTCTAGAGTATCCTCAATTGTAATAATTTTTTCATTTTCTTCAGTATTCGAAGCAAGATACTTTGCAAGTTCAGTTTTACCTGAACCAGTTTCTCCTGAAATTAAAATATTACAATGTGCTTTAACACAAGAAATCAAAAAATTATGAATATTTTCAGTAACATACTTTTCACTTAATAATTTATTTTTATTTAACCTTATTTTTGCCGGTGTTTTTCTTATAACACACGCTATTCCATTAGTGGCAATACTTTCATGAACAAAGTTAAGACGAAGTTCAGTACTTTCAGCATCCAAAAATGGATGAGCCATATTAAATGTTGTTCCCATAACATTTGAACATTGAAAAGCAAGTTTTTCCATTAACGCATTATTTATTTCTGGTCTATTAACCATATATATACCCTTATCAAGGGTTTTTAACCAAACATTACCGCCATTTGAATATGAAATGTCGGTAATATTATCATCGTTTAAAAACTCAGTAATAGGTCCAAAATCTAACTGTGAAAATATTGTATCTTTCACAAAATATCACTCCTTTTTATTCTGTTGGTAATGTAGCAGTCTTTGCTAAAATGAAATTCTTTAAGTAATCAATTGTAACTGTATCAGCATTTAAATCAGTATAATGTTTATTTCTTGGAACAGGTACAAGAGTAATTCCAGATACATAACCAGCTTTCATTAATAATTCATACATATCATTTGGTACTGCAAATAAAAGTTCTGCAGGAGTTCTTGTTTCAGTTGAACCAAAAACATCTTTACCACTACTATCACGAACACCAAGAACTGATATACTTTCAATGAACTTTCCAAACATAATTTTTCCAGAATCATCAGTGGCTTTTAAATAAAGGTCAATTTTATCACCAGGATATATTGAATTACCAAATGTTGTATGATTATTTACTGACATACTATAAATTGTATGTTTATCAGGAATATCATCAAAAACTGAGTTTGGTAATTCAGCTTTTGTAACAACCTGAGTTTTATAAAATAATCCACCCTTTGGAATTGATGTTCCTGTTGTAATATAATATCCAATTAAAGAACCTTGATTTTGTATTATATCAGCAGTTTTTAAAAGTTTACTATTAACCTCTACCATTCCTATTTTATCTTCAGTTATTTCATCAGTAGCGTGAAGTTCTTCTTTTGCATAAGGTACTTTAATTGGTGTTGTTGCCTCCTTAACTCTCATATTATAAAAGAACCAAAGTACAACTACTCCTGCAAGTACAAGCAAAATAGTAACAGTATTTTTATTTGCGATTGTCTTTTTAATAAATGCACTAATATTTCCCATTTTTATCCTCCTCTGATATTATCATCTATCATATCAATTATAACAACAATTATTTTTATTTTCAATAAGTAATATTAAAAAAAATTAGAATTTAAATTTCTAATTTTTTTTTAAATATATATATTTACTTACCCATTCAGTAAATTTATCTATATCTTGATATTTTTCAATATCACTATTTTTTTCTGCATCAAGGAAAGTCACAATTTTACCATCTTCAATTATTAATACTGATGGAGCATATTTCACAGTTTTATAATATGATGTTTTTTTAAATTCATCAATTGACATAGAAAGTATTTCTATATTTTCATTTTTAGAAAAACTTTTAAATATTTCATCACAAGGAATTGCTAATGAACAATAATAATTATAAGTAAATAGTAAAAAACTATCCTCTGATTTTAAATCATCTGCCTTAATATCTCTTATTTCAGAGGAACCATAATAACTATCATTTAAATAAAACTTTTCTATATTTTCTTTTTTTTGACAACCACATAATATTAATAATAAAGATAATACTATTAATAATTTTTTCATTATTTAATCTCCGTAAAATTTTCAAAATTAATATCGTGATAAGTTACTTTCCAAAATTCATAAATAGTTTTTCCATTTTCTTCTTTTTTGATTTGAATATTATTATCACCATCATAGAACCAATATCCACCTATATTATAGATTTTATTTTCATCCCATCCAAGTGATACTAAAAGTTTTTTTGTCATACCGGCATATCCACCGCCACCACATATTAAGAAAATATTTTTATCTTTAGGAAAATACATTTCTAAAAATTCCATAGATTCTTTATAATTTGGTGAATATGTTCCATCTTCATTTTCTGTAAATAAAGTTTTTCCTTCATAAGTTTTTCCAACAGCCTCAGGAAGCCCTTTTACTTTAGTTAAATATGGATAAGGTATTATCTCAAAGCCTTTTATTGTTCCAGAAAGCATTGAATCACCACCAATAGCTTCATAATTACCTGGATCTGAAAGCATTCTCATATCACGATAAACTGAATCACTTCTTCCTAGATACTTATCAATAGTCTGTTCATTGATATTTTTATCAATACCAAGCATACCTCTTTCACCTTCAGTAACTTCAGGTTTAGGAAGTTTTTCTAAAGTTTCAACTTTATTAAATATAAAATATGAAAGCAATCCTCCTACTAAAATACCAATTATTAAATATATTATTTTTTTCATACTTACTCTACTCCTTTCAAATACATAATAAAATAAATAAGTTAAAAAAACAATAAACTAATCATTGAATTTACTCAACTATTAGTTGAATTCTAAACTTATTAAATAGATTAAAATACAAATAATGCATAAAATATCGTAGGTGATAAAATGCAAAAATTATTGGAAATTAATAATATTTCTAAAACTTTTAACACTTTAAATGGCGAAATTAATGCTATAAAAAGTATATCTTTTGATGTGAATAATGAACAGTTTATTGCAATTGTTGGTTCCTCAGGATGTGGTAAATCAACCCTACTTAATATTATTTCTGGTTTACTTGAAAAAACAAATGGCACAATAAAATTTTATAAAGAAAATCCTATAATTGGTTATATGCTTCAAGAAGATGCACTTCTTCCATATTTAAATATTTTAGATAATGCAACTTTGGGTTTATCTTTAAAAAAGATTAAAACAAAAGAAAATATTGAATATACAAAAAGACTTTTAGAAACATATGGTTTAAAAGATTTTATCTATAAATATCCAAAAGAACTTTCTGGCGGTATGAAACAAAGAGTTGCTCTAATCAGGACACTTGCTATTAAACCTGATATACTTCTTTTAGATGAACCTTTTTCCGCTCTTGACTATCAATCAAGATTAAGCGTTTCTGAGGATGTTTATAATATAATTAAAAAAGAAAAGAAAACTGTTATTATGATTACTCATGACATTGCGGAGGCTATAAGTTTAAGTGATAAAATAATAGTTCTTTCCAAAAGGCCTAGTATAGTCAAAAAAATTTATGACATTAAAATGGAAAATAAATCCACACCGATTAATAATCGTACATGTAAAGAATTTAGTGATTATTACGATAAAATATGGAGGGATTTAGATGAAATATAGTAATCAAACTTTATATTTAAAAACTATGAAAAGGAAAAGTTTTTTAATAAAACTAACTAGAATTTTAATTGTATTTTTTTTATTATTTATATGGGAATTATTAACTAGAAAAGGTATAATTAACTCATTTATATATTCAAGTCCATCAAAAATTTATTTAACTATTAAAAAACTATGTATCGAAGGTAATTTATTTTCACATATATTTACAACACTATATGAAGTTTTAATTTCATTTTTACTCGGGGGAATACTTGGTATATTAATTGCAGTTATCTTTTATGAATACCCTACTTTTTCTAAAATATTTGAACCATTTTTAGTAATTTTAAATGCACTTCCTAAAGTAGCTTTAGGACCAATAATTTTAATTATATTTGGAGCAAATATAAAAAGTATCATAATTATGGCACTTTTAATAAATTTAATTGTAACTACCCTTTCAATGTATAATGGTTTTCTAAATACTGATAAAATAAAAATCAAATTATTTAAAACATTTAATGCAAATAAATTTCAAACTCTTACTAAACTAATCATTCCATCATCATACATAACAATTATTTCATCATTAAAACTAAATATATCTTTAACATTAATAGGTGTTATCACTGGAGAATTTCTTTCTTGTCAAAAAGGAATTGGTTATTTAATTATGTATGGATCTCAAATATTTGATTTAGATTTAGTAATATCTGGTGTATTTATACTCTTAATATTTTCTTATTTATTATATTTTATTATTTCTAAAATAGAAAAAAGATTAATCCGTGAAGATTAATTTTTTAATTCATATTTTAAATTTAAATCTTTATCTATAGTAATATCAAATGTATATGTATAAACTTTACCAGCGTTTGTAACCTTAAAATCAATAGTGGTTTTCCCCCCTTTTAAAGGTATAAAATTTAAATCCAAATCATATATCGAAGTATTTAATCCTTTAACAACTACATTTACATAATCATTTTTTACACCTTTATAACCAAAATCTCCATCAAACTTTGGTAAATGTAAAATATAATTAGGATTTTTATGTTTAGTATTGTACTCTATATTATTTTGTTTTAACTTCCAAGTTAGCTTTTCTATGTCATAAACATATTTAGAATTATCTAAAAAATCCTTTATTAAAAGTTTATCTTTTTTATTAACAATTAAATAAAATTTATCTTTATCATAACAATTAAAATAATATTCAAAAAGTTCATCTTCATAAAACATATTATTTTCACTACAAGTCTTATCATAGCTAAACTCAATCAAAGGATTATAAACTTCATTCCACTTTTGATTACTATCATTACTTTTTTTAATAAATATAAATATAATAGAAATTATTATTACGATAAAAATAAATAAAGCTAATATAGGTTTAACTAAATCTTTCCCATTAATTTTATTTTTTTCTAAAAAGAATATATTTTTAAGTAGTTTATCAATGCCTTTTAAACTAATGAAAAGGTAAAAAAGTATTGCCCCTAAAGTATTTAGTATAATATCATCAACATCAAATGATCCAGAAAGTGTTAATAGCTGAATAAGTTCAAAAAAAATAACTATTAATACAATTGTTAATAAAAAGTTAATAAATTTGTTTTCTCTTTTAAATAAATATTTTAAGAAAAATGCAAAAGGCATAAAACATAGTAAATTACCTAATAAATTTATACAAACTAGCTTAATATCAAAATAAATCCCTGAATTATCTAAATAATTTTTAATTGTATTAAATGGAATAATATTATAGTTGTTATCAAAATAAGATTTAATTGTATCTTTTGAGGCTGTGAAAATAAATTCAAAATTTCTACCAAAATTATTTCCTAAAACTATAAAATTAATTAGTAATAATAAATAAAGAATAAACATTACCCAAATACTTATTTTCATATATTTCTTTGAATTATGGTATTTAGTTAAAAATCTTCCGCCAAAGTAAGTAAATATTGATGCAACACATAAAACTATTACCTTTTCAAGTTCAGGCATAATTAATTTTACACTAACCGATGTTGCTAAAAAAAGTATTGTTAATACTCCCGTAATTACATAACAAATTATTCCAATTATTAAATTTTTCTTCATAAAAGTACCTTCCTACATTAATATTATACTATATTTAAAAATTATTGTAAAAAAAATTAACCTATAAAGATTAATTTTAATATTTACTAACTTGGTAATTTTCAACATCAACTGAAGTTTCTTGACCAAATAAATCAATAATAATTGTAAGGCGATTGTTTTCAGCATCAATACTATCAATTTTACCACTCATACCATTGAATGGACCATCAATAATATTAACATTGTCACCAACTTTCATTTCATTATCAATATTTACTCTACTCATTCCCATAGTAGCAAGAACTCTATCAATTTCTTGAGGTGGAAGTGGTGTTGGTTTTGCACCTTTTCCGCTTGAACCGATAAATCCGGTAACGCCTGGTGTATTACGAACAATATACCAAGCTTCATCAGTCATTATCATTTCCACTAAAATATAACCTGGGAACATTTTTTTAACTTTTTCTTTTTTAACACCATCTTTTACTTCAACTTCAGTAGTTTCTGGTATTATTACTCTAAAAATATAATCCTGCATACCCATACTTTCAGTACGCATTTCAAGTTTTTGTTTTACTGCAAGTTCATGTCCAGAATAGGTATTTACTACATACCATTCTTTTTTTTGTTCTTCCATTAGTTAATCCATCCTTTCACTAAAGATAAAAGTAAATTTAGTAATAAGAAAAATCCACATACAACTAAGCACATAATAACAGTGGCAATAGTATACTTAATTACCTCTTTAAAAGTTGGCCACTTAACAAGTTTCATTTCCTTTTTAACGCCTTTTAAATAACTTTCTTTAGGCGCTTTTACATTTTTTTTCTTAGTAGCATTTACTTTTTTTACGTTTTTTGTTTTTTCATTTTCTTTTGTCATAATTCCTCCAATAAAAAAACACTCTTTCGTGTTCATTTATAATATACTATATTTTTTTATAAAATGCAAGTGTTTTTTATTAAAATCCTCGTGTAGACCCTCCACCACCTGAAGAACCTCCTCCTCCAGAAAAACCTCCGGATGAACCACTAGATGATCCTCCAATGAACCGCCTCCATAATAGCCAGAACCTGAACCTATACCAGATAAAATATTAATTGATAAACCAAAAAAATAACCCATTAAATTATAAACTGAAAATAAATCAGATATTACTTTAATTCCAGTTTGAGATATAAAAGTATTTGCAAAAAAATAAATAATTGTAAAAATAGCTATTTTATTAAACCCCATATATCGAATTATTAAGCCTATTATAAATCCAAGAAACATACCTATTCCTATAATAAATGTAGAATCACTATAGCCATTTGCATATGGGTCATTATAATTTAAATTCAAATTGTTTTGAACAACAATCTCTTTATAAAATGCATCATAACCATTTTTAATACCTTCATCCCATTTATTATTTTTTAAATATGGAATAATATAAGTATCTTGAAATCTACCAGTTTTACCATCAGGTAAAATTCCTTCGAGTCCATACCCTACTTCTACTCTAAATTGTCTTTCTTCAAGGGCAAGTAAAAGAAGTAAACCATTATTTTTAGTTTTATCTCCTATACCAAAATTTCTAAATAAGGTATTTGCATAATTTTCAATTGTATCACCCTCTAAATTATTTACGGTAACAACAACTATTTGCGTACCATCAATATTTGCAAGTTGACTACTTTTATCTATAATATATTTTTCAGTTTCCGAAGACAAAATATTTGCATAATCATTAACATAAAACTCTTTTGTTGGACTAACTATTGCATTTACATTTAAAATACTTAATAAAAGAAATAGAATTAAAAACTTAATTCTATTCAAAAGATACATTTGGAACCTCTTTATCAGAGTTATTAACCTCAAAATAAGATTTTTCTTTGAAATTAAATAAAGAAGCAGTTAAATTATTAGGAAATGTTTTAACAAGATTATTATATTCTTTGACAGCATCATTATAATCTTTTCTAGCAACAGCAATACGATTTTCAGTTCCTGCAAGTTCATCTTGTAGATTTATAAAATTAGTATTTGATTTTAAATCAGGATAATTTTCAACAATTACATATAAGTTATTTAATGCTTTAGTAAGCTCTTCACTAGCACTAGCTTTATCCTCAACAGTACTTGCATTTACTAAATTTTCACGAGCAGTTGTAATACTATCAATAACTTTTTGTTCATGAGTCATATAACCTTTTACAGTATTTACTAAATTAGGAATTAAATCAGTTCTTCTTTTAAGTTGTACATCAATTTGTGCTGCAGCACTTTCAACATTTTCATTTTCTTTAACCATTTTATTATAGCCACTACCTAGTGATATACCAATTACTACTATAATAGCCACTACAATACCTATAATATAACTTTTTTTCATATATACCTACCTTCTAATAACATTATATAAAAAAAAATAACCATTTTCAAGTTATCATTTATTTTTTAACAAGTCTACGTGTATAAGCTTCCTTTATAAGAGGATCTTTAGGACGCTTTTTATTATAATGTCCACAGTGTTCTTTTTCAAATCCCTCTAAACAATCATTAATCTTTTTTAAATTTTCATACATAATCATATTTGCAGTGTTTTCATCAATCATTTGACAAGTAATATAATTAAACCTATCACGATCAATTCTTTCAATTAAATGAAGATAATCGTGTGAAGTTTTTTGTCTAAGGATTGCACCATTCCAAAATAAATAGCCATCACCAATACCTAAAACTTGAGAATCTTTTCTAGCCACAATTAAATGATGAAAACTAAGTTCATTAGGATTGACAAATTCATAGCCCATAAAGTCACAACCCAGTTTCTTTAATCTAAAAATTTTAATCATTTCTTTAGTGACATCTTTCATAAAAAACCTCTTATACTACAAAATACTCTCAACAATTTCATTTTAGCACAAAAATTAGCATTTATAAATAAAAAATCACTACTTTCTATTGATTATTTCAAATAATTAGTGCTATAATACCAAAAGAAAAAAAGGTGTGATTTATTTATGAAAAAAAGAAATGTTGCAATTATTGCACACGTAGACCATGGTAAAACTACATTAGTAGATGAAATTATTAAGTATACTCATACATTTAGAGAAAATGAAGATATTAGTAATTTAAGTATGGATACAAATGATATTGAGAAAGAAAGAGGTATAACAATACTTGCTAAAACTACTTCCGTTGACTATGATGGTTATAAGATTAATATTCTTGATACTCCAGGTCATGCTGACTTTGGTGGTGAAGTTGAAAGAATTATGAAAATGGTTGATGGTGTACTTTTAGTAGTCGATGCTTATGAAGGTCCTATGCCTCAGACAAGATTTGTTTTAAAAAAGGCTTTAGAGGCCGGTTGTAAACCAATTGTTGTTATTAATAAGGTTGATAAACCAACTCAAAGAGTTACCTCTGTAGTTGATGAAGTACTTGAATTATTTATTGAACTTGGTGCTACTGATGAACAAATAGAATTTAAAACAGTTTATACAAGTGCCGCTAATGGAACAAGTTCTCTTTCAAATAACCCTTCTGATCAAGAAAAAGGTTTCAAACCACTTATGGATTTAATTGTTTCTGAAATACCAGAACCTACTGGAGATGAAAATGCTCCCCTTCAATTTCAACCAGCTTTACTTGACTACAATGATTATGTAGGAAGAATTGGTGTTGGTAAAGTATTTAATGGTAAAATTAAGGTTGGTCAAATGGTTAACTGTATAAGACTTGATGGTACTGAAAAAAGCTTTAGAGTTCAAAAATTATTTGGTTATGTTGGATTAAAAAGAATAGAAATTGAAAGTGCCACAGTCGGAGATATAGTTGCTGTTGCGGGACTCGAGGACATTTCAGTTGGCGAAACTTTAACTGAAGTTGGTAATCATAATGCCCTACCAATACTTCATATTGATGAACCAACACTTCAAATGACTTTTGGAGTTAATACTTCTCCATTTTCTGGAAAAGATGGTAAAATCTTAACATCAAGAAAAATTGGTGAAAGATTATTCAAAGAAACACAAAGAGATGTAAGTTTAAAAGTTGAACAAATTGATAGTGAAAACTTTATGGTATTAGGCCGTGGAGAACTACACTTATCTATTTTAATTGAAAATATGCGCCGTGAAGGTTTCGAACTTGAGGTTTCTAAACCAAAAGTTATTATTAAAGAAATTAATGGTGTAAAATGTGAACCTTATGAAGACTTACAAATTGAAATAACTGATGAATATATGGGTGGTGTTTTCGAAGAACTATCTCAAAGAGGCGCCATAATGGGAAATATGACACATTTAGGAAACTTAATTAGAATTAATTATGAAATTCCATCACGTGGACTTATTGGTTTTCCTACAAACTTTATGACTTTAACTAAAGGTTATGGTATAATGAACCATACATTTACTGAATTTAAACCTGTTGAAAATATAAATATAGGTGAAAGAAAACTTGGAGTTCTTGTTGCTAGTGAAGAAGGAAAAGCAACTGCTTATTCTCTTGGTGGCCTTGAGGACCGTGGTACAATGTTTGTTGAACCAAATGAAGAAGTTTATGAAGGTATGATTGTTGGTGAATGTAATAAAGATGTTGATCTAGCTGTAAACGTTGTTAAAGGAAAAGAACTTACAAACACAAGAAGTGCTTATGCAGATAAAACTGTAGTTCTAAAAAGACCTAGAATATTCACTTTAGAGGCGGCACTTGACTTTATTAATCAAGATGAACTTGTTGAAATTACTCCTCATCATTTAAGAATGAGAAAGAAAATTTTAAATACAGAACTTAGAAAGAAATTTGATGCTAGAAAATAGCATCTTTTTTATTTATAATAATTTTATTAGATATCGACATAGTCATTACATTGTCATATATTTATATAGAAAGAAGAAAGATATATGATATTATTATAAGTCATAGTGAACTATTTAAATAACAAACTCAATTTTTGAGTTTTTTTATGTGTTAAAAAGTATTTTAGGCAAAATAAAAAACCTCTACAAGAGAGATTTTATATTAACAATGGTAACCCGTAGGGGGTTCGAACCCCTGAATGCTGCGCTGAGAACGCAGTGTGTTAAACCACTTCACCAACGGGCTAAGCCATTAACATATTACCATAATTTTTTTTAGTTGTCTACACTATAATTATCAAAATAACCAGAAATATATACAACTGGAGTTCCTTTATCACCAGAACCTGAAGTTAAATCACATAAAGAACCTATTAAATCAACATATCTACGAGGTGTTGTTCCTTGTGATGCAATAGTTCCTTTAAGGTTAGAATCTTTAGTTCTAATTTCATTTTTAATTGCCTCATTTAACTCTTCACCACTTAAATTACTGAATTTATTATCAGATATATATTTAAGTTTTATTTCATTAGGGCTTCCCTCAAGGCCTTTAGTATAATATGGAGATACTACTGGATCAGCAAGTTCCCATATTCCTCCAACTGGATCTTTAAACGCACCATCACCATAAATCATTACTTCAATATTTTTACCAGTTTTTTCAAATAACTTTCTTTGAATATTATCTACTAAACCTTGAGCATTACTTGGAAATAATTTAACTCTTTCTTCAGTAGAACGATTAGAGCCAAGTAATCCATATTTTTCATTACATCCACTTCCATCAACTGGACTAGTTAAAATATCATCAAGTCCTAAAATAATACCATCTGAATTTTCCTTTAAAGTAGCTTTTGTTTCAAATCTTGTATGAATATCACAAACAAGAACATCTTTTTCATAATTTAAAATCTTTTTAGGATCATTTGCTAATATAATTTCTATTTCACAATTTTCTTTTTTTACTAAATCTTTATAGAAATCAACCATATTAACACCAGTAAAAATATGTTTAAAATCGCCAAATTTTTCATAATATGTTTTCTCATCAATAACATCAGTATATGGATTTATTCCACTTTCTTTTAATCTTTTTTTATCTAAAATATCATTACCTACTTCATCTGATGGATAAGATATTTGTAAAGTTATTTTGTCCATTGCTCTTGCTATTGCAGATAAAAGTACTGCAAATCTATTTCTTGAAAGAATTGGAAATACCACACCTATATGGTTAGTACCAAATTTATTTTTAATATCTTTTGCAATTTCATCAACTGTTACATAGTTTCCCATTGCAATACCGACTACCGCTTCAGTTACTGCAACAATATCTTTATCGTGAAAAGTAAAATTATCACTTTCACTAGCTTTCATAAGACTATCTACAACAATGTCCTCTAAATTAGAATTTTCTTTAATTACGGGAGTTCTTATTCCCCTTACTACTGTTCCTACATTTCTCATATTTTTATCACCTAGTATAATTATATAACACTAGTTAAATATTAACAAACTTATTTGTCACAACTTTACATTTTATGATATACTTTTTACCTTTTTTGTAAACAAATTATCATTTGAATATGTTAAAAATAAATTTATTTTTACTGTATCTATATTATCTTCATAGTAAATATCAATATATAGGTTATTAATTATATTATCTAAATTTTTAAAATTAATACTTTCATTATAACCATTGTTTTCACTATAATTAAGGACATCAGAGTTACCCTCGAAAATTAAATGCTTTTCATTTTTATTATCTAAATAATATACTTTTTTATAATTAATTTCATCACTATTAATACTACTTACTTTTGGAATACTAATAAATAACTTTTCTTTTGAAACGAACATAACACTATTTTCTAGTATAAAATTATCATTACCTCCGGTTAAATTATAAAATTTAAATGAATTATAATTATTAAAAAAATAATAGATTAAAAATGTAATAATTATTAAGATTGTTACTAGTAAAAGAATGCCAACTTTTTTATGTAACTTTATATTATCTTTATATAAATTAACCACTGCATTATTACTTTCTTCACCAGAAAGCAAACTTTCAATTGACAAATTAAATATCTTACTTAAAATTATTAAAGTTTCAATATCAGGAATTCTTCTTCCTGTTTCCCATTTACTTACTGCTTCCCTTGTAACTGGCACTTTTTTAGCAAGTTCTTCCTGCGTTAAATTATTTCTCTCTCTTAAAAATTTAATATATTTACCAATTTTTTCTTTATTCATATTGTGTAATCTCCTTACATTGATTAAACCATATTTCTTTTCTTTAATAAAGGTCCTTTGTGTCCCACAAAAAAAGATATAGTTAATCTACATCTTTTCTTGCTAGTATTGATGCTGGAGTTTTTGAAACAATTTTTATAATTGGTAAAAGTCCTACGATTATATTAAATAAATATACAATTAAAATACTTAAAATAATTGTAAATGAATTTACCAAATAATTTTTTTCAAAATAACTTATTGTCTGAAGTGTTTTTAAAGCATAAGTTGTAAATAAAATACCAGGAAGTGATGCTACAGTTGTAATAGCAATAATTTCTCCATAAAACATTTTATAAATATCACTTTTTTTAGTACCTATTGCTCTATATATACCAATTTCCTTTATCCTTGAAAGATATGAAGAACGTATCATTAAATAAATTTCCACAAAAGAAATAAACAAAATAACTCCAGATGCAATAAGACCAGATTTTACAACAGTTTCCCTTGAATCTAAATATTTTTCTTTAGCAGTGTCATAAGATTTTACAACATTTAAATTTTCATTATTTAAGCTATGAGTAGCAATTTCGCTATCACTTGGCATTATAGTTAAGTTTTTAGATTTACTTATTAATTCATATTTAATCATATTTTCATTAACAAGCATATTTTTTCCTTCATAATAACCTACTACAGTTAATTTTTTATTATTAATTTTATTTTCTAATTTACTATTAAGTGGATTATCAATTTCTTTATTAATGTTAATAACAACTTCATAATCATTTTCTGGAAGTCTACCTTTTTTTATACTCAAATTATCAATTAATTTATAATTTAAATATTTATCACTTATTTCAGCATCATAAACCATTGATTCAGCATCATAAACCATAGTTTCATCAGTACCTAAACTATTATATAATATATCAATCATGTATTTTTTATTTGTAAAAATACTATAATCTCCAATATCAGTAATACCTGTGATAGTAAATATTAAATCACCACAATTAACCTTATATCCAATTAAATCTTGAACTGAATAACCAGTTTGAATACCTATTTTTTCTTCACCGGTAAATAATTTATTAAGTGTTGATTTATCCACAACTATATCAAAATCATTATCTGTTTTTTTACCATAAATTATATCAGAATCATTTATATAATTTTTATTAACCAATGTACCAGAGATAGTTGAACTAGCATTTTTAGTTTGATAATAATTATCAAATGTAATTTTAAAATTTGCATTTCCACTGCCAGGTAAAATATAATCTATTCCATTTAATGATTCATATTTTTCAAAATTATCTATATTTATTTTTTGCATTTTCACTTCAAGATAATTTTTATTTTTTTCAATAAAGTAACTGTCCTTTACATTAAGTATTCCTAAAGTATTACTTACAGCATACATAATAAATGCTCCAGAGGCTAAAAAACCTAGTAATAATAATTTTTTAATAAAGGAATAATCAAGTATCTTTTTAAAACCTAAAAATATTACTTTAAATACATTAAATATAGAACTATACTTATGTTTAGTAGTTTCAATATTCTTAAAATCAAATTCATATTTTTCATAAATTGATTTATCTATTTGTCTATAATGATCATTTATTAGTTCAATATTAGAGTTTTCATCAACAACCTCAATTTTTTCACTACCATTTGTTTTAATATAAATATTATTATTTTTAGCAATTATTGTTATATTAGATTTAATCTTATTATCAAAATATAATGTTATATTACCATTTTCCTCTTTAGTTTTAAAATCTTTTAAATAGATTTTATTATCAATTTTATAATCAAGTGATCCTTCATAACTATTCTCATAATCTTTTATGATTTTACCATCAGAAACCTCAATTATTCTATCTGCATAAAATTTTGCTATATCATTTTCATGTGTTACTAAAATTACTAATCTATTTTTAGATATTGATTTAATAATATTCATTATTTCAAGTGTATTTTGACTATCAAGGTTTCCAGTAGGTTCATCACATAATAAAATATTAGGATTTTTTACAATTGCCCTTGCAATAGCTACTCTTTGTTTTTCTCCTCCAGAAAGCATTCCTGCTGGTCTATTTCTATATCTATAAATTTTTAAGGTTTCTAATACAAAATTAACTCTTTTTTCAATTTCCTTTTTATTTTTTACACCAACCATTTTAAGAGCTATAGCAACATTATCAAATACAGTTAAGTTTTCTAATAAATTATAATTTTGAAAAATATATCCAATGTTTAAATTTCTTTCTTTATCTACATAGTATGTACTTTTCTTAGTAATTTTCTTACCATTTACATAAATCTTACCACTTTTTACTTTGTCAAGTCCACCGATAACATTAAGAAGGGTTGTTTTTCCACATCCACTTGGTCCCAAAAGACATACAAGTCCAGTAGAATCAAAACTAACAGAGGTATTATCAATAACATGAATTTCATTCTTTTTATTTTTATTAAAGTATTTATTTACTTTTTCTAATTTTATCATTACTCTGCCTCCTCCCTATAAGTTTTCATCGCTGATGAATTAAATAGCTTTCTTGAATATCTAAATGATATAATAATGCTCATTACAAAACATATAACATATACAAAAATATAGTCTTTTATATCAAGATATTTAACCATATCATATAAATTATTATTAACAATAATATTATTCTTAACTAAAATACATAATCCTAGTATTAAAGCAAAAGCAATATGATATATTAAAAATAATTCAATATTAATTAAATTTTTTAATACTTTTTTAGTTGCTCCGAGGATTCTTAATGTTGCATAATAAACATTTCTTGATTTTTCAATTAATCTAATAACAAAATATGCTATAAAGAAAAGTACAATAAATATAATAGTCATTACTATCAACTTAAATATTTTAATTACTTCGAGAACACCATTTGAATAATTTATTTTGGCATCTTTAATAAATAATGGCTTAAATCCATTTGATTCAAGATAACATTTAGCCTCAGGAATATCCTTTACATCTTTCAAATAAATTGATGATTGATAAGTTCCCATATTAAATAAAGATAAATAATCCTCTTTAGAAATATATATTACAGAGTTATTATTTTCATAATCTTTAACACCTGTTAAATGTTCAAAATTATATTTCAAATACATATCACTAATTTCTAAATCTATATTATTTTCATAATAAATATTTTTAACATTAATATTCAATATATTATTTTTACACCAACTATATTTACACATTACATTAAGTTCATATGGAACAACTGCTTTTCCTTTAGGTACTTTATCACTAACACTATAAAGTAAATCTACTTTTTGATTATTTAAGGTAATTGTAACCTTACTATAGTTTTCATAACTATTTATTTTAATTTTTTCTAATACATCATCACTTACATAAAAAATATCATTATCATATTCATTATCTTTAAGCACAAATCCTGTTACTTTTAAATCTTTATTTGAACTTGATATATTATCTGTATTTCTTAAACTAAGTTTTGTTTCTTTTAACTTATCTTTTAAAGTTGAAACATAATAATTATTTTTATTAGTTTCTAATATTATTTCATTATCATTAATAGGTTTTTGACCCTCAATGTTAGATTTTAATTCACGTATACTTTTTACATTACCATAAAACCAAAAAGTATTATCATCAGTTAAACTATATGTAGTATCTAAAATTATATCATCCTTCACTACTGATTTTACATAATCAAGTTTATTTATTTTATCTAATTCTTCATTTGTAATTACACTATTATCACTTTTTTTAATTACAACTCTTTCATCAGATAAATCACTAAAATAATAGTTATAACCATTTTTATTTTCTTCATACTCTGCTTTTCTAAACGAAGAATATATTCCTAAGAAAGCAAAAGTAATTAATAAGAATACCATTAAAAGTAAAATAAACTTCATAGGTAAATTAAATGTATTTCTTACCCCAAGTCTAATTTTATTTAAAAAGCTAATATTTTTATATTCATGAAGACTTGCTTTACTTTCTTCATAAGGTTTAATTGTTATATCCTCACGAACTTTTCCATCATGCATTTCAATCTTACGAGTAGCAAGGTCCTCAACATCTTCATAATTATGAGTTACAACAATTACAAGTTTATCTTTTGCTACTTTTGCAAGAAGTTTCATTATAGAGGCAGCAGATCTACGATCTAAATTACCTGTTGGTTCATCCGCGATTATTATTGGTACATCTTTAGCAAGTGCTCTTGCAATTGCTACTCTTTGTTTTTGACCACCAGATAAATGAGAAACTTTACTATTTCTATATTTGTATAAATCTACTTCCTTAATTAATTCAATAACTTTATTTTTAATATCTTTTTTCTTAAAACCATTTAGCAAAAGAACTAACTCTATATTCTGATACACTGTATAACTACTTACTAAATTAAATGATTGAAATATATTACCTATATAACTTTTACGATAATGTTCTGCTTCCTCATTACTATAATGACTTGTTTCCATGCCATTAATATACATTTCTCCTTCTTCATATGTATCAAGACCTGATAATACATTTAAAAGAGTACTTTTTCCACATCCACTTTCTCCAGTTATTACAACAAATTCTCCTAAATAAAAATCTAAAGATATTTTACTAAAACCTGATGCAACAAGACCTTTATTATAATAGAATTTACTAACTTTTTTTAAACTAAGTATTGGTTTATCTTTACTCATATTTTCCTCCTACATAAATTATATTATATAAAATAAATTTATACAAATATAATATACCATTATAATGTGACAATAAAGTGACATTACTAATTTTCATTTTTATTATATTTATTATTTTTTAATTATTAGATTATTATTTTCTTTTTCTAATTCTTTTAAACTTTTATCTGGCGTTGGTAAATCCTCAGGCATTGTACCGCCTAAATCTTCAATTGCTTTTCTAACTGTTTTTCCCACTTTGTAGTGAGTATTTGTGGCAATTTTTTCATTTGGTTCTTCTTGTTTTTCAAGTAATGCTTCTGTTTGAGTTATTCTAAATATATTAGCACCTAATTCAACACTACCCATATTATCTAATATATCTTCGCTATATCTTAAACCTTTTCGTTTTGCAATATCATTTGCTGTTTCTCCATTATATAATCCTTTATATCCTGCATTAGTAAACTTATCTAAGTTTTTAACTCCTTTTTCTTTAGCTATTTTATATAAAATTTTATTGCCGTCTCTTTTTTGCCTCCTCCTATATAATCTTTTTTCATCTTCTGTTAATCTGCCATATTCTTCTTCAGTTAATTCCATTTTTCTCGTTTGTACAGCAAAATATGTCTGTCCTAAAGATACGGCTTCATATTTAGGGTTTGCATTTTGGACAATTAAGTAGCAGGCATATCTACTTAATCTATAGTCAATTATTGGTTTTGTAGCTTTACCTGCAGATACGATTTTGGTGTTTACACCAAAATGGGAATTAATATTGTTATTGCTTTGAGAACAAGCAATTTGTGCTTTTTCTATAACTGCAGAAAAATACCTCCATTCTTTATAACCGAGTATTTGTTGAAGTTCTCTTGCATACCAATATTCATTACCTTCATCATCTACATGTCTAATACTTTCAAATATAGTATCATTTATTTTTTCTAATTCATTCATTTTAGTTACCTCCATTTCTATTTTTAATTTTTAGATTATTATTTTCTTTTTCTAGTTTTTTTAAACTTTTATCTGGCGTTGGTAAATCCTCAGGCATTGTACCACCTGCATCTTTTATTGCTTTTCTAACAATTTTTCCAATTTTATTATGTGTTAAGCAAGCCTCTTTTTCACCTTGAATATTATCTTTATTAAGTCTTTGATTAGTCTGCGATATTCTAAATAAATTAGCTATCAGTTCATCACTTCCCATATTATCTAAAATATCTTCCCTATAACGTAATCCTTTTCTTTTAGCAATATCATTTACTGTTTCTCCATTATATAAACCTTTATAACCTGCATTATGAAATTTATCAAAGTTTTTTACGCCAGCTTTTTTAGCAGTTTGATTTAAGGAAGAATTTCCTTTTTTAGTTAAATCTCTTTGATAGAATCTTTTTTCATCTTCAGTTAAACTATTATATTCCTCTTCTAATAATTCTTGTTTTCTTGTTTGAATAGCAAAATATGTTTGAGCAAGGCCTATAACTTTTTTCCTACTATCACCATTTTGAGCAATGAGATAACAAGCATATCTAGAAAGTTTATAATCAACTATATTTCTTAAAGTGTTAGAACCAATATCAACCATTTTCCTGACATCAGGAAAATGGTCTTGTAGTCCATAGTTACTATTTAAGCACGATAATTTTGCTTTCTCAATTACCTTTCCAAAATTTTCCCATTTGTTATACTCTAATGCTTTTTGTAATTCTCTGGCATACCAATACTCATTCCCATTTTCATCAAAGTGTTTAATACTTTCAAATACTGTTTCATTAATTTTTTCTAATTCATTCATTTTTTACCTCACTTTCTATTTTTAATTTTTAAATTATTATTTTCTTTTTCTAGTTTTTTTAAACTTTTTTCCTACTATCACCATTTTAAGCAATTAAATAACAAGCATATCTGGATAGTTTATAATCAAGAACTTCTCTTTGTGTCTTTGAACCTATATCAACCATTTTGCGTTGTACCGCAAAATGGTCATGAATATTATTATCACTTTCTTTACAAGCAACTTTAGCTCTTTTAATTAAATCATTTATACTTCGCCACTGATTATACCCCAGAATATATTGTAATTCCCTTGCATACCAATATTCATTACCATCATCATCTACATGTTTAATACTTTCAAATATAGTTTCATTTATTTTTTCTAATTCGTTCATTTTTTACCTCACTTTCTAATTTACAATAGTTTACATTTTTACATTTTTTTATAACTTTGTATTTTTCTCCCTTCATATATATTTATTACCGAAAAATTTCTGATTTCCTCCTTTTTTTGATAATTTTTTTCAAAAAAGATAAAATTTTACAAATTATTTACATTTTTTATTAATTTATTTTACATTAATTGACATATAAAAAAGTGTAAATATATTTACACAATAAACCTAGAGTTGTTTCTCTAGTTAATTTATATATTATCCAAAAAATACATCTAAAAACATCATCACAGCAAAACCTAGAATTGTAAAAATAGCCATTAAATCCTTTGATTTATTAGTTTGACTTTCTGGTATGAGTTCCTCTACTACAACATATATCATCGCTCCTGCGGCAAATGCAAGTAAAAATGGTAAAATAGTTCTAACTTTTAAAACAAGTAATGCTCCGATAACACTTGCAATTGGTTCGACAATTCCAGTTAAACTACCAATTAAAAATGCTTTTTTAGAACTCATACCATCTCTTTTAAGTGGTAAAGATACTGCTGTTCCTTCAGGGAAGTTCTGAAGTCCTATTCCAAATGCAAGTATTATTGCAGATATTAATGAAGCTCCATGTAAATTATATCGAAGTGATCCAAAGGCCACCCCTACTGCAAGACCTTCAGGAATATTATGAAGGGTTATTGAAAAAATTAACATAAATGTTCTTTTAAAGTTTTTTGCTTTTTCATTTTTTTTAATTATTTTAGGAAATATTTTATCACCAATAAAAAGTAAAAGACCTCCGCATATGAAACCTATTGTAACTATAACGGGTCCATTAATATTTAAATTCTCAGACATAGATAGTGCTGGTGAAATAAGTGAGAAAAACGATGCCGATATCATTACGCCTGCAGCAAAACCAAGCATTGCATCAAGTAGCGTTTTATTAACTTTTTTAAATAGAAATACAACCATTGCTCCCAAAATAGTAATTAACCAAGTAAATAAGCAAGCAACAAAGGCTAAAAAAATATTATTATAATTTGAAAGATAATTAATCATATTAAAAATACACCTCATAGTATTATATTTTCTATAAGATGCATTAGTTAATTAAAAAGCCTAATTATTTTTTCTTTTTTGTTTCCTTAAAAATTAAAGATACTACAGAACCTATTAAAATTACATAAAGTAAAACATTTTCAAATTTTGGAGAATTCATAACATCATCTATTTTATCAGATACTTTATCAAGTTTATCAATAGTGTCTTTAGTTTTTTCATCTTCTTTATTAAGATTATCATATATAATATTATTTTCAGTATTTTTTACAATAACCTTCTTCATAAGAAGTATTACTCCATACATTTAATAAATTATTTATTGCATATTTTTGAACTTTACAAAGACTATCAGTATATTTATATTTTCCATATATGTAAGCAACTTGTCCATAACCATTTTTAATAAGTTCTTCCTGAAGTAATGAGCCATCTACCCATACCCATGCAAGAGTTCTTCCATATTTATCTGTTTTATTTTTTTCATACTCTAAAACAATTTCATCTGCATTTGATATTTTATTACATGTATAATCACTAGCCTCTTTTCCAAAAGGCTGCTCACTTACATTTGTACTTACACTTTCTGGAGTATCAATTGCTAAAAACCTTACTTTAATTTCATTTTCATTAACTAAAAAATAAGCCGTATCTCCATCTACACATTTTGAAAATAATGCTTTCTCACTTTCAGCATTAACAGCATTAAAAATTAACAAACTTAAAATAAAAACAACTACTTTTTTCATAATTTAATCATAACACAATTTACATCATAAAAAAAGTATGATACTATAAAATTAGTTATTTTAAGGAGGGTTTTGTGAAAGAGGAGTTATTAAAAATTATAGAAAATGAAAAAGAGTTAAATGTTACGTACCACGGTATTAAAAAACTTTTAAATTCCTCGAAGAAAAAGATTGATGAAGAACTTAAACATATATTATTCGAACTTGAGTGTGAAGGAAAAATATACGAAGATGATGATTTTGTATATCATAAATTCCCAAAAAATTATAGAGTTGCAACCATAGTCCAAGATAATAATAGAAAAAGTTTTGTTAGAATCGGAAATAACTTTCACGAAATCAAAGATAATAAATTAAATTCCGCTTTAAACGGTGATAAAGTTATTGTAAAAAAAGTTAAGAAAAGTAAAACTTATGAAGTCATAAAAATACTTAAAAGAGCCAAAGGTAAAATTCTTTGTGAACTTAAAATGGATGAAAATAATAACCTATATTTAAAAGATACCCACTCTAAAGGTGAATATAAAATTGGTATAAGTAAGAAAATTCTTAGAAAATATAATTTAGGTCAAAAATTTTTAGTTAATTTATATACAACTAGATATGATGAATACTATGATGCAGAAATAGATACTGTTTTAGGAAACGTGACTAAAATCGAAGAAATTGCCCTTGCTAATGGAACTAACCCAAATTTTAGTCAGGAAACTTATGAAGAATTAAAACATATTCCCACCACTGTTACGGAAGAAGAAATAAAAGGAAGACTTGATCTTAGAGATAAAAGAATTGTTACAATAGATTGTGATACTGCAAAGGATTTAGATGATGCAGTTTTAGTAGAAAAACTTGAAAATGGTCATTATCTTTTATATGTTAATATTGCCCATGTAAGTCATTATGTTAAATATGATAGTGCTATATTTAAGGATGCTTTTGAAAGAGGAACAAGTTATTATCTACTTAACAAAGTATTTCCAATGCTTCCAAAAGAACTTTCAAATGGAATATGTTCTCTTAATGAAGGCGTTGATAGATTAACTAGAACAGTTATTATGGAATATGATGAAAATGGAAATCAAATAGATTATAGAATAGTAAAAGCAGTTATTAACTCTAAAAAGAAAATGACTTATTCTAACGTTAATAAAATTCTCGAGGAAAACATTATTCCAAATGGTTATGAACCTTTTGCAGATGATTTAAAGACTGCTTATGAACTTACATCAAAAATAAATAAAAACAAAATTAGTCAAGGTAAACTTGATTTTGATAGTTCTGAACAAGAAATAATATATGATGAAAAAGAAAATATTAAAGAAATTTATGTAACTAAAGCTCATGCCTCAAATGATTTAATTGAAACCGCTATGATCGAGGCAAACTGTACTATTGCAAGAGACTTTTATTATAAAAAACTTCCTTTTATATATAGAAATCATAATCTTCCTGATGTTGAAAGATTTGTTAGTTCAATAAAATTTATTACTTCTTTAGGATTTAAAATAGATAAAATAAAAGATGTTAAAGATCCTCATGTAATTCAAAAAATTCTTAATAGTTTAATGAATAAAAAAGAATTTCCAATACTTTCTTCTTACATCTTAAGAGCAATGGAAAAAGCTGGATATGATATAAATAATACTGGACATTGTGGTCTTGCAGAATTTTGTTATACTCATTTTACCTCTCCAATACGTAGACTTTGTGATTTAGTAGTTCATATGTTAATAGATTATTATGAAGAAAAAATTCCTAATGAAGAAGAAATAGAAAAATTAGAATCAGTGTTACAAAGTGTTGCTATTCAAGCCTCTATAAAAGAAAGAGATGAAATTAGAGCCGAAGCTCAATCAAAAAATTTAAGCGATATTTGGTATATGCAAAATTTTATTAATCAACAATTTAGTGTTTATGTTACAGATATTAATGAAAGTGTTATTAGAGTTAAAACTGATAATTTAGTCGAAGGTATTATTCCATATAAAGAACTTAATTGGCATTATTATTTTGATCCTAAAACTAAACAAATTAAAAACTTAGAAAATGGTAAAATTATTAAAGTTACCTCAAATTTAAATGTTACTTTAGTGGATGCAAATGAAGATGAAAGAGAAATATTCTTTAACTTCCCTTTTATCTTAAAAAGAGAAAAACAATTAGAAAGACAAAGAAAAAGAGAATCTATGTATAGATAACTCTTTTTTATATGTTTCTTAGTAATATGTTGTATTTGTACTCATGCTTCCACTTATTTCTCCTGAGGTTCCACTTTTGCTTGTTGTTACGCTCCTATCATTACAGAATATTTGGTCTTGTGATACTAACTCTTTTGTTGCACTATCTGTTTCTAATTGTTAATTTTTAAATTATTATAACCAATAAATATAAAATTATTTTATACATTTTTGGTGTAATAATAAACATATAATTAAAAATGTATCAATTGTGCTAAATGTATGATATAATTATGACGTATAATAGAAAGGTAAGGTTTAGGAAAGATAATGATTAAAAAAATATTTAATCAGAGATGTAAAAAAGTTTTGAGTTTTTTGTTAGTCGGTAGTATTTTCTTTTCTACAATTAGTAATGTTTATGCGAAAACATTGACTATAAATGAAGTAGCAAATGGTTTTAAAAATTCTACTATTATTGATGGATTAAATCAATTAGGAGGAAATATTACCTCATCAGTTGATACTACTAATAAAACATTAGATGTTTATAGTGAATCAGAAAAAGTATTTTCATTTAAATATACTGATGATTATATTGAATATGATAATCGTTCTGCTACAGTATCAAAAGAAACTGCTGAAAAAGATGTTTTAACTATGTTAATGCTATATGGAGTTTTTGATTCGATTTTCAAATTAAGTGGTTATGAAGATAAAACATTATCTGAAGATGGTATTTATACCGATACATATGACACTTATGGTATTCAGTTAATTACAGAGTCATATAGTTATAGTGGAACTGATGATGATGGTGGAACTTGGAGTATGAGTGGTGAATTTATAAAATATTTTAAAATGTCATTTGATACAGATAAAATAGATGCTTTAATGACAAAATATGGAGTAGATGCTTCTACTCAAGATCCAAATAAAGAAATCATTTTAGGATTAACACCAACATTAGAAGCAAAAGAAATTACTGAAAATTCTATTACACTATATCCACATATTGCTTATACAAATACTGATCCAGATTATAAAGTATTTTGTTATGTTTATCGTTCAACAAGTGAAAATGGAACTTATGAAAAAATATCTGATATGGCAGTTAATTGTTTAGATGAAGTTGGAGTTGTAGATGAAAAATTAAGTAGTAATACAACATATTATTATAAAGCTGTTGTTATGGATGGTACAAAATATAGTGAACCACTAAAGGTTACAACGAAGGAAGCAACAATTCCTGCACCAACTAATACAAATAATACTAACAAAGATGATGTAGTTGAAAATCCAAAAACAGGTGTTACATTTCCTGTAGCTACATTGGGTATAATGATGATAGGAAGTATAATTGCTTTAATAGTTGCTCGTAAAAAATCAGTATTTAAACAAATATAATGGTTAGTAATTACTAATCATTTTTTTTCATAAAAAAACTATATGAAATTTATATCTCATATAGTTTTAAATTTAGTTAATATATTTTATAGTATATTCGTAATCAATTGTTCCTTTAATTACTTCAAAAGTAACACTATATTGTCTTCCTTCAGTTAGATTTGATGAGCCATTATCATTTCTATATTTCATTTCATATTCAATGTTTTTGCTATCAACAAATGTATATTCAATATATGTATATGATTCATCATCACTAAATCCAAATCCTGTTGTTCCAATTATTAGAATTAAACAAATCTCCAATAGCACTACCAATTCCAATTAAAGCCATTATAAATAGAACGACAAGTGCTATTCCGAATTGTGCAAGTAAACCTAAGAAAATTTTTTCTACACTTGTTCCACCTTTTGAAGCACATATTGATTTTAGTTCTTCATTGCTTTTTTGAGGATTTCTTGCTATAATTATAGCAATTTTCTTTTTAGAATAAGATAAATATATTTTATTAACAAAGAATCCAACTGCTAACCAAATTCCTATTGATAGTATAAATGATAGTGATGGATCAAAAGTATTAACTATATTATATAGTAAAAGATATGCTAGAAAAATTAATATACCATATCCAAACATCTTTCTATAGTACATGTATAATGAGTTAAAGAAGAAACCTGCAAAATTATATTGTCGAGTAATAATTTTTTCATAATTGTTACCAATAAATGCTTTTAATAATTTCTCATCGTTTACCTGATTATTTACTATATAATTTTAATGAGAAGGAATATTATTATTAACACTTTGTTCAGCTTGTATTGTTTGTTGAACATTTATATTATTATTATCAATATGAGTAGGATTTATTGATTGTTAATTGATATTATTAATCGATGTTGTATTATTCACTTGTGGTATTTCATTTTGTGGTGTATTTTGTGTTAAATTAATTCCAAATACATTATTAATATCTAATGATGGATTAACATTGTTGATTGAATTATTTGTTTCTAGTGTTATATTAACACCATTTGTATTATTAGGTTGCGGTATAGGTATTGTATTATTGTTATCAAATATGTTATTAGTAGAATCGTTCATAAATTTCCTTCTTTAAATTCTATCTATTATTATTGTTATTGTTGTTATTATTGTTATTATTGTTGTTGCTAGAAGATCCACCCCAAGAACTACTTGAACTAGGACTATAATGAGGTACTACTGAAACACCATTTCTACCAATTTTAATACTATCAAATGATGAGTTTTTTGGCACTAGCGGTAATGACTTAACTACTTGAGTAGCTCCATTTACAAATGATAATACACTTTGATTTGCTACAATAGTGTTTTCAGGATTTTCCCCTAAAAAGTTATATATTTCGTTGAATACATTTTCAGTTATATTAGAAAAGTATTGAGTTAAAGTATAACATTTTTTCATTCTAACAATTTCATTATATGTTTTTGGTTTTTTATCAATCATTCTATTTCCTCCTTACAGTCTATATAAAAGAATTCTATATTTTGAAATGGTAGATTTATTGCTTGAATATGATAATATGCATTATTCTTTTGTTTTGTATAATGATAATCTCTCAATTCAGATGTAGTAAAAAATAAATTGTTTGGATTTTCATCAGAAATATCATCGTAATATAAAGATAATATTTTAGTAATATCAACACAGTAATAATCTTGTTTATCTGATTTGTTTTTAACTATTGTATTGGTATATATTTGATGTGTCATTATATGTTCTTGTTTAATTCTATTTTCATCGCCATATTGGATTAAATTTCCACTTAATAACATCATATATAGTGAATTATTATTAGGATAATCACAATCTTCAAGCACACCTTTTTTAATATACAATTTAACAATACTTTTTTCAGTTAAGTAAATAATATCTCTATTACTTTTTATTATTTGTGATTCGAGCTTATACTCGACATCATCAACCTTTAATATAAATATTTCAGAACTGTATATATTTTTTAATTTACAATCGTTATTTATTATTTCGTGTATCGTTGGAATATCATCCGTATTAAGTTTATTATCTTTTGGATAATACTTTTCAGCAATATTAGGATGCATCTTGCTTAAATATATATATACTGATTCTTCGTTATTTTCATCTTCTTTGTATAATTCAGGATTGTCTTTATAAATTTCTTGTTGTAACTTACAAGTGTATGATTTGTTTGTTTTATAGTTATTCTTAACATAAGGGCATCCTGTTTTGCATAAATATAAGTATTTGCAATTTAAACATTCTTCGTTAAATCCAACTCGGTTATGATTTTCAAATATTTTAATTCGAGCATTATTCATAATGTCTTGTATTGTGTCATTATAGATATTTCCATAATAGAAATTTGGATTTTTTTGTCCTTTTACACATGAGTATATATCGCCATTTCTTTCAAGTAAGAAAAACTTTTCTCCACAATTATCACAATTAGTACAATATGTTGGATTAAATTCTGCAAACCATGTATTTCTAACTCCATAATCAAGTGAAGTATTGAGAAATTCTTTTTTCATTCTATTATAGAATTTAACTTGTTCTTCTTCCGTCATAGCATGCAATATTTTTTCATCTTTAGATACAAAGCCGATCATAAAATTAAAATCGTTCATATCTAAACAAGTGTTTTTTTCTAAATATTTAATATCTTTAACTATTTCATCAAGTTTATCATAATGTTCTTTGAAAATAGTTGCAGATACTTTTTTCTTATTAGGTATGTTTTCTAATAATTTGACATTTTGTAATATTCTATCTAATGTTTTTTGGTTTCCTTTTGTTACTCTGTATTCTTCATGAAGAGAAAATGGTAAGTCTAAACTACCACTGATTGATACATTAAAATCTTTTATAGTATCTATATGTTTTTCTATATTTAAAAGATTTGTTTTAATATGTGGCTCGCCAAGTCTAAATCCATTTTCTTCAATAATCTTTTTATTGTCTTTATAATAGTTAGATATAAATTCAATTATATCTCTAAAATCTTCTTTGGATAGAGTTGTTACTTCGCCACCATGTAATGATATATTGAAAGGAACAACTCCTGCATCTTTAAACTTTTTTACTGCATAATCCAAAGTTTTTAAATATTTATCATCGTGTTTTAAATCAATTGTGTTTTCTTTTAAATAACAATATTTACATTGCATATTGCAATTCATCGTTGGGACATATAACAAATGAATAAATTTATATTCAGTATTCATATCAAACCCCTAATAGTTATAATAACTAATTGAAGTAGGACTTTCTTTAAATGCTCTTTCATTAACATATGCATTTCTTGGTATTGTTATGCTTCTTAATGAATGGCATTGTCTAAATGCTGAACTACCAATTTCTGTTACAGTTCTTGGCACATATACATAACTTAAACTTGAACAACCATAGAATGCATGTCCCCCAATTCTAGTTACACCCTCTGGTATTTCAATTGATGTCAATGAACTACAATTTTCAAATGTACTTCCTTTAATTTCAGTTATTTTAGAAGGCAATTTAACATTATTTAAACTTGTATCGCCAACAAATACTTCGCCATGAATATATGTTATTCCTTCATGCATGTTAATAGTTCTTAATGATGTCATATATTCAAATGTTGCACCATTTATTTCTGTTACTTTCTCTGGTATTGTAATTTCAGTAATTGAACTACAATGTGAGAAAGCACTACCACCAAGATACTCTAATGTACTAGGAAGTTTGACATTTGTAAGATTATAATCATATTTAAATGCTCCACCTCTTATTTCTTTTAGTCCTTCAGGCAATGATATATGAGTTAAATTAGACATATAAGCAAATGCTTCGCCTCTAACTTCAATAACTGATGATGGTATTTCTAATGTTTGAATATTACTAGCATTATAAAATGCTTTTGCTTTAATACTTTCAATTCCATAAGGAATATTAACTTTTGAAACTTTTGCATTTTGAAATGCACTTTCACCAATTGCTATAACATTTTTCCCTTTATATGTACTTGGTATTGTTACTCCATCGCTACCATGTACAATTCCTTTTGTGTATCTAAATATTTGGTATCCATCTCCGTATCTAGTATATAGAAGTTTAGGTTGGAAGAATGTTACACTTGGTATAAATATAGCAACAAATACAACTAACATTAATTTAATGATTTGAGGTAAGAATGTATCTTGCTTTTCACTTCTAATATCATTTACTATTTTTGATAAATCCTCATCTGGACTTTTAATTGCTTCCTTTGTTAATACATTTAAAATGTTAAATTTTTTTGAAATAATTAAATAGATAAGTAATCCTATAATTTCTATAAATGCACATAAAACTATTGAATAATTAAAGAAATATAGTAGTATACTTACTAAAGTAATAATTCCAAATATTGCCAATAAAATATTCTTTTTTGTATTTAAACTTCTTGTTGAAAGCAAAGAAATATTTTCACCTTGATTTTTAATTTCTTCTTTTAACATATTTTTTAAAATTGTTTTTTCTGTTCCATAATATGCCATATCGAAATTAACAACAGGACTTGTATCTTGGACAGGTTGTTGTTGAACTACTTGAACATTGTTTCCATCAAATGGAGTTCCACAAGCAGTACAGAACTTATCAGTTATTTGTAATGCCGCACCACATTTTGCACATTTTAATGCAACATTTGGAGTAATAGTAGGATTTGGATTCATATTTGCTCCAATATTGCTAGTAATTACTTGATTGCTTCTACCATTGATGGGATTTTTTGTAATTGATGCACTTATTGGTATTACAATAAACGCGCCAATGAATACTGCAATGAAATCAACTATTGCGATTCCTGTTGTTACAAACAAATCGCAGAATATCAGTATTGCAGCTCTAATTGCAAATAGTATCCAAAATACTTTTTTTGAATTATCTTTTGAGATAATTTTTGATAAAGGCCTTAATACAAATACTGACATGTGAATCGATACGAATGCCTCCATAAATAGAGCACCAGTTATATCCATAGTATTATCACTCCTTTATTGTCAAATCTTTTCATAACACACATCTCCTTTATTCTTATTTTATAATCTATTCAGACATAATCATGAAAAGATTATTTTCGTAATATTCTAATGCTGAAAGATCAATGTTAGGCATATTCTTTTTACCAAAATTATCAATCCACTTTTTAGATATATTTAATACATACGTGTAAGGCAATATATTGTAAAAATAATTTGGATCATCTTCAACCAATTGATTTAATTGATTTTTTTCGGCAGTATTTAAATAATTTCTAAAACCTAGAACTTTTGAACTAATCATCTCGCCATAAGATGTTTTTCTATTTGTTATTATTGCAAAGAAACCAGAAATAAACATTGATATAAATGATAAAATATATATTATGTTATATAATGGGTTTAAATCTTTAATATAAAGGTAAGAACCAACCCAAGCAACTATTCCAATAAATAATAGTACAAAAGTAAATATCATTTTATTTCTTGATTCTATATCATTTATTTTTTTATCCATAACATTCTCAAGGCAAGTATTCACTTTTGCAAATACACTTGCGAATGATGGGTTTTCACTTATTATATTTTCATTGTTGCCATCTTTAAATAGTTCTTGATAAACTATTTGTTCTGTAATAGATAATTTTTTTGAATTGCTATTTCCAATATTAACAATTTTATATTTATTTTTACTTATTTCTTCTATTGAAATATAACCTTTACTTGCTAAACCAATAATTAGGGCAGTAGTTAATTTAGCAATAGACTTTTCGCCATATATAAATCCTACCTGTGCAGCATCTAAATCTTCTGGTGGATAAAACTCAACAGTTTGTGCAAACTTGTTAAAATCTTTTCCATATTTAGACCAAGAGTAAAAACTATAAATTGATAATATTATAAGTGCTATACATATTGTAAAACAAATAATTCCATAATTACTTATTCCACCTACGAAATAACCATCTGGTAATTTCATATTTAATGTTACTGAATCATCTAGTTGATAACTAGATAATCTAGCAACTAAACTATTTCCATTTACAGTATAACTTATATTACTGTTAATTTTTTCGTTCTCTTTAAAAAAGTTAATCGAATTTTCATCGATATTATTAGGCATATTTATTGTAACTGACATATTATCGATTTTTGTATTATCATAATTGTCAAAAACATTAAATACTAATTCGTCAAAATCTTTGTTGTTGTCCTTTCCCATATTATATCTATACATAATTTTATATGTATGTAGTCCTGGATTAACAGTAGTTCTTGTACTACCAATTCTAATACCAATACTATCACTTGTTTCACTTAATACAAACTTTTCACCTTCTGCTCGTAAGTTGGTTATTACTATTTTCTTTTTATTTTCTTTTCCATCTGAATTGTAATATTTTAACCATTTTGGTATTGATTTATATATACCATTAAAATTATTACCAGGTATATTAACAACGATATTTTCTATTACATCAACTCGATTGTTTTTATCAACATCCATAACAACATCATAATTTACAATTTCAAATTCTGAAGAAATATATGAACCATTGTTTTTAAATCTATTATTCTCAACCTTTGAAACAAAAAAAGGAATGATAACTAATAGTAATGTCCAGACAAATAGTAAAGTTATTGTTCCTAAAGTATTCTTCCTTTTTCTCATATTATAAACTTACTTTGACATTTTGTCTTTCTTCTTCGTTTGGTTCAAACATACTTTTTGACTTATAGCCTAATAATTTAGCTACTATAATGCTTGGGAACATTTCAACTTTGTTATTAAAATCTCTAACTGTTGCATTATAGTATTTTCTTGAACTAGCAATTTCATCTTCAATTTTAGTAAGTTGATTACTTAAATCTTTAAAATTTTCATTTGCTTTCAAGTCTGGATATGCCTCTGCAAGTGCCATAATCTTGCTAATTCCACTTGATAATTTTTCATTTGCTTTGATTTTTTCATCATCTGACATATTATCATAAGCAGAATTTCTCATTTTAATTACTTCCGTTAAAGTATTCTTTTCATGCTTTGCATATCCTTTAACTGTTTCGACAATATTAGGAATTAAATCCCATCTTTTTTTCAAATAAACATCCATTGTCGCAAATGCTTCTTTGACTTTATTATTTTCTCTTACAAAATTGTTATATGAAACAAAAAATGCAATTAAAATTATAACAATAACTGCTATAAGTATGTATAGCCACATTTCAATCACCTCTCTCAATTATAATTATAACATAGTTTATCTTCAGTGTTATATACCTTTTTGAAAAATTTGTAGAAAAATAGGACAAAAATCCATGTATAATGATTTTTATATATATTAAAAATCTACATATGTAAAAATATTATAGTTTTTTAATTAAATAAATAAGATAAAATTTAAAAATTAACATCTAATGTTGTTCCTGTATACCACTTATCTATTACCTGTTTTATTGTACTATTATATACTGTATGTTCATTTACTGTACAACTTTCACTTGTTCCATTACATTCTCCATAACCGTGTTGCTCACCATCTATAATTGATAGCCTACATATTCTGCTTTACCATAACTACTATTAAATTTACCTGTACTTATTTGAGTACCTTCTCCTGTCATTACTACTTTAGTACTTTCTGTTGGTGCTTTTGTTCCTATATATATCATTCTTATTACCATCCAGTATATATCTTTATTGGAACTACCCTTTCCACCATAAGCATTTAATAATGTTATATATGCTGGTTCACTTGTACTACAACTATGGTTTGTTACATAAATTTTACCAGTAAAGGCTTTTACCTCGATTGATGTCTGAGGAATAGTTAAGTTATAATATTTTCCTGTTCTTGATATATTTTGAGTAGTTAATGTTCCATTACTCGAATCATAATCAAAGTTCTTTTCATTTGCAAAGTAATATCTTGGTTTGTAAAAGTTTTATATATTTTTTTATTTATTAAAAAACTGGTATTATTCCAGTCATTTATTTTGATTATTATAATAGTTAAATTCTGATAGTTCTATAGCAAGCTGTTCAAGATCATCATCACCCTCTATCTCATTTAAATCAAATATTAAACTTGATAAACTATCATAATTATTATAATTAACATTATATTTTTCTAATGTTTTTATTTCATTATTAGATAAATACATTTTATTTTTTCTTTCTATTTTTAAATCATCTGTATCAAATACAAATTCTTTATTGTTACATTCTTTCTTCATTTTCATATAATCCTTTATAAACTTTTGATTTTTTTAATAACTCTTTATGAGTACCTTTTGATTCCAATTTACCATTTTCAATAACTAATATTTCATCAGCATCAATTATAGTGGATAGTCTATGAGCAATTATTATAATAGTATGATCTTTAGTTAAATCATCAATTGTCATTTTTATATATTTTTGACTTTCATTATCAAGTGCTGAAGTGGCTTCATCAAATAAAATTATTTTTGTATTTAATAAAAGTGTTCTTGCTATAGCAAGCCTTTGTTTTTGACCTCCAGAAAGATTTATTCCTCCCTCACCAATAATTGTATTATATTTTTTAGGTAAACTTTCTATATATTCATCAATATATGCTCTTTTACATACTTCTTTTACCTCTTTTAAAGTAATATCTGGTTTAACTATTTTAAAATTTTCAAAGATAGACATATTAAATAAAAATGGATTTTGTCTAACACAAGAAATAGTTTTTCTTAGGGATTCTTCGGTAAGTTCTTTAATATCTACACCATCAATTAAAACTTCTCCATTTGTTACATCAAAATATCTAAGTAATAAATTAAATATGGTTGTTTTACCATTACCGCTTCTTCCTACAATAGCGGTTTTTTGATTAGTTTTAATATTTAATGATAAATTATCAAGTGTTAAGTTTTCTTTTTTAGTATATTTAAATGATACATTTTTAAAAGCAACATTACCTTTAACGTTTGTTAAAGTAATATCTCCGAACTCTTCATCTTTGAATATTTTGTTATTAACTACTTCATCAATTCTTGATAAAGATACTTTTACTTTATTATAATTTACGCCAAAAGAGGAAAGTGTTTCGGCAACCTCATCAATACTCCAAATGTATGATTGAATCATCATAAATATACTATACGCTATATGTCCTTTTATAAAAAGGTGTCCACACGTAAGGAAAATAATAAATTGTAAAACATAATAAATACTATTACTAAGTCCATCATACCAAGACTCATATTTATTTATTTTAAGAGATTTATCACAGTAATTATTAATATCATTATTAATTAGAGAAGACATATTATTTTTAATACCTAATGATTTAATTTCTCTAATTCCTGTTAAATTTTCAGTAGCTCTTTTTATAAGCTTATCACTTTCTTTTTTTATTTCTTTTTGAGTACTTTTAATAACTGGAAAATATTTAGCCGATATTATACCCATTATAATTGCAAATACAGTTATTTCTATACCTATAAAAATGGATATTTTAAATGATACTACAACAATTATTAATGCCATAATTATCTTTAGAATCATTTTTACAAGTTGATTAAGTAAGTCTAGTACTCTATCAGGATCAGAAGAAAGTCTATTTATTAATTCGCCTACACCTGCTTTTTCAAAAGCAATCGCAGGTAAATTTTGATATTTATCATACATATCCTTACAAACTTTATTAATAAAACTCATTTGAAGTTTATTATACAAAATTGTTCTAGGAATTAAAAGAACTCCATAAACTATGATATAACTTAAAAAATAAAAAACTAAATATTTTACAAATAAAGTGTATTTTTTCAAAAGAAGAAATTCTAAAGCTTTGCCTATAAAGATTGGACAGCACAAATTTGGCACATAATTAAATACCATCAAAATAACAAGTAAAACCAAGCTTACTTTTTCACCTTTTAAATAATAAAATATTAATTTAAATGAATTATCTTTCTTTTTACTTCTTTTCATACAATAATTATATAATATAAAATACTATTTTTAAATATAAAAAACTAAGGTTTTTAGCCTTAGTCAATATTAATTAGTTTTTTAGTAGATTCTTTTTCTTCTTTAGGAACAACAATTTTTAATGTACCATCTTTAAATTCTGCAGAGATTTTACTTTCATCAACATCTCCAAGATAAAATGATCTTTCACATTTTTCATAGAATTTTCTTTCACGATGAATATATTTTTTCTTATTATGTTCTTCTTTATTTGAATGTTTTTCAGCAACTATTTTAAGGTTACCTTTATCACATTCAATTTTAATATCCTCTTTCTTGAATCCTGGAACATCTACTTCGATGAAATATTTTCCATCCTCTTCATAAATGTCACATATCATTTTATTGTTTTCCTTACTTGGAGTCAAATCATCTAAAAAATCATCTAAAAATATTCTACTTGGTAACATACCATATCATCTTCCTTTCATACTTACATTATATTACTATACCTAGCACTTGTCAATAGAAAGTGCTAATAAAATTAAAATATTTTTAATACTATTGATATTTTGGCTAATATATGCTAATATATACACTAAATTTAAGGGGGAAATATGGAGAAATTTATTACATTTGGTACAAAAAATATAAATTCATCAATTTTTAGGGATATTGTTCCCTTTAATACTAAACCATATGGTGGACTTTGGCTTACAAAATATACTGAAATAAATGCCAATGAATGGCTTATGTTTCTCGAAGAACATCCAAGTGTATTTTTTCAAAAATTTAATGGTGAAGCCTCAATTATAGAATTAAATAATAACGCTAATATCTTATATATTAATAATGTAAAAGATTTTAATGAAGCATATAATAAATACCCAAGTAATAATAAAGATAAAAAAATACTTGATTATGAACAAATTGCAAATGATTATGATGGTTTCTACATAAGTTCAATGGTAATATACTCTATTGGTTATGAAGACTATTGTATATCTAGTTTAATACTATTTAACCCATATGTAATAAAAAAATATACCCCAATTGATGTAACATATTACAAATCTGAATATTTTTTAGAATATGAAATAACGAAAGAATATGAAGAAAGATTTATTACAAATGTAAATGAAAAATTTATAGAATTATATAATATAGTTAAGGAAAATTTTTATGTTTACATTAATAAATTAAATATAATATTACTAAATGAAAAAGATTATTTATTTCTTTTAAATATTATTGATAAATTTGTAGAAAACTTTTTAATATTTTATGAAAATGAAATAAATAGTATTTTAAAAGATAAAGATTTTGAGTTTATTAGTAAAAACACCTTAATAAAGGGAATATCTCATAAACTATATAGTGAAACGTTTAAACTTTATGAAGGAAAAGAAAGGAAATAAAAAATGAAATATTATTTAGCTATAGATCAAACAAGAAGTACAAACGAAGATAAATCTGATAGGTATAAGACAATCAAATTAGAAAGTATATTAAATTTTAAACTTGATAGTATTGATGGTATAACAAATTTTACAGGAAGATATGAAAATGAAGCAAACCTATTTGCATATCTTGCTAAATTTAATTTAGTGGATGCAAAAGATGCCTCAAAACATTTTTGTATTTGTTATAAAAGTCCAAAAAGAAATGGAGTCGAGGGAAAATGGAATAAATGTGGCAAAAGAGTGCAAGGACAAAGTGATATTCTATTTAAGGATGAAGCAATATTATTTAACCCACCATCACTAATAAATCACTTACTAAGCATGCAAATTAATAATATGACATTTACTTCATATGATAATTTAAATGAAAATGAAAAAATTAATTTATCTATATTACAAATGATTTCAAAAGAACTTTTAACAAATGATTTTTATAAATATGATGATATTTATGAAAGTGCTTATGGCCTACTTAACTATGTAAAAGATATTAAAAATGGTTATGTAAATAATAAATATTATTTTAAATATGTGTCCCTTTTAGTCGAACATCTATCATTTAGATATGATAAATTTGATACCGATAAAGTAAAACCACTTAAAAATAAAGATGGAGTAACCTATCTAAACAAAAGACATTTATATGAATTTGTTATTTATCTAGTACATCTAGAAAGGGAATTTAATAAATCTTTAGAAATCAAAAAACAAGTAGCAAATAATTATGAAGAAAATACTCAATTATCATTTTTTTAAATTTATTTTAAAAAATTGATTTTTTTTTGCAAGAATTATGATATTATATATATGATAGAAAGGGATTGAAAATGAATAATGAAACTATAAATGAAACTCAAAATAATGTAGAAAATTTAGATATAACTCCACCACTTGTTCCAAATCAAAATATTGAAGTATATAAACCAGAACCTAAAAAGAAAAAAAGTGTTATTGGTATTATATTTTCTATACTTGGAATACTTTTAATAACTGGTGCTTTAGGAATATGTTTTTACTACCTATTTATATTTAATAAAAATGGTGAAGAAGTATATAAATCTGTTATAAGTAAAGGATATAATTACCTTGATATTATATATAATAAAGCAAATAATTATTTAGACTTTAAAATAGATAAACCAATTAGTTTTATTGGAAATATGAATTTAAATCATAATAATACTGATTATTTATATAACTTTGAATGTGATTTAGATTATGAAAATGAAAAAATGGCTTATGCACAAACAATATATAAAAACAATAACGAGCTTAACAATTTAATATATAATTATGAAAATAAGGGTTCATATTTACTACTTAAAAAAGTTAATAACTACCCTATTAAAATAGATAATAAAAATTTATTTGAACATAAAGATTATATACCATTAAATGATTATTACTACTTAATTAATTCATTTAAAACATACTTATTTAATAGTTTTAATACAGATGATTTTGATATAATATTTGATATAAGTAAAGAAAATAATAAATATATTTTTAAGAAAAAAGTTACATTTTTACTTCAAAATGTTACATTTGATAATATGTTATCTAGTATAAATAATAACATTCAAAATGATGAAAAATTTATGGAAATATTATTTAAAATATTACAAAAGAAAAATAACTATCCAAATGGATATAATATGGACAACGCAAAAGATTATTTAAATAAATTAACAAAGAATTTAATTAAAGAATATGATGGTAATATAGGAGTTAATATATACACTGATTTACTTGGTAAAAATATTAAAGAAATTGAAGTTTACCATGAAGGTGATAATCTATTTACTTATAAAAATAATACCTTTGAATTTAATTTAAATCATAATGAAAAAAAATATAATGTAACATATTCAAATAATACTATTAAAGTTAAAGGCTATGAAATAAAAATAAATGAATTTACAAACTCTAAAATAAATATAGATATTATTAAAAATAACAAAAATATAAATATTATTTTATTAGAAAATGGTAATATAAATATAACTTACAACAATGTAAAAATTAATATTAATAAAACAAATAAAAATACATATGAATATGATTTTATCTCAAAAAATTATAAAGTTTCAGGAAAATTTGAGATAAAAGAAAACTCTACATTTACCTTATTTGATAAAGCAAATTATATTGATAAAGATAATCTTTCTTATAACGATAAAATGAATCTAAATGAGGAATTTAAAAAGTTAATTTTAGAATTATTTTCTACAACAATACCAAACACGATTATGAATTAATCGTGTTTTTTTCACACTTTTATAATGATAAAATTATAATAGAGGTGATTTATTTATGAGTCGTAAAGACAATAACATTATTAAAAGAAAGGATGGTACTTTTGAAGCCAAATATATAAAAGATATTATTAATAATAATATAATATATGGATATATAATTGGTAATTCAAAAAAAGAAGTTAAAAAAAGATTAAAATATTCTCGGAAATATGAATTAAATTTTAATATATATAAAATACCAGTTAAAAAAAATAAAGAATATTTACAAAGTTTTAATTATAAAATTGATAATTGGTTAGAATTCAAAAAAAATAAAGTAAAAGAATCAACTTATACAACATATTTATATATTGTAGAAACTAGGATAAGATCTCAAATAGGATACATTAAAATAAAAAAATTAAGTAAAGAAATTATAAATAGTTATTTGGAAGAACTTAAAAATAATACAGATTTATCAATAAATAGTATTCATGATATAGCAATAATAATAAAACAAATATTAAAATATCATAAAATAGTAATTGACTTTAATGTTCCTCCCAAAATGCAAAAAGAAATAGTGGTATTTACTAAAGAGGAAATAAAAACAATTAAAAAAAGAGCATTAACATATAATAATAGATGTGATTTTGGAATAATATTATGTTTATATATGGGTCTACGAATCGGAGAATTATGTGCATTAAAAAAAGAAAGTTTTGATTTAGATAATTATACAATTACAGTTAATCATACAATACTTAGAATTAAAAATGTTAATAAGTCACGTAATTATAAAACAAAGTTAATAATAACTAATCCTAAAAGTAAGACATCACTTAGAACTATTCCTATACCAGATATATTAAAAAAATATGTAAAGTTTTATGTAATAAATATGAATACTGGTAATTATTTTCTAACAAATTCACATGTAGCAATGGAACCACGATGTTATACAAATCATTATAAAAGATTTTTAAAATATTGGGGAATAAATAATAAAAAATTTCATACAACAAGACATACTTTTGCTACAAATGCTGATGAAGCATGTATGAGTACAAAAGCTCTTTCTGAAGTTCTTGGACATTCAAGTGCAAATATAACACAAAATTTATATATACACCCCTCTTTAAATTATAAAAGAGTATGTATGAATAATGTATACAATAAAAAAACTGACTAAACATCAGTTTTTTAATTTAAAAAGTTTTTCTTCTTCCTCGATAAGTTTTTGTTTTTCATTTGCCACTATATTTTCAGGAGCTCTTTTTACAAAGTTTTCATTTGAAAGAAGATTTTTTCTTTTATTAATTGATTTTTCTAATTCTTCAATTTCTTTTTGAATATCTTCCTCGGAAACTTTATTTTTAACTTCAAAATATAATATAGCATATTTTGATTCATATTTAATAGAGTCCTCAATATTATCTACTTTATTTTTAAATTTAATTAAACCATCATATAATTTTTCATCAAATAAATACTCTATTTTAACTGCATCACTATTTATAATATTATTTTCTGCTTTAAAATTACGAAGAGATGTTATATCATTTAATATTTCAGTAGTTTCTAAAATATCATAAACTTCTTTTTTATTATATACTGGATAACTACTTTCCATTATTGATTTACTTTCTTTAAATGGTAAGTTTTGATATATTTCTTCGGTAACAAAAGGTATAAATGGATGAAGCATTTTTATTATACCTGTTAATATATTAAGAAGTACACTTTTTGAAGTATCATTTAAATATATTTTAGATATTTCTATATATGATGAACAATAATCATCCCAAATAAATGAATATAGAGTGTTAAATGCATTATGAAATTCATATTTATCCATATATTTTGTTACTTGTTTAATAACATTATTATATTTTGTTAAAATCCATTTATCATAATTATTATATTCTTTATAATTATTATCATTTAAATTATTAGTATTCATTATTACATACCTTGAGGCATTCCATAGTTTATTAATAAAGTTCCAAGAAGATGCAACTTTTTCTTCATCATATCTAAGGTCCATTCCCGGAGCTGAATTTGTTGTTAAAAATAATCTTAATGAATCACAGCCATATTTATCAATTACCTCGATTGGATTTACACCATTACCAAGACTTTTACTCATTTTTCTACCTTGTTTATCACGAATTAGTCCATGAATAAGGCAATCTTTAAATGGTCTTTCATTCATAAATTCAAGTGATTGGAAAGTCATTCTGTTAACCCAAAATGGTATAATATCATAACCTGTTACTAAAACATCATTAGGAAAATATCTATCTAAATCATCAGTTTTATTAGGCCAACCTAATGTTGAAAAAGGCCATAGTGCTGAAGAAAACCATGTATCTAGTACATCTTCATCTTGAACCCAACCTTCTCCAGTCGGAGCATTTTCGCCAACATATATTTCATCACCTTTATACCATGCAGGAATTCTATGTCCCCACCATAGTTGACGAGATATACACCAATCATAAGTTATTTCCATCCAGTGATTCATTGTTTTTTCATATCTTTTTGGAACAAAATTTACTTTTGTATCTTTATTTTTTTGATTTTCAAGTACCCTATCTGCCAAAGGACGCATTTTTACAAACCATTGTGAAGATAAATAAGGTTCAATCATAACTCCAGTTCTTTCTGAATGTCCTACATTATGAGTTATTTCCTCTTTAGAAAGAAGTAAACCATTTTTTTCTAAATCACTAACAAGTTTTTCTCTTGCTTCCTCTCTAGAAAGTCCTTGATAAATACCAGCATTTTCATTCATCGTAGCATCAGGATTTATACAAATAATTTCTTTTAAATTATGTCTTTTACCAACTTCGTAATCATTTGGGTCATGTGCTGGAGTTATTTTAACACAGCCTGTTCCAAACTCTGGATCTGCATGCTCATCACCAATAATTGGAATTAATCTTCCCACTATCGGAAGTACTACATTTTTACCAATTAAATCTTTATATCTTTCATCACTAGGATTAACCGCAACAGCAGTATCACCAAATAATGTTTCCGGTCTTGTTGTAGCAACATCCAAATATTTATCTGTTCCTTCGATTATATATTTTAAATGATAGAAATATCCTTTTACATCTTTATATATAACTTCTTCATTAGAAAGTGCTGTTTGTGCTTTTGGATCCCAGTTAATTATACGATAACCACGGTAAATAAGTCCTTTGTTATAAAGGTCAACAAAAACTTTTCTTACAGCTTTTGAAAGTCCCTCATCTAAAGTAAATCTTTCACGAGAATAATCTAGTGCTAGTCCAAGTTTAGCCCATTGTTTATGAATATTATTTGCATATTCCTCTTTCCAATCCCAAGCATATTTTAACCAATCCTCTCTTGAAAGAGTTCTTGGATTAATTCCCATTTTAGATAATTTTTCATCAACTTTTGCTTGAGTTGCTATACCAGCATGATCCATACCAGGAACCCATAACGCATCAAAACCACAAAGCTTTTTATATCTTATTATGATATCCTGAAGTGTTGTATCCCAAGCATGACCTATATGTAAATTGCCTGTTACATTTGGTGGGGGAATAACAATAGCAAAAGGTCTTTTACTTTTATCATTACCCGCTAAAAAAGTTTTATTATTAAGCCAAAACTCATACTTTCCTTTCTCAACTAAATTAAAATCATATTTTGTTTCCATTTTTACCTCCAAAAAAAAGATGGTTACCAAAAGGGTGCATATAGCACGGTACCACCTTTATATTTATCTTATTATCCTTAATGCGGACTCACAGCCTACCCTATTTACTTAGGTAAGCAACTAGCAAGCTACTTCATTTAATCAGGGTTTAAGAAAAGCTTTCAGCACACTACTTTTCCTCTCTAATAAAATAATTAAACTACTCCTCTTGCATAACGTTTTTACAAAGTTATTATAACATTAGATTTTTCTAATTTCAACTAAAAATTTTATGTAATAAATAGTGCTGCAGTGTTATTTCTCAAACTTAAATAAAAAAGCACCTATGTTATAGTGATATAACATAAGCGTATCCAATCTATGGCAGCGCTCGTCAAGTTAAAAACGATTGCTTCCCTTTTTTATTATATGTAAGGAGGTTTCCTTACATACTTAATGTATCATTTTTTTTACTCTTAGTCAATATTTCAAAAAAATTATCTTGTGTCAAATTAATGTAAAGTTGGTTGACAGTTTATTAACTTCTTGTTATCATTATAATTGGAAGTAACCGTTAGGCGGGCGCTGCCACTTTCAAGTTAAAAAATAGCGAGGAGGTGGTTATAATGCGAAGAGATTTAAAAGATTTTTTCATAATTATGATAATATTTTTTATGAGTATTTCATTTGTAGTACTAAGTGCTGCAGTGTTAATTCTCATACTTAAATAAAAAAGCGCCTATGTTACAGTGATGTAACATAAGCGTAACCCAATTATGGCAGCGCTCGTCAAGTTAAAAACGATTGCTTCCTTTTTTTATTATATGCAAGGAGGTTTCCTTACATACTTAATATAGCATTTTTTGTGCTTCTAGTCAATAAATAAAAAAAAATGTATATAACAGCACATTATCTTAAATAATAATTTTTATTATTTTTTAAAACTCTTTTGTTAACTGATAAATTAGTAAATTGTTCATCACTTGTAAGTATTTCAAATATAGCCTCTTCGAAAACTGTTGACACTAATTTATCTAAATTAATATGTTCATTTTCTAAAGCAATTTTACAAATTTCTTCGATAAATGAATTACTTACTTCAAGACTAATACCATGTTCTGCAAAAAAGTTAATATAATATGGAATTAATCCATTTTCTGGATGACATAATTTTAATAATATCATATCTCTATTCATTGGTCTTAATTTAATATTATAGTTTGTTAAACTAGAAAGTTTTTCAGGAACACCTTCGAAATATGATGAATAACCACATTTAGGTTTTCTTGAAAAGTCACCCATAATTATTATTAACATATCTTTCGTAGGATAATTAATTATTCCTCTTTCAGTTATTATTTTATAATCAATTCCCATCATTAAATCTCTTAAAGTATTTTCACTCGAAGAGGAAACATAACTATTTGGATTAAATAATAAACTTTCTGCATTATCTAAAATTAATGTTGAATTTAACTCACTTCCTGTATTTGCAAGGCTCATAAATAGTGCATCAAAAGAAAAATTTTCATTACTTAAATCTTCATAATAAACTTTTGCTGGTAAAGTATCCTTTAAAACAGAAACTATATCGTTTTGAATTGAACCTTTTTTACCGTCAATAATAATATTACTTTTTTTAATACCTTCGGTATCTAAATAATGAGTAGATATACCAACAACAAGCTTTTTAATAGCCTCAGGTTGCATAAATACTTTGTTATATAAACCCATACATAACTCTTTACTAGTATCTAAATTAAAGTATTCAGCATTTTTACCATTAACTAAAGATACAAAATGATTAGCAAATTCATTAGGTTCTAATATTTCTGGTGCTTCACCTTTAAAAATGTATTTTATATCATCTTCATTTTCTACGATTAAATAATTACTTATATCTTTAAAAAATATAATTGGTAAATTTTCTTTATCGGTATTATAAAGTTTTAACAAAACTTCAACATCAAAAACAAATGCAACTGCATTATCTTTTTTCGAAGAAATAATGTCATATTGAGTGTTATCTTCATCAACAAACTTTTTTTCTTCTTCTTTAAAATAACCATAAATTGTTTTTTCTGGAGTATAAATATTCTCTTTTTTCTTAAGAACAACTCCAATTTGTAAATTATTTTCCATACCCTATCCTTATCTTATCACAAGAATAGTCAATCTTTTTATTCTTAATATTTATCTAGTACCTCTACTATACCACGATATGGAAGCGAAGCGCAAGTTTTTCTCGAAGATTGTTTATAAATATCTTCATAAACTAATCCTTCATTTAATAAATCTTTGTTATATTCTTTTTCATTTACCATATTTAAAAAGTTATTAATATATTCTTTTGCTTCATTTACTGTCTTACCTATTAAGTTTTTTATCATTATTGATGTTGAGGAAATGCTTATAGCACAAGCCTCTCCAGTAAAACAAATATCTTTAATTATATTATCCTTTATTAAAATATATAGATCTATATTATCAATACATGACTGATTAGAGGTATTTACTTTTTCATAACCTTCACCAATAACTTTATCTTTATTAAGTGGGTTTTGGTAATGTTCCATAATTATTTCTCGTTTAAGTTCTGCATCCATTAAAACATCTCCTTTAAGATTTTATCTTTGTTAGAAATAAGTTCAATAAATTCATCTATTTCTTTTTCTGTATTATAAAAATATAAACTAACTCTAATTGTATTATTAACTTTTGTAGCATTTTTAAGTATTTTAGCACAGTGATTACCCGCTCGTACACATATATTATATTTATTTAAATAAAATGCTACATCTTGAGCAAAGATATCATCAACATTAAAGGAAATAATTGCACTATCACATTCAACATTAACAATATCAATAAAAGGTATTTTTATCATTTTATCAATTAAATAATCTTTTAATTTCATTTCTCTTTCATGAATTTTGTCCATACCTATATTATTTAAATATTTTATAGCTTCTCCAAAACCAATTACTCCAGCAATATTTGGGGTTCCAGCCTCTAAACGATAAGGTAAATCTTTTAAATATATTTCTTTTGGATTATCGAATGATTCATTCATACCACCGCCTAAATTAATAGGATTTAAATTCTCTAAAAGTTCTTTTTTACCGTAAAGCACTCCCACTCCAGTTGGTCCTAACATTTTATGGGCTGAAAAAGCTAAAAAATCACAATCAAGATAGGAAACATCTACTTTCATGTGGGGAACGCTTTGAGCACCATCAACCACTACAAAAATACCTAATTCATGAGCAAAGGCACATATCTCTTTAATTGGTCTTACATCGCCAATTACATTAGTAACCATAGCAAGTGAAATAATCTTAGTTCTTGGTGTAACAGCTTTTTTTACATTATCTAACGTAACATGGAAACTATCATCTAAATCAATTAATTTTACTACTGCACCCTTTTCATTTTCAAGTCTAAACCAAGGTAATACATTTGAGGCATGTTCTGAAGTAGTAATTAATATTTCATCACCTTCCTCGATTAAGGGAGCAAAAAAACCTGAAGCAATCATATTTAAACTTTCTGTTGTTCCTGATGTAAAAATAATTTCTTCATTATATTTAGCATTTATAAAATTCTTTACTAAATCACGAGATTTTTCATATTGCATATCAACTTTAAATGATATATCATAATCACCTCGATGGGCATTAGCACTATAATTTTCATAATAATCCGTTATTTTATCAATTACACATTTTGGTTTCAAAGTAGTTGCACCATTATCAAAATATATAATATCATTTTTTAAAATTGGAAAATCTTCTCTATTCATAGTTAACCTCCTTTTTAAAATTATCATCAAATATACTTAACATAAAACTCTTTTTTAATAATTTTTTAGCATCATTTTCTTTAATACCAAGGGAATTTAAATAAAGTAAACTTTCTTCATCATAAGTTCCAATAGTTACAAAATGTGATGCCTCAACTTCATTAGTATCAATTTCAAGAATTGGTTCAATTAAGATATTTCCACCCTCTTTTAAACCTTTTAAATTTTCTGTTATAACATTTCCAAAAGTATTTTTATTTGCTTTTACACTTACCTTTGACTTACTATAACCATTTTCTGATATAACATGATAATTTATATCACATTTATTATTATTTCCCTTTATTAAAACATTTATTAAAACATTACTATCTTCTTTATTAATACTTAAATAGTTAATTTTTAAAATTGAGTTATTATGCTGAATAATATTTATATCCATTTTAATATCATTTTCATTAAATATATTAATTATTAAATTATTTTTTACCTCTAAAACAAGGCTTTTACTTTCATTAATAATATTTATAACATTATCCATTAATATATTATTCATCTTTTCCTTCTTCACTTATAGTAAATGCCTCATTAAAACCAATATTCTCAATATTTTCCGCTAAATGATAATCTCCAGTTTTAACAATTTTACCATTATCTAAAATATGTACATAGTTAGGCTTAATATATTTAATAATATTTGTATGGTGAGTTATAATTAATATTGTAGGCTTAAATGTTTTATAATATTCATTAATAAAATTAGAAACTACTTTTAAAGCATCAACATCAAGTCCTGAATCTATTTCATCTAAAATAATAAATTTAGGTTTTAAAATACCCATATGAAGAAGTTCAATTTTTTTTCTTTCTCCACCTGATGCTCCAACATTTATATCTTTATGAATAAAACTTCTATCTAAAGCAAGTTTATCACAAATTTCTTCCATCTCTTTATTAAATTTAAAGATATCTAAAGTTCCTTCGTTTCTTTCTTTTAAAGCAGTTCTAAGGGCTTCTGCATTACTTACTCCTTCGATTGACGCAGGATTTTGACTAATTAGCATTACTCCTTCCTTAGCAATTTCATAGGTACTCATCTTAAGTAAATCTTTATTATTAAAAACAATATTACCTTTTTTAGTATAACCAGGATAATTCATAATTACCTTACATAAAGTGGATTTTCCTATTCCGTTTTTACCCATAATAACATGAATTTGTCCATCAGGCAGTTCAACATTTAAATCATTTAATATATTTTTATCATTAACTGAAACACTTAAATTATTTATCTTAAACATAACTTTTCTCACCTACACATATTTTATACCATTTTCACCATAATTAAAAGAAAAACTTACTAATAAAAGTTTATTTACAAAATAAAACTAGGTAATTCCTAGTCACTTTTTTGATTCCCACTAAGGCCCCGGGTACTCCAACTTTAATAAACATCGCTGTTTAAATGTATTTATGAATATAAATTCCTAAATACATTAAATATTTTAGCATATTTTTTACATATTGCCATCAAAAATAACTTTATCTTTTTAGCAAAATATAATATAATTTAATTAGTGATGAGATATGAATAGAGTTTTTGATCCAATTGATATTGTTTTTATTGTTTTAATTTCACTTTATCTTATTGTTTTAATAACAATAGGTTTAATTTTGTGGTATCAAAAAGAACAACGAGATAAATTAAAACTTGAAAAAATGGTTACTGATAGAAAAAAAGAAATTGCTAAAGAAAAAGTTGAAACTAAAGAGGTTTCTAAGGCAAAAGAAGAAACTAAAGAGGCTTCTGTTAAGAAAGATACAGTTAAAAAAGAAAACAAAGTTATTAAAGAAACTAAAGATAAAGCTAAAGAAGTTAAGAATAAAGATAATAGTAAAAATGCAAAAGATAAAAACAATACTAATGTTAAATCAAAAGAAAATACTTCTAAAAAGAAGAGTAATACATCAAATAAGCCAAAGAAAACTAATCCAAATATAAATGATCGTTATAAAGGAAAAGGACCTACTAAAAAGAAAACTGTTAAAAGAAAGAAAAAGAAAAAAACAAATGGTAAGAATAAAAAGAAATAAGGGATAAAAATGGATAATAAATTTGAAATAATAAATGAAAAAAATGAAAAAGAAACATATGAAATATTAAAAACATTTAATATTGATAATGATAATTATATTGTATACACAGATAACACATTAACAGATCAAGGTAATTTAGATGTTATAATAAATAAATATGAAATAAATGATGGAAACATAGTTTTATTAGAAATACCCGAAGATAAAAGAAAATATGTTGATGATATGTGGAGTTTATTATGTCAAGATGTATAGTAATTACTTTAGATGATAATGGTAACCTTAATAGTGCTTTTTTAGAAACTAGTAATAAGTCTATATCACTCGAAGGTTATTTAATAAGAGTTAATAGAATTTTAAATTCCTTTGAAAATGTTAAATTTCAAAAAACTGATTTTAATGAATTTACTATAACTGATAGAAAAGTTATTAATACTTTAATTAGTAAAGTACCTAATCTTAATAAATCTAAACAAAATTGTTTAAAAAAAGTTATAATAAGTGCTTCACTTCTTTCTATGCTTACAGGTGTAGCTTTGAAAAAAAATAAAGTTAGTGCAGTATCTAGTGAAAAAACTAAAGAAGACTCAAATAATATTACATTTGAAATAGATATTGAAAAATATAAACCTGATTTTTTAGTTAATTATGAAGAAAAAAATAATGTTAGTTTAACAAATTTAAAAAATGAAAAGCTATCACAGGATATTCCTATCAACGAAAATACCTTTGAAAAAGATGAACTTACCGAAGATATTCCTTTGGCTATAAATGAAAATAATGAAGATTTAACACTTACACAAGATGCTGTGATTGCTAACACTGATAATGTAATAATTGACGAAGAATATTTATATGAGGATGATAAGCCTGTTTATAGTTTTGATTACGAAGATAGATCAAATAGTGAAAAAAGTAATTATGCTAAAGAAAACTATACAGATTTAGTAAATAAATATGCTACTACATATGGTCTTGATAGTAAACTTGTAATGGCTATTCTTACTCAAGAAAATGCTTATAATGAAATCAATAATTCAAATATTGGTGCAAATGGAGTTATGCAAATTGAATCAATATGGAATGGTTATGATATTAGCGCATATAATTATGAAACTAGTAATGTAGATAAAGAAAGAATTGATAGTTCTAGTTTAGCAAATCCAGAATATGCAATTAAAATTGGATGTATGATACTAAATAATCAATATATGACTTTATATAATAAGTATTATTTAAATGGAAATATTACAAAAGATGAAGTAATAATAGCCACTGTAATATCTTACAATAAGGGTATTACTGCAATATGCAATTTAATAAATAATTATGGTAAAGATTTTACTAGTCATATTTCTGAAACCCTTGGCGGAGATAATGACTATTTAAAACATGTATTTAGTTACCTTGAGGATATGAGTATAATTAAAATTCAAAATCAAAATGATACTCCCTCTGAGGTTGTAATTGATAATTTAACTTTATAAATCACACAAATTGTGTGGTTTTTTCATATAAAAAAAGAAGTCTAATCATTTAAGACTTCTCCATTAATATAAAAATGTGGTGAGGATACTCCTCTTAAAAGTGTTCCTGCAGGTGGATTTTGACTACCAATTAAATCAGTGTCAACACTAGCATTATACTTGTCACTTTGACTATCTACATATGAAAATGAGCAATTTAAATCATTTTTATCGCAATAATTTTGAGCTTCATCTCTTGTTTTTCCAATAAAACTTGCAAGAGTTGAATTTGTTGCACCAGTTGTAATGCCCTTCCCAGCAATATAAGGTTCATAAGTTTCATTAATTGAATAGCTAAATGATTTAATAACTTCACTATTTTCTTTACCTAAATTAATATTCATTATTTTAACAATATCTTTTAAACTATCTTCATAATAACCAAGAGCACTTGATACTCTTCCCGAAGATAATGTAACATTTAAGTTATATACCTCAAGATATGTTTTTTGAATATTGATAAAGTCTTCGTCAGAAAGCATATTACCAACCATTTTCTTTAATATTTGATAAGCTGATAATATAGAATCACTACTCATATTTGTAGATATATTTTTACTAACAGCATTTAATACTTTTTCAAATTGATTATAGCTTCTTATAGTTAACATTTTTTTAGCAATAGCCATTATTACATCTTGTTGATGTTTATTTCTTGCTAAATCACTTATTGCATATAAATGACGGCATCTTGAATAAGCAAGAGCCTGTTCACCATTTAAAGTTTGTACTCCCGGTTCTATGTATACAGTGTGACTTCCCCATAATCTATCAGAGTTTTGTTCACATACTTTACCATTACAGTTAACACCTTGATTAAAATTAAAATCTGGTTTTTCAACGTCAACAGTAACTCCCTTTAAAGCTTCGACTAAATCAACAACACCCTTAAAATTAATTTTCACATAATAATCAATATTTATACCTGTTAAATTTTCTATAGTATCAGTTACACATTTTGTACCATATGCCGCTGAGGAATTAATCTTATTATATGCTTTTCCTTTACAAGCAATTGGAACGTAAGTGTCTCTTGGAATTGAAAATAGCGTTGCGCTTAAAGTTTTTGGATTAAATGTTGCTAAAATAATTGTATCCCCATTAAAGGCAGCATCATCATTAAGTTCATCCGTTTCAGAATCCACTCCTAAAATAAGGGCAGTAAATGGTTCATTTAAACTTTTATTCGAAGAATAATCATTATTTTTAATTTTCTTTTTTTCACTTATCTCAAATACTTTTTTTGTATCTGTTGCAATATTTGTAAAATCAACTTCATTACTATATCTTGATATGTAACTACCACTTATAAATATTCCGCCAACTTCTTTATCATATAATGCATAAAGTAAATCAAGTTCTGATTTAAATTCTTTTATTTCATTTTTAATTTTTTCCCTCTTAATTAATTTTTTTGCTAAAACATTTCCTTCATAATCATCTTCATCACTAACCATACCAAGTACCATATTTTTATCATACTTTACATTAGATAAAGTAACTAAATATGTTGTATATTTTGAGTTATTTGAATTTGTTAATGAAGATATTTTTCCAAGTAGTAAATCAATTATACTCGAAGAAAAAATAAATATAATGATTAATATCACACTTATTACCGAAGTAATTATAAAATGTTTATATTTTCTTACACATAATTTAAAGAAATTTATAAATGCATACATAATTATATATAAGGCAAATAGTATAAGAAGGATATATCTTAATAATGTTTCAATACCTGTTAATGATACAATGCTTTTTACAAAGAAGGCATAACTAATTATATAGATGGTTATTACTAAAAAATATACAATTCTTGCTATGGGCTTACTTCTTTTGAATTTTCTTTTTAAATGTTTCATTTTTCGCCCCCTTCATAGGAAACAACATATAATTTATCTTCAATTTTAATTATTGTTACTTTTCCCTTTTTATCATAACCTAAATCTTTTTTATAATCCCAAGATAAAGTTATTTCATATGATTCATATTTATTATCATTGTAAGTAAATTCACCATTTTCAAAACTATCAATATTAATACTTTCTACAATAGGATATTCATTATTTTTTCTTGTACTTTTATCATTTAATCCTTTATATAAAGTATTCTGACATCTAGTTTTAAAATTTTCTTTATCATAAACATATTCAAGACTACCTACATCATACATACTTTTTTTATTATCAATTGTATATAAATCGATTATAAATAGTTTAGCTAAAGTTTTTGCATAATCTTCATAATTAATATTATCATTTGCAAGAATATCCTTAAGTTCTTTAAAATTTTCTTTCATTAAATTTGTATTATCTTTATCCAGTGTATAATCAAACTTAACAGTTTTATCTTTACTTCTTACAAGTAATCCTCCGGTACTTTTAGAAAAAAGTAAAAAATAAAGGCCAATACTAATTAAAATAGTAAGTATAATTATCATTAATGCCGATTTTTTTATTTGCTTTTTTCTCCTAGTCATTACTACTCTCCTTTTTATTTAATAAGTCATACACTATTATTGAATTAGATACTTCAAGCATCTTTTCAACACTTTCTTTAGTTTTATCAACATAATTATCATCAATTACTGTACTATCATTTATTACATAATACTCTCCGGTTGAATTATTATAATACATAACACTACTTAAGAAATTACCATTGGGAAATGCTACTACATTATTATTTTTTATATTAAATATATCATGTCCCAATGCATATTCATTTTTATAGCCTAGCATATTTAATATTGTTGGAGCAACATCGATCATACCCATATAGTATTTAACTTCTCCTTTTAAGGTATTTTTTAATTTACTATTTTTTGTCCACATTATTAAAGGTGTTTTTTTATTAAGTTCATGTTTAAATGAATCATATTGAGTATAATTCTCATTTCCTTCTTCATAAACTGAACCATCCTCTTTATTATAATTATAAAGATAATTTTTTTCTTTTCTTGTAAGTTTAGCATCATGATCACCATAGAATACAAATATTGTATTATCAAATGCTGATGACTCTTTAACATATGTTAGAAAATCTCCTAAAGCGGAATCTGCATAATGAACCGATGTTAAATAATTTCCTACAGCTGTACCAGATAAATAATTTGTTGTAACAGTTTCGCCGTTTGTATTTACAAAAGTATCTGATAAATCAAACTCTCCATATTTATCTTGGAATATAAATGGTGAATGATTTGATAATGTTATAATTGTACCCATATAATTTTGATGTTCATTTTCGATACCCTCTATAATTGGGATTGCTTGTTTAAAGAATAGTTTGTCATTTATACCTAAATTAATAACATCATCTTGGGTATATTGAAAACTTTCTTCAAAATACATACCTTGATATCCAAGTGATGGATGTGCTTTATTTCTATTCCACATGGATGATAAATTACCATGCATACTAAATGTATAATAATTATTATTTGAAAGTATTTTTGCAATTGTATTATAATTTCGATCATAATAACTTACAAATACTGTTCCTGATGCTGCAGGCATTAAACTTGATAAAAGAGTAAATTCTGTATCTGATGATGTACCCGTAGATACTTCAGGATAAAAATTAGAAAAAAACATTCCCTCTTTTGCTAGTTTATTTAAGTTAGGTGTAACTTCTTTACCATTAAATGTTAAATCCATTGCAAAATCTTCCATAGATTCCATATGAATAAAAATTAGATTGTAACCATTTGCAATACCAGTATATTTATTATCTTCTTTATATTTTTGATTTTCTTCAGAAGCAAAATATTCATTAAATGCTCTTAATGCATCTTCATAACCAAATAAACTACTTATTTTAGGTCTTAACGTCTGAAGTAAATCATTACCTTGATATAAAATAGCACCAAATCTTTCAACTATGTAAAGTCTATTCCATTGTTTATTAAGTCTTGAAAAATCACTTTTCTTTGCAAAAGCAAAACTAATACTTAAGCAAAATATTCCCACGATTAATGTTGATAAGGCCATCTTTTTACCCTTTTCAACACAGTTTAAAAAATTATAATAACTAGAATCAGATAATTTTTTATGAATTAAATGAAATAACAAAGGAAGTAATATAAACACTAAATAGTTCCATCTAAATTTTTCCCATATTGAGCCTGTTACTGTCTCTGTTTGGGAAAGAGTTGCAAGTTCACCAAATGATGCAAATGAAGTATAAAATACATAATAAATGGAATTAACTAGACCTATAAGAGCAAAAATACATACCCAAATAAAGAAATATTTATATTGCTTTTGTGGTTTAATAAAATAACCAATTGCTCCGACTACTAAAATAATGCCCAAATCAGTTAAAAAAGGAAATGGGCTTTTAAAAATTCCCACAGTATTTTTTCTCACTAAAACCATGCTAATAACAGAAATTAACACATAAGATATAAATAATCTATTTGAAATTATATATTCAATAAGCGATTTTTTTATTTTTTTATACATATTATTACTTACTTTCTTTTTCATAAAACCCTTCTTATCAACATATATTATATCAGTATTTTTTTTTTTTTACAATTACCCTTGCAATTATTATACATTTTATGGTAAAATAAATTCGTCAAACGGAAAAAGTATATAACGCAGGTGTAGTACAGCGGTTCATTGCAGATGTGGTTCAACGATTAGAATTCGGCCTTGCCAAGGCTGAGACGGCAGTTCGATTCTGCTCACTTGCTCCATTTAAATACGACTTACGAACTATTATAGTATCGTAAGTTTTTTTTATAGAGCTGCCGTCCTAGCCTAAGTTAGTCTTGTCAAGACCTAATATATTTTCTAAATAATAATTATTTTCTTAAAAATTAATATTTATTTTAGTGAATAAACTTGTGTTAAAATTAAACATAAAAAAAATAATACTAATATATACAAATATATAAATATTAATTTAAGGTTTAAAACTGCTAGAGTTATTATTAGATTTTAAGATATCATGTGTAATAACTATTATAACTTTTAAAGCAAAACACAATTATAATAAAGCGGTTTATAAGAATTAACAAAGGTAAATTAATTAAAACTGCTTAATTATAGGTTTAAAAAATAGATTATTAAAATGTATAATGTTGTTTTTTATGAAGCTATTTCAAATCAATACTTGTATTTTAATATAACTATTCATATTCTTTGTTATATTATGTTAGGCACCATAGATGGAAATATTTTCTAATCTAGACACCAAATAAATTTTTTTTATAAAAAGACTGGTTATATTTCAAACCAATCTCACTAATAAATTGTAATTTACTATTTTTTTCTTTTAACAAATATTATTCCAAGTATTGCTGTTATAACAATAACCATAAGTGGAGCTACTTTGAAATATACCCATTCAAACGAATGCCATAAAGTTCCAATTACTGACCACTCTGGATCACTATAATCCCATGATTGATATGGACTTCCTAATATTGCTAATAAGATAAATAATATTATTAAACATACATCAGCAACTATTAATGTATTAACTAACATTTTTCTTTTTTGCTTTTGTTTCATTGCTAATTGTTCATTAATGACTTCTAACTTTTCTGATATTACTTTTAAATCATTTTTTTCTTTTTCTTCTATACTTTCACCTAGAATTCCACTAACGGGTGTTTCTAATATTTCTGATATAGTCATTAACATTTCAGCATCTGGTACAGATAAACCTGATTCCCATTTTGAAACTGTTTGTCTAACAACATGTAATTTGATGCTAAATTATTCTTGTGAAAGTCCTTTATTTTTTCTTAATATTTTTAAATTATCTTTTAACATAATACACTTTCTCCTTTCATCAAATTCAGTTTATTATATAAATACCCGTTGCCACAAGCAATGCTTTTTAACATAACGATAAATTGTAATTTGTCTTTTACAATAATAGCATAAAAAAGAAAAGTAGTTATTGTTAATCAACTATTGCATTTTTCTAATTCTCATAAATACTTTTAAATCTTTCTCTGTCTACATTCTCTTGATTATTAATATAGTCCAAGTATTTTTCTTTATTTTCTTCTGTATATGGAGTATCAGAATATAAATCTTGTAATAATATTGTTCCGTTTGGCTGTCCAATACCCACAAATATATAATTTTCACCTATCTTTGGTAATTCCTCATCCGTTATATAATCACCTTTATGCAATATAAGAGTTCCATCTTTATCATATCCACCAGGATAAGTTACTTTAATTATATTTTGTAGATCACCCTTCAAATTTTCTGTTACCTCGATTTCATATATAGTTCTAGCTGAGCCATAATCTGAGAATGTCCTTTCAATTTCCTTATCTACCTTTCCTATAAACACATAATCAGCAAATCCAACTTGATAATATGGATTTGTTTCTTCATTCACAAATACTGTATCATAATTTAATTTGCCATTTGGCTTATAATTTGAATTTCTATTGTTAAAGTACCAAATTACACCACAAATCATAGCAATTATAAAGATAACTAAAATAGATAAAATAATAATTTTTTTCTTTTTCATAACAATACCTCCTTTATTTTGTTCTTATTTTAATAAAAATAAGCTTTAATTCTACTAATAATCAACTACATAGTAACATATTTTAAAAAAGTTACAACTTTTGTTCAAAAAATGATTATCGGCAAATTACTATTTATTTAACAAATCACTAAATTGTAATTTGTAATTATTATTCTGATGGGCAATTATAATTTGTATTTTTAAATGTTGGAATTACCGTTATTACATCATCGCTAACACAATAATAAGTATCAATTAAAATACCTTTGTCTACATAACTATCACTATCATTAGCATCTTCAATTCTCCAACTTATTATTGGGCTATTTTTAAATACTATTGCTTGAATTGTGTCTAATATTACAATTGACAAAATAGTAATAACTATTGTTAATAATATTATTATAAACTTATTCTTTTTTACCTTTTTTATTTCTTTTGCAGAATAATCAAGTGTATCAATTAAAGTTTCCTCACTTTTTGAATCGATTTCTTCTTTAGTAAATCTCTCACCATTTAATATTTCCGTAACCGAGACTTCTAAAATGTGACTTAATGGTTTTAACAATGACAAATCCATTAAGCCCAATCCTCTTTCCCACTTGCTTACAGCATTTTTGGTTATCCCTAATTTTTCTGCTAACTGTTCTTGAGTTAATTTTTTTTGCTTTCTTAATTTAGCAATAAATTTTCCTATTTTTTCTTGATTCATTTTATCACCATCCAAGAACAATATATCAATTTTTTATCTAATATTAAACATACTATTAGTTCACTTTCAAATTACTATTTTCCTAACTAATTACTAAATTGTAATTTATTTTGATTAGATGTGCTGTAATAATTGTATAACTATAAGAGTTAATAGTTATTTTAATATTATCAATTTCACAATACTAATTTTTACCCTGCTTATAAATATTACAATTCTTATCTAAAATTTTATTTTTACAAAATTCAACTACATCATTAGTATTCAATTTTAGATTCTTCTTAATTCTATCAATCCCCATTTCAGTAGTATGCACTTCACTTATATTATCAAGTAATATTTGTTTATCTTCCATACCTTAATCCCCTCAAAAAATTACTATTTTTCTAACTAATTACTAAATTGTAATTTTTTAGTCTATTAACTTTTTAAATGAATTAGCATTTAATATCGTATTAGATATAAATTTTCCTTTATAGAAATTAGCCCAGTTATTAAAAATACAAGGTGCATTTTTTGCTTTTTCCAATGAATCTATTTTTATAAAGTTAATTTTTATATTATTTTCCTTTGCATATTCAGTTAATTCATTTACTTCATATTCTACATAAGGACATTCGTTGCTATAATAAATAGTGAAATCTTGATTATCTATTTTCATAGTTCTTGCATTATCATTAAATATAGGTGTTTCTCCATCTTCAAATTGCAATGCTAATAATTCATAATCAGCAATACTATCTACTACTTTAAATCCATAGTGTTCAAAAAATTTCTTTTCTCCAATAAAAGGTTTCTTCTTTTTAGAAACTAGAGTACATATACCACTTTTGCCTTTTTCTTTTGAATCGTTTATTGCATATTCTATTAATTCTTTTCCAATTCCTTTTCTTTTAAAACTTCCTGCTACCCATAAGCAATAAATATATTCATAATTTTTACCACTAATAGGAACCCATGCTGTTTCTATTGGCTCATATTCAATAAATATTTTTCCTCTTGCATTTAATTTTCTAAAAACATGACCATCTTTTAATTTGCTTTTTATCCATTCCTTTTTACTATCAACACCGGCTTGATGTTTTTTATCTCCTATTGCACAACATATATGCTCCTCATCAATGTTTTCTAATGTCAAATTTATATATTCGTTCATTTATTTAATCCTCCCTACAAATTACTATTTATAAAAACAAGTAGTAATTATAACTTCAAAAAAATACTTACAATTTTATATATTCTAATCTTTAAACCATTTTACTAAAAATGGCTTAATTAATTCGTAAATAAATATTGCCATAAAGTTTATTAAGAATACTATTAATATCAAACTAATATCTATTGATGTTATACTTATTAATTTACCAATAGGTGTAACAAACACTATGAGTTCAATTAAAAGTATTAATAGTAATCCGTAGTTCATTGCTTTATTAGAAAATAATCCCTGTTTAACAACTGACTCTTTCAAGTTTCTACAAGATATAGAATAAACTATCTCCTGTACTACCATTGAAAGAAGTGCTAAAGACATAGCTGTTTCTTGCCCATACATTTTTAAACTAATAAAGTAAGTGAGAACTACAAATATAGTTTCAATGATAGCTGAAGATCCAATGCAAGATTTTATAAATGGTGTAAATAATGGTTTATTTAATCCTCTTGGCTTTTTATTCATTATGCCATCTTCACTCTTTTCAAAAGATAAACATATGCTAGGAATAGAATCAGTTACCAAATCAATAAATAAAATATAAATTGGTAATAAAATTGTTGTTTTAGTAAGTAGTCCTATTACAATAGTAAATATTTCAGCAAAATTACTTGATAATGAAAATACTATATTATTTCTGATATTATTATATATTCTTCTTCCCTCTTCAACTGCTACAACTATTGTTGAAAAAGAATCGTCCATCAAAACTATGTCTGATGCTGATTTTGTAACATCAGTACCAGTAATACCCATTCCTACACCAACATGAGCATCTTTAATAGCAGGAGCATCATTTACTCCATCACCAGTCATTGCAACAATTTTTCCACTATTTTGAAGTGTATAAACAATTCTTTCTTTATGAGTTGGATTAACTCTTGCATACACAGAATATCTTTTAACAATATTTTTTAGTTCTTTATCATTATATTTATCAAGTTCACTTCCAAGTATTGCTTCATCATCACTACTTATAATTCCAACATCTTTAGCAATAGCGGTTGCTGTATCTATAGAGTCCCCCGTAATCATTATTGGTCTAATACCAGCATTTTTACATAAAAGTACACTTTTCTTGACACTTTCTCTTGGTGGATCTATTATTCCTAAAATACCAGCAAAAAATAAATTGTTTTCTTCTTTTTCTAATTCTTTGATATCTTTTGGTATATAGTTAATTTTTTTATAAGCAAATCCTAAAGTCCTTAAAGCATTTTTTGAAAAAATCTTAACCTTATCCAAAGCATCTTGCTTTTCAGTTATAGACAAATTCATCTTCTCAATTAAAGAGTCCATACTACCCTTACATAAAATATATATATCATTATCAATTTTATTTAAAGTAGTAAACATCTTTCTATCACTATCAAAAGGTATATCTAATATTCTTTCACATTTTTTTCTTAATTTAAGGGGATTAATTTTTTTATCGAATAGATAATCATATAAACAAGTTTCAGTAGGATCTCCAACATATTTGTTTTTATAAATAAGAGCATCGTTACAAAGAGCACATATATAATTAAGCATATTCTCATCTATTACATATTCTTCTTTAACAGTCATCTTATTTTGTGTTATAGTACCAGTCTTATCAGAACAAATAATATCAATTGCTCCAAGTGTCTCTACTGCTTGCATTTGTTTTACTACTGTTTTCTTCTTTGCTAAATTAGATATTCCAACAGATAATGTTATTGTAATTACAGTTGGAAGTCCTTCAGGTATAGCAGCTACTGCAAGTGATGAACATAGCATTATAATTTCAAGGATCGTGTATTTATTAATTAAAGCTAAAATAAATATAAATATTAAAATAATAAATACTATAAATGTAATTTTTTTAGAAAGTTCTTTTATTTTTAATTGTAATGGTGTTTCTATTCTATCAATTTCATTTAGTGATAATGCAATCTTACCTATCTCAGTATTTTTTCCTGTACTTACAACTATACCAGTACATTTCCCATTAGTAATACTTGTTCCTAAAAAAAGCATATTTTTTTGTTCTTGAAGAATTAAGTTTTCTTTTAAAATATCATTAGTTTTTTGTACTGGAACACTTTCTCCAGTTAATGCTGATTCATCAACTTTTAAATTTTCACATAAAAATATTCTAATATCAGCAGGAACTGTTTCTCCGGACTCTAAATATATTATATCTCCTGGAACTAATTCTTTAGTGTTTATTACTATTATTTTATCATCTCTTTTAACTTTACAAGTACTAGTTTCATATTTTTTTAAATCTTTTAATATTAAAGAGGCTTTTTCTTCTTGAATAAATCCAACAATAGCATTTATAAAAACCACAAAAAGTATGACAATAGTATCAGTATATTCATGAGAATAAAAATATCCATAAAAATATAAAAGTAATGCAACAATCAATAATATGATAATCATAGTATCATTAAATTGCTTTAAAAACCTTATAATCCATGGCGTTTTCTTTTTGTTTAGAATGATATTTTGTCCAAAATCATTTAATCTTTTCTTAGCTTCTTTACTATCTAATCCACGGGTATTACTATTTAAAATTTTAAATATTTCTTCTTCTTTTTTTGAATACACTTTTTCCTCATCTCCATTTTACTATTTTTTTAACTTCTAACTTCTTTAAATTTTAAGTATTGTCTTCAACATATATCATCATTTGATTATATAAAATAGCATAATAATAAAGTTCTAATAATTTTTAATGATAATTTCACTACAATTTATAGATTTACAAATACACTTAGGACTATTTAAAAGTCCTATATTTTTTATTAATACGTTCCATCAACATTATATATCACATTTAAATATTTTTACAATAATATTTTTACATTATTTATACAAAACTTTACAATGTTTTTACATTCTAAGTGTTCTTTTGCAACCATTATTTTGTAAACTATAATACGCAAGTTTATTTAAACTACCACACATAATATTATTATTAAGTAAATATTTTAGTTCTTCTTCAGTAAATATTCCATATGTCAAGTTTTCATTGGGATTTACATTAAATGCTTTAACACAGTTTTTCATTCGTACAATACAGCAAACCGAGTTATCTATACCTACAGAATAATATGAATTATCAAGTATTGTTACATTATCTGAAACATATCCAGTTTCCTCTTTTAACTCTCTTTTAGCAGCTTCAATAACATCTTCTCCATTCTCAATATAACCCGAAGGAAACTCTGCTATTATTTTATCATTAATTCTAGTCTGAAAAGTCAATATGTAATTTCCGTTACTATCTGTAGCAACTATTATAACTGAATCTTTACCACCATTTTTAACTATTTTTTCTCTTGTGATAGTTTTATTATTAGGAAGGCTATAAACCTCTTTTATAAGATTAATAAAATCACCACTATATAATATTTCCTCTTTAGTAAGTTTTCCTTTAACCTTTTCATAAATATTAGTTATTTTTTCTAACAACATTTTTTCTTTGTACTCTGAACTTCTTAAATAATTTAACTCATTTACTCTAATCATTGTACTATTAGCACAGTCCTCTAAAGTTTTATTATTTTCATTTAATAATTCTTCCCTAAAAATAGTTCTTACTTCAAGTTCATCAACGCGTGGAGTAACCCTCATAATAATTTTGCCTTTTTCAAAATTTTCCATTTTCTTTATAGAAATTTCTTTTTTATCTCCATAAACAAAGTCTATATAAATCCCTGTTGAATAATCAAATAAATTCCAATCACTAGGCAATAAACATTCGTCAGAGTGATCATCATAATATAAAAATATATAAATTGGTTTTTCAAAAAGCTCTTGCTTATTAAATAAATAATCAAAATCTGAATAACGATATTTAGTATAATTTCCATTAATAATATCCTTAACTGTTAATATGTAACTATTATTTTCTAAATTAATATTATATCTTCTTAAAATTAAATATCTATGTCTATTAAATATATCACTCACTTTATTAAAAAAGTCATCCTTTAATTTAATTTCAATAAATACTTTGCCCATATTTTTTTCTTTACTTTCATATAAAATATCAGAAAGCAATTTATAGAATCTAGCATTTTCATTTTCATAAAATTTTAACTTTCGATAAATATTTAATTTCTCCTCTTGGGAAAAAGTTTTTTGATAACCTAGTTTTGCTATATTATCAAGATACTCTAGTTCCCCACTTTTAAGTTTAATAAACTCTTTTTTTAACTTTTCAATATCCATAAAAATTTCTCCTTTTCAATAATATTTTATTTCTTATTTATTGATAAGTAAAATATATTTATGTTATAGTATATATAAGGAGGGCTTATAATGAATATTGACCTAGAATTATATAAAGTATTTTATGTTGTTGCTAAAAATAAACATATGACTAAAGCAAGTGAAGAACTTCATATATCACAACCAGCAATATCACAATCAATAAAAAAACTTGAAAACCAGCTCGGAGGAACACTTTTCTTAAGAAGTAATAAAGGAATGGAACTCACAAGTGAAGGAAAAATGTTTTATGAATATGTTAAAGGAGCTTTAGAACTTATCAGTAATGCTGAAAATGAGTTTACCTCTTTTAAAGATTTATCTAAAGGTGAAATTAAAATTGGCTGTTCAACAACACTCACAAAAATAATTTTATTAGATGTAATAAAAAGATTTCATCAAGACTACCCTAACATTTCAATAAACATTACCAATGATTTAACAAGTAATTTAATTAACGATTTAAAATTAGGAAAGCTAGATTTTGTAATATTTAATGAAAGTAATATTAAAGAAACAAACCTACATTTAGAAAAAATAACCGAGCTAAAACAAGGATTCATTTATAATCCTGACTATTTCAAAGATGATATAAATAATTTTGAAGATTTAAATAATTACCCTCTTATATTGCAAAAAGAAAGTTCTAACAGTAGGAAACTATTAAATAGTATTGCTTCAAAAAATAATACTATTTTAATACCTAAAATGGAAGTTGTAAGTCAAGAACTAGTTACAGAATTTACTAATATTGGGCTAGGCATTGGTTTTACAATAATTGACTTAGTAAAAAAAAATTTCAACAATTTAAAAGAATTAAAAATTAACAAAGATATTCCAAAAATAAATGTTTATTTAGGTACTAACAAATCAATCTTACCTACTTTCGCAAATTCTACTTTTATTAAATATTTAAAAAGATGATCAAAAAAATCATCTTTTACTTATCTCTCTAATATATTTAGGCCTATCTATTTTGGATGTTAACATTCTTACTTCGTTTAACATAGTTATTTCAAAACCAACATATTCACTTAATTTTCTTTTTAATTCATTAAGAAGTTCTAAAGCATTTGCATCTTTTGAATCATATAAATCTCTTAAAAAGGAATTACTATTTACAAAGTTATTAAATAGATTATCCACTAAAAAGTATTTTAACTCTAAATTAAATCCTTCAGAGTTTTCTTTTAATGTTACATTTCTTTTTGAATATTCCATTGTATCAATTACATTAATCTTACCTTTTGAATATAAAATATTATACATAATATCATAAATCTTTATATCATTATTTGTTAATAATTCAATATCTTTATAACTTTTATTTATAGCGTTTGCAAACGAGTTTAAATTTACATATAATGGATTTATTTCATATAAACTTTTTGACTTAACGAACTTCATAGTATAACCTATCACAAAGCTTTTATATTCTATAGTTTCTATCGGCCATATAAAAGTTGAGTTAGTTATATTACTAAACTGGGTTAAATCTTCGAATATACCATAATCATAATCATTATCAAAAAATATGTGGAATACTTTTAAAACCTGATTAGTTTTAGGATCATAATAACAAGCTCCTTGTGAACCAACACCTAAAAATCTAAGACTACTTAAATAATTCAAAAAATTATCTTTATTAGTTATTTTCATATCACAAAACTCCCCTTGTGTACGATAATTATATCATTTTTAAAAAGATGTGTCAAATTAGCGTAAAGTAGTGATTATATAAATTATTTAATATTCTAATTTTTATTAATTTCATTAATTATATATTCTCCATGTGTTTTTACTTTAACTGGAGTTAATATGTTAAGTTTTTTTAGTTCATCAATAGTTTTAGGTCTTAATTTTACAAGTTTATCTAATTCATCATTTGTAAATACATAATATGCAGGTATTTTCATTTGTGATGCTCTTGTTTTTCTTAACTCCACTAGTCTTTCTTTCAAATTATCTGAAATATCATTTCTACAAAATTTATCTTTATAGTACTTGTAATAATCAATATTTTCATTAATACATAAATTTGCATAACTTTGAGCAATTAATTCCATATTCTTTTTTGAAGAATAACTATCATCACTTCTTATATGACTTAAATCATATTGTATTTTTCTTACTAATGCATCGGCTCTTAAAACTTTAGATTTAATATCTTTAGGTGCTTTACTTGTATTTAAAATAGTTTCTTGATTTGCTACTACTACTAATACTTTTCGATAATAGTCAAAATTTTTTGAACCAAATAATTTAACTAATCCAGAAGCTTTACTTTCCCATATTTTTCTTATCACTTCTCTTTGTGCTTCAACCTGTCTAAGTGGTGAGTACATTCCCTTTTTAATTTTCTTTCCATTAAAAGTATATTCTCTAATAAAGTCACCATTTTCATTAACAGTAATATTACCTATTAAATTTTTGCACTCAATAAAATATATAAAAACTGATGTAATTACAATATAATCAATTTGGGCAGTTAAATCACCATATTTTACTTTTACATCATGTAGAACATACATTCCAATATTTGCTTTTTGTAATTGATAAGAAATTTCTTTTTCACCCTCTAAGCCTTTTTTAACAATATAAAGTTCACTTAAAACATCATTATTATTTGGATATTCTTTATTAAGTTTTGTTAATGCATCAAATCTTTCTTGTAAATCACTATCAGATTTATAAAATATTGTATCCTTAAATCTAAAAGAGTTAAATATATCATTTACTATACCCATTATTATCACCAATTTAATTTTAACAAAATATTAGTTATTTGTACATTAAAGGTTATCATATTTATTACCACTTAAAATGACATGGAAATTTTAAAAAACCAACCATTTCATTAAAAGGTACTTATAATTGCTATAAATATAATAAAATGAATGGTATAATAATTTTAAAGAAGAATATGAGTTTTCTTTGAAACCAGACTTTGATAAGTCTACTTTAATATAAATAAAAGTTACGATATAGAATTTGAAACTAAGTTAAGAGTTATTAATTAATAGTTATTATCTAAATATTTAATGTTTTCAAACAATTGATTAATATCATATGATGTACAAAAAAATATTTGATGAAATGGGATGGGAATATGAAAGAGAAAAAAGAAATAAAAATTGAAGGATTTGATGATAGAAATATCAAAAAGCACATGGAAATAATCTTGAAAAAAAGCAGAGAGAAAAGAAAATTAAATACTGATTTTTTAAATTTACTTGTTAATAGAATTAATAATGGACTAAGTAGCTTTGAAAATGAATTAAATTCTATTCCTAAAGAATATAGAAAACAATTTATAGAATTGTATGAAAAAAGCAGAAAAACTCGTAATGACTAGATTGATAGGAATATCACCTTTTTTCATGTAACATAAAACTAAAACCATCGATGAACTTATCTACTTTATATAACTGTCTTAATACTATTTAAGATGACATAGAGCTAAAACTTAACTATATTATAAATAGAACATTATAAAGTTTTAATACCATTTAAGATGACATAGAACTAAAACAAACAAATCTCCTTTCTGACCCTATTGGATGTTTTAATACCATTTAAGATGACATAGAACTAAAACAAGCTCTACTGATTTATATAACTAGCCTCAGTTTTAATACCATTTAAGATGACATAGAACTAAAACGAAGAACATCTAATCTTTCTTTTGAAACTTGTTTTAATACCATTTAAGATGACATAGAACTAAAACCCTAAACTAGAGAAAAAATAAGTTCCATCTGTTTTAATACCATTTAAGATGACATAGAACTAAAACATTACAGTATTGATGATTTACTACCATTAGGTTTTAATACCATTTAAGATGACATAGAACTAAAACGTGCTTTAGATGAAGTAGGAGGAATAATTAGTTTTAATACCATTTAAGATGACATAGAACTAAAACTAAATTGGCTTAATGTATCCGACAATGTATGTTTTAATACCATTTAAGATGACATAGAACTAAAACGATAGGTAGTTTTACTATGTAAATCCCTCTGTTTTAATACCATTTAAGATGACATAGAACTAAAACAAGTAAATAATATAGCAGATATATTTAATTGTTTTAATACCATTTAAGATGACATAGAACTAAAACTTTATCACCTATGATCTTTGGTGTTTTAGAGTTTTAATACCATTTAAGATGACATAGAACTAAAACTTTTTACTCATAGGTTGTGTAATCATTTCAGTTTTAATACCATTTAAGATGACATAGAACTAAAACTAAAAGTAAATCGTATACTTTTTGTAATTTGTTTTAATACCATTTAAGATGACATAGAACTAAAACTCTAATACATCTAGTTCACTAGCATTTGCAGTTTTAATACCATTTAAGATGACATAGAACTAAAACAAGTCCTATTGACATTCCTAATTTTAATTCGTTTTAATACCATTTAAGATGACATAGAACTAAAACTTCTATTAGCAATTCTTAATAGCCTTTTGAGTTTTAATACCATTTAAGATGACATAGAACTAAAACTAGGTACAATAATCTTACCATTATCTAAATGTTTTAATACCATTTAAGATGACATAGAACTAAAACTAACTTCTTGGATAACTCCACTTCTTTTTGTTTTAATACCATTTAAGATGACATAGAACTAAAACTTTTTGAAGCAATATTTGAAGGTATAAAAAGTTTTAATACCATTTAAGATGACATAGAACTAAAACTTAAGAAAAAAGACTTAAATTAAGCCCTTAGTTTTAATACCATTTAAGATGACATAGAACTAAAACAACTTAACTCGTCTTTATCGTCTTGCCACTGTTTTAATACCATTTAAGATGACATAGAACTAAAACTAAATGTATTTGATATGCGTTATGTATTAAGTTTTAATACCATTTAAGATGACATAGAACTAAAACTTAAGAAAAAAGACTTAAATTAAGCCCTTAGTTTTAATACCATTTAAGATGACATAGAACTAAAACCTTTCAATTTACGATACTATTGTATCAAATGTTTTAATACCATTTAAGATGACATAGAACTAAAACATTCATCAGCATATTTTTTAGCATTTAATAGTTTTAATACCATTTAAGATGACATAGAACTAAAACCACCAGTTGTATCAATTATATCAACTACTTGTTTTAATACCATTTAAGATGACATAGAACTAAAACTTGTTTATTCTTTTTCCCAAACTCTAAAGGTTTTAATACCATTTAAGATGACATAGAACTAAAACCTCAAATTTTAGTTCTAAGTATCATAGAGTAATACTTTTCATCTTAAATGAAAATTCTATATCACATTTTATTTTACCACAAATTCGACCAAATTGTTATCGACTATTATTTTTTTTTCAAAATCATGACTACAGCCATAACATTGAGAATCAATCAAAATAATGTTTACATTATTATAAATTGAATATTTATATAGTTCTTTTAATTCATTATCATCTAGATATTGTTTTAGATTAACAAGTACTATAAATTTACTAGATTTCAAAGATCTTTCAAGTTCAATAATAGAAAATAAATTTTCAATTATTGAATTTTTATAATTTATTTTTAATTTCAAAAGTTTTGTAAGGGATTCAATAGTTACATCATTATTTACCATAATTGGCAAATCAACTGTTGAAATTATACTATTATATTTTTGAATTAACTTTTTATATAATAGTAATAAAGATTTATCAGAATTATCCTTTAAATTTTCATTAATAAGTTTATTAATTGAAAACATATATTTTGAAAAATCAATATTGAAATAATCACTTATAACATTAACTTTATTTGTAATACTAACTTCTTTATCATCAATAAATGTTTTAATTTCTTCGATAACATTACCATTACATATTTGATTTAAATCATTAATTAATCGAAAAAATATTTTTTTATTTTCTATTTCAAGAACATTAATATTTTCATTGTTAATTTCAATATTATTTTCTAAATATGAAACTGTTATTTTCATAATACAACTAACCTACTTTCATCATTTATTATTTTATTAGTTGATGAACCAATAATATACTCAATTTGAGAATATTGTTTCTCTGTAATAGTTAGCATTTGAATAATTCCTTTATTTGGTGCAGATTTTTTAATTCTATTATATAGAAAATTAGCTTGTTGTGAATTTAAAACCATTTTTGAATAAACTGATTCTTGCATCATTAAGAAACCCTCATTTAACAAAAATTTTCTGAATTTTAAATAATTTCTCTTATCCTTTGCATATATATTTGGTAAATCAAAAAATACAATTGCTCTCATAACTCTATTCTTCTCCATAAATGAAAGCCTCATAATTTTCAAAATTATCAATAGAATCCAAAGTTTTTTTTACATACAATTTTATAATATCTTTTAAAGTATACATCTTACTTTGATATTTATACGTATGATTAAACAAATTAACAACATCTAATTTATAATCACTATCAAGTTTTCTATCTTTATTATAATACACAAAATTATCAATAATAACTCTAAAAGGTTCCATCAAATCACAACTTAAATTAAATTGATTAAATTCATTTGTATGGTTAATGCCCAATTCAGTTAAATAACCATTAGATTTAACTTCTTTATTAATTGTAGATAGTAATATTGCATAACCATAATTCAATGCAGCATTTGTCTCTTGCTCTGAATGTCTAATAAAATCATTACCAAATAAAGCATTAAAATATACTTTCGCGGCATGACCCTCTCTATTTGTAATGTCTCCTATTTCAACATCATTCGCATAATTTAATAACATTTCATATTTATCAGCATCAACTTTTCTTAATAACATAGCTTGATTTATTATTTTATTTTTAATTATTTCTCTCCAAAGACTATCTTTGTCAGGCTGTTTCCAACTAATCTGTTTTTTTATTTGTTTACTTGAATTATGCCTTGAATAAAAACTTGCAAGTTCTCCGAAAGGGTTATGTTTTTCATCACAAAATATAATATTAATTTTATTTAATGATAGTTCCTTTAATAAGTAACAGGTTACTACCGAAGTAGGATTATCAATAATTATAGTGTCAATTTCAGAAAGATGAATATATTTTTCATCTTCCTCTTGTTTGACTACTAAAAACGAATTTTTATAACTAAGTTTGGATTGTTTGGATATTACAACAGTCCTAAAACTCATTATATTTACTCCATATACCTGTATATGAATTATTGTATATTTTGCAACTAGATATACTCTTATCTTTTTTTCTGCCAAATTCGCTAGTTTGATTTATAAATTTAAAATTACCATGAATACTTGAGCACTTTAAAGTTTTTAGTATTTCAATAATAAACTGTTCTTTATTTTCCAAATTATTATCTAATAATTTAACCCAGTCCTTTAATCTATCATTTAAAGTTTTAAAACATATATATTCTCTTTCAATCTTATCTATTAAATATACAATTATTTCATCCAATTGTCGTAAATATACATTTTCATCAACAGATGATTTTTTATTATTAAATAATTTATTAAGTGTTTCCTTATGTGTAGATAAAAATTGTTTTTCAAATTTAAATTGTTTAGCATTAATTATTTCAGCACCTCTTTCTGTAGCACCCACCAAGTAAAATTGTCCACATTCCCACTCAATTAAACTGTAAAAAGGTATTGGTTTCGATATTTTCAAAATATCCTTATTATCTTTAAGTTTTAACAAATTCACTAAATAATCAGTAGTTTTCATTTCATCTTTTTTTGATGTAGTTAAAATATAAATTGGCATTCCAACAATTTTCTTTGTTTCTTTACCCTTATTCAAATAAGTTACCATTACAGCATATGCTGGATTTAAACTTGTATATGATCCATATAATTTCGTAGGAAGATTTTCTTTTAAAGATACACCTTTACTTCCTTTTCTCTGTTTAGTCTGATTATAAAATTCTCCGGATTTGTATTCAACTTTCTTACTAATCAAAATATCATTTGAATATAAAGCATTTTCGATATTTTTATTAAATACATTTGAATCAAATTCTTTTGTAATTACCTCTCCAGTCTCTTCATCAATTTGCATTGGAATTATATCATTTATTAAATAGTTCATTTTATCATCTAGACTATTTATTACATATCCATATTTTAAAGACTTATAATCTTTATTAGCAATTAAATCTTTATTTAATTCCTTAACCATATCAAAATCAATATTTTTTCTTAAGTATTTTTCTTTATATTCTCCTAAAACTGCAGCAAGATATGCATCATGTGCATGATGATAGTCATTAATATCTCTAAATTTATATAATTCAAATTTTTCTCTATAATTATGCGATAAGTTTGCTTTTAAATAAATTACTTTTGAATTTTCATATAAATTTGCTAATATATTTGCAACGTGTTTAGTAATTTGTCTTGTTTCTACAATTTGTCTATTGATAAATCCTTCTATATCTTTTGAATTAAATTCTTTTCTTATCAAGTTATAATATTTTTTATTTGATATAAGACCAATACTTTTTAGATGAGACCACCATTTTCTATTTGTTTCAGTTTTAAAATTGGATGGTAAAACAAAACTTGCAGCCTTATTTTGATTTTCCTCTTTTAAAACTAATGCTTTATTATCTATAGAATCATCTTTTATTAATGTTCTAGGAATAATATGATCAACTTCATAATCGCTTAAATTCTCTATTTTTAATGGTGTCATTGAATATAAACTTTTTCCTTCTTGAATAAAATACAAGAATAATTTTTCAGAATCTATTTTTTCTTGAGACTTTAACTCTTTATTTAAATTATTATAGTTATTAATTTCATTTCTATATTTTTCGTATAAATTTGCTAGATATTTTTTTCTATCTGGTTTTCTTTCTTTTTTATCTTCATTTCTCGCCATTTCTATAGATATGTACTCTGGATCATATCCTATATAATTTGTAATTTCGTCCACTATTTTAAGGGCTTGATATATACCCCTTTTTGTTGCTGGAGAAGTAACCAAATCCCTAACCAAATCATAATTAACTTTTTTAGTTATTTGTTCACCATTAATTTTATCAATTAGCTCTAAAAACTTATATTTTTTATTGTTAAGAATTTGCATAAAATTTTCTTTTGTTTCAATCATCAAATCCATAATTGACTTTGAAGTATTTGTTTCTTTATCAAAATATAAAACACCAGTTAATAATTTTCTTGATAGACTACTCCATCCAGTATATTTTGTTTTTAACAATTTATTAACTTTTTCAGCATTTAAATCAGGATATTCTCTATTTAGTTTAACTTTAAGAATATTTTTATCTTCGAAAATAGTAATCCATTCAATTATTTTTTCGGCATCATTTAGAGTATAATTTGTATTTTCAAATACCCCATCTATTCCAAAAAAATCGACATAACTTTTCATACTATTAGCAAATTTTTCATCAGCTGAATAGCCCTTTACTAAAATATCATCACCATAAATATCAGTAACTTTATTAGCGTATAAGTATTCTTTGAATTTTTTATCAGTTATTGTTCCAGATGTATTTAAAAATAAATCATTATAAATTTGTTCTTGTAATTCTTTAGAAAGAGGATTGTCATTAATCTTAATTTGTTTTAATTCATTTAATACTTTAAATTTTGAATATAAAATTGAATTTGCAGGTATAGCCTTTTCATTAAGTAGATATGTACAACTAGAAATCATTTTCTTAATAAACTCTTCTGCAGAGGCTTCTTTATCTACAACCTCATCAAAATTATATGGAGTTATTCTTATGCTTTCTTGACCACTTTTTCTTATCATCCAAGCGAAATTACTTTTTTCTGTTGTAGTTAAAGGCCCTACATAATAAGGAATCCTAAATTCAAGTAATTGCACCAATTTATTAGTACCATTATATTCATCACCTAAAAAAGGATAATATTTCTTTTGATTTTCAATTATCTTTACCAATTCATTCTTATTTAACTGATATGGAAATTTACCATTTTCTACAGATGTTAATCTTGGTAAAAAATCACCATTTTCTAATCTCATAAGTATTTCTTCATTATATTTTTTTACTAAGTAACTATCAACATTATTCCAATTTACACTATCAAATAATTTTTTTAGTTCTTTTTGAAAATCATCATATGTAATACCATTAGTTATATATCTATCATATAAACAATAATTTTCTTTTTTAGCATTATTTTTTGTTCTAAATAATTTATCATATAAGCTTTCTTTTTTACCACCTATTGTTCTATCTACATTAAAAACTTGTTTTAAAAATTTTAAATCCTCTTTATGCTTATCATAATATCCAATCATTAAACTAGATAAACTCGGTGTTTTACTTTCCTTAAATATTTTTTTTAAATAAACAATGTCATATAAATTTTTTAATGCCTCTAAAAGTTCAATTTTATCGCCAAGTATTTTTTCATACTCATCGTACTTATCATCATATTCAGTAGTTGAAAATGATAGTTCAACCTTTGCTGAATCTATATCTAATAAAAACATTTTTATAAAATTAAATTTATTACCATTTATCATTTTAATAAATTCATTAGTAAATTCCTTTGGCATAAAATTAAAGTAACTTGTAAGTTCAACCTTTTTATCATTCTTTGAATCTAATAATAGTATTTTTTCTAAATCTTTAAAATCTCTATTTTCATCTATATCAAATTCTTGACAATAATCACAAATTAAAGATACAACATTACAAAAAGATTCCTCGATATTTAGACTTTCTGTATTAAACTCACCTTGTACTAAAAAACTTCCACGATATTTTATTATATGATGTAAAGCAAGATATACTAGCCTAATATCAAATTTTTTATCTTCATTAATTAAAGCATTTCTTAGGTGATATATAGTTGGATAGTTTTTTTGATAAGAATTAAAGAAATCCTTTTCTTCCTTATTTAGTTCTATAGTTTTATTAACTTTATCATTCTTATTATAAAAAGATTCTTTCATTATTTGATAAAAATTAGGATCAACTTTATTTATTTCATTTTGAAATTCCTCTTTTAAAAGTTTTATTCTATATCTTCTTCGATCATATCTTCTTCTAGTACTTCTAAAGTTTCTTCTTGAAGAAGCAGAAACTGCTTCATCAAATAGTCTAACACCCCATAGTTTCTTGTTTCCTTTTCTTAAAACTTTTTGCTTTTCAGATTCGACAACTGCCCATCCTACAGAATTTGTTCCAATATCTAATCCAATATTATATTTTTTCATATTGACATACCTCCTTTTAATATGATAATATTTAATTGTCTTAATACCATTTAAGATGACATAGAGAGTTAAAATAAAGGATTACCTAAATACTCATTATGTGATGAGAGGCTGCTTAGGCTAGCCCTTTTTTTATGTCTTCTATTCACAATTTAATTGTACTAAATAATTAACTTTATGTCTACTTAATTTATTTGAATTATTAAAAAATTATTTTATTTAATTTATATTTTTATAAAGCAAATAAAAAGTACTATTTTGTTTAGTACTCTTTAATTTTTAACCATATCGCCCTTCATTATTCCATATATTTCTGATATAAACTCACTATCTTTTTTTAAATTTTTATCACATAGTAAATAAACATGATTTTTAGTTCTTGTAAGAGCAACATAAAATAATCTTCTTTCTTCAGCAAAAGGAATGCCTTCATCAATAACTTCATTTCGATACAATTTTTCTATCCAAGTCATACCTGTTTTAACAGATGGAAATGAAGTATTTAATCCAATAATAATTACATCATCAAAAGTAAGACCTTTAGATTTATGCATAGTCATTGCTTCAATATCTATATCTTCATAATTTTTAAATACTAAACTAGATTCTATTCCATCAAAGAAACTTTCATCATCATATAAATTATCTATAATCCTATTTGTTCTACCTAATACTAAAATTCTATGATCTGGATTATCACCATATATCTCTAAAATAGTATTTTTAAGTAAATTAATTTCCTCTTTATCAGATTTAGTTCCATCAAAAGTCTTAATAATAATTGGTTTATCTATATGTTTATCAGATACTAAGTCCTTTTTTATTTGACTATTATTTTTCATAACAAATTGTCCAGATAAGTTGATAAGTTCTTGGCTATTTCTATACGTCTTATTAATTTTAAATAGTTTTGCTCCCTTAAAATAGTTAGTAAAATTATAAATATACTCTATTCTTGAGCCACTAAAGGAGTAAATACTTTGCCAATCATCTCCAACTGCGAATACTTTAGCATCATTTCTTTTAGCGGTCTTCATAGTAAGTTCGTACTTAATATTAGATATATCTTGATATTCATCAATAATTATATAATCAAATAATAAATGAGTTTCACTTGTTAATTTTTCAATATACTTAACTGCATAGTATAATAAATCATCAAAATCAAAGTAATAATATTCTCCACCATAAAGTTTATTTGAATAATAATTATAAAAGTCTAAAAAGTATTTTGCCTCAATCATAACATTTTGTTTTTCTTCACCTTTTAAAGTCATAATATATTTTTTTATAACTGTTTTATCCTCTCTATAAGCAGATGATTTTAAATATTTAATACTTGAGTACATAAAATATTCAAACGGATATACTTGTGAAAGTGGATTTAAACGAAGAATATGTTCATATATTTCTTCATTAGTTCTTTCATTATATTCAACATTTAACTCTTTTAATTTGTTATCTAAAATTCTAACAATATTTGAAAGTGATGTTCTTTCAATTTCAATAAATTTATTATTATGCTCTTTATGGTATTTTTCTTTTTCTAACTTTATTTTATTATAGTTTTCATCCTCTAAGCCAAAGTATTCAATATATATTTTTTCACCAGCATAATCAATTGTAAAATCAGGTTTATATATTATATTATTTTCCATTAGTTCTGGATAAGCTTCTTCATAAGAATACGAAAGACCTCTTTTATAAAGAAAGTTTGCTATTACTGCTTCACCAGCTGATTTAACATAGTCTCCATTTATAGATATAATATTTTCATCTTTCTGAAGTTGCCTTTCAATCCATGATTTAATTAAATTTATAGTTCCTACAGTTTTGGCTTCATTAAGTTTAACACTTACATAGTATTCTATAAGCTCATCATAAGTATTAAATTTTTGATAGTTATCAATAAAGAATTTGCTAAATACAAAATTTTTCATTTGTTTAACAGTATCAAAATTATTAATTATTTCAGTAATTTTATTTTTATCTAAATATAAGTTTTTAAAATACTCTAAAAAGATTTCTCTTTTTTTATTTCTATCAAGTATAACGCATTTTCGATTATTAAATATTTCTCTAATATATTCATAACCAAGTGAATGAAATGTTGTAACGTGTGCTGGGATATTAAAATCTAAGCAAATTCTTTTATCTAGTTCTTCAGTAGCTTTTCTTGTATAACTTAGTACTAATATTTTTTCTGGTAAAACATTTTTCTTTTCCACTAAATATTTTACTTTTGATGCCATAGTGGTAGTTTTACCTGTACCTGCTCCAGCAATGATAAGACTATATTTTTCATCACTTAATATGGCTTTACACTGCTCTTTATCAAGTTTTATATTAGGATCAATATCTTTATAGAAATTATCAAAGTAATCTTTATTTAATAAATACTCTTTTTCTAATAAAATGTCATTATAAGTATCAATATTAAAGTTAGAAGGCACAGCACCACTATAATTTGCTAACACATTTAAATATAAATCATTTGAAATATATTCATGATTATTATATTTTTTTATAAACTCCTCTTTCACACTGCCACCTACTATAATAGTATTATAACAAAAATCAATTATTTTTTATAGTGAGTTTTGTTTAGTTTAAATTTTTTGTAAGTATTTTATAGTATTATATTAAAAAAATAGGATATTACTCCTATCTAATAAATTATATAGCAAATGCCATCCAAGGAATTATTAACATTAAACTTATTAATAAACACACTTTATAATCTTTTTTAAATAAGTTAATTATATCTAATGAAGAAAGTATTGAAATAATAACTAATATCATTTGAACTACAGTTATTATAGCGGACATTATATGTGAATCATTAAAACCCTCGATGCAAAATATTCCATATATAAAGAATAAAATAATACTAATAATTCTAACTACTTTTTTACTTTTTTCTTCTTTACTTATTAATGATTTACCATTTTTTTCAAAATATTTCTCTTCCATTTTGTTTTTATGTTTTAACTCTATTATTTCTTTTTTGTTTTTAGTTTTAGATTCTAATTTTTCTTTCCAATCATTTTCATGTGCATTTATGCCCTTTTCAATAAGGTTTTCTGCACCAGCCTCTACTTCAACACCAATTTTTTTAAAATTAACTTTCATAAACTATTTCACCTCATTAAATACAATGTTTTTCTCGCGAACTTGCATCATACTAATTATATCACGTATAATGTTAAACATAAAGATTTTATGATAATACCTAAAGGTATATCAAAAATAACTTAATAGTTCTAAAACCCTTTAATATAGACAAAAATGAAAGTTTTAGTTCTCTTCATAGGAAAAAGGATACCCTATTTTTTTGTCATATTTTTTATTATATTTTAGCTAATAATTAATTATCTAAATTCAATTTTGGCGTGAACAAAAACTTAAAAACACAATATTTCCTTAAGCAAATTTTTAATTTTGTAATAGTTTTACACTCAAAAATTAGAATTTTTACAATCAGTGTTTTTGCTGATTGCATTTTTTATTTTTTTTTGGTACAATTAATATTGTGGAGGGATATAATGAATTGGAAAATTAACAACAATAGTAAATATAAAAAATTATTAGATAATGCAAAGGAAGAAAAAAGAGCAGCAATACACTCTTTCCATAGGTATTATGGTAAACTTATACCAGCCATACCTAATTCCTTTATAAAAGCGTTTACTAATGAAGGTGATTTAATTGGTGATTTATTCTCAGGATCCGGAACAGTAGCTGTTGAATCAAAAAGATTAAATAGGGATTTTGTTGGTTGTGAGATTAATCCACTATCCCATCTTATTTCTGTTGTTAAAACGACTTCATATGATATTGAATTACTGAATTCTATGAATAATGAAATAGAAGCAAAATTATATGATGTTCAATATAGAAAAAAAATAAAAATTGGTAAAGTACCTTATTGTGTTAATATAGATCATTGGTTTAAACCTGAAGTACAAGATGATTTAATGTATATTAAAGCAATTATAGATGAAGTTATTAGTAATAATGTACAAAAAGATTTCATCATGTATAAAAATTTTTATTATTGCGTAATATCTGCAATTATACGAAATGTAAGTAACGCAGATCCAGCAACTGTATTTCCTGGAATAAGTAAAAGAATTCGCAGATTAGAAAAAGAAGGAAAAATTCATAAAGATGCTATAAAAACATTTATGAATGCATTGAAAAAAAGAACTAAATATTTTGAAATATATGGTAATTCAAATTCTAATATTAATATTATCAATGAAAACTCTGTTACTGCAGATTTAAATAAATATAAAGGTAAAGTTTCTTTATTTGTTACTAATCCACCATATATTTCATCTGTAAGATATATTGAAACAATGAAATTAGAAATGTACTGGCTAGAATACATCAAAAATTCAGATGAATATGGTGAGTTAGCTAAAGTTATGCTAGGAAATGATAAAGTGACAAAAAAAGAATGTTCTACATTAACAAAAACAAAATATGATGAAATAAATAAAATAATTGATGAAATCAATGAAAAGTCATCTAAAGATGCATATATAGTAGCAAAATATTTTAATGATATGGAGCAAATAATAATTAAAATGAATACACTTTTAAAAGAAAATGGAAAAGTAGTGGTAAAAATATCTGATAGTAATGTTAAAAAAACAAAAGTAGAAACAGGAAAATTTTTATCTTTAATTGCCGAGAACCATGGATTTAAATTAAATACAGTTTTTTTAGATAAAATTAATGAAAATAGTCGTTCTTTAACTACAGCCAGAAATACATATAGTGATATCATTTTAAATGATCACATTATAATTTGGGATAAAGTTGGTGATACTAATGTATAATACTATCAAGACTATTAGATACATGGGTAATAAAAATAAATTATTGGATTTTATAATCCCTGAGATAATAAATAACTCATCTAAGGATGATATTATTTGCGAATTAATGGCTGGAACAAATTGTGTTTCTTACGCATTGAAAGACAAAAGAAAAATATATACAAACGATATTCAATATTATAGTTATATTATTTCAAACGCCTTAATAAAAAATAATTCAAAAGTTATAAGTTCAGAAAAAGCAATAAAAGATTTAGAGGAAAAGTATAAAATTAATCTTGAATCTCACGAATATGATTTTTTTAAAAAAAATTATTCTGATACATACTTTTCTGCTAAACAATGCATTGAAATAGATTCAATAAGATATGCAATTAATTATATAACCGATATGGATATTAAAAGTTTATACTTAGTTGCGCTCATGAATGCAATGTGTGTATGTGAGGCAACATCTGGTCACTTTGCTCAATATTTACCATCTGATCATCCTAGATTAGAAAAAATTAAAAATAAGAGCATATGGAATGAGTTCTTAAAAAAATGCAATGATTTCAAAAAAATTGTTTTCAGCAAATTTGAAAATAAATGTTTTAATTTAAATTACGAAAAATTACTAGAACTTCCAGAATTTGGTGATGTTAATCTTGTATATATCGATCCACCATACACAGGTGAACAGTATTCTAGATTCTACCACGTGCTTGAAACCATTTGTAAATATGATAACCCAGAGCTTGAATTTAAAGGACTATATAGAACTGATAGATTTACTTCCCCTTTTTCATTAAGAACAAAGGCATTTGATGAATTTGATAAACTATTTTCATCTTTGGCCTCTAAAGGTAAAAAAATAGTATTGAGTTATTCTACAAAGGGATTAATAAAAGAATATGAAATGGAATATCTTTTAAAAAAATATTTTAAAAATTGCGAAACAAAAAGGACTAGCTATATTCATTCCACTCAGGGCAAAGGAAATATTAACTTAGAAGAATTATTATTTATTGCCTATAACTAAAAAGGACTATGTCACATCATAATCCTTTTTTATTCTCCAACTTCTATTTTTTTATATGTTAAATCTGACCAATTAACTTCATAAGCTTTCTTCTGACCATCATTTTTATCAGTGCACAAAAACACCTTTGGTATATTATCTATATATTCAGATAAATATGGTGAAAACACCTGCTTAACTTTTTCAAAATCCCACTCTTCTTCTGCATAAAGCCACGCATTCTTCCACACAGGGCTCTTATAATGTTGATGCAAAATATAGTTATTCCATTTGTGTTCTAATTCTAGCTTTTGAGTAGTTCCACCAGCAAATTCAAGTATGACATCTGCACCTCCAGAAGAAGAAACTATTAAATTAACTACTCTTTTACCATAAATAGTAAATTCTTTTTTCCATTTTAAATAATCATTTAAAAAAACTGAAAATTCATCCTCTTCGACAATATTTCTTTCAACAACCGTATCTTCTACTATGTTTTTTCTTAATTCATTCCAATCGTAATTTAGTCTTTCTTGTATATTACCATTTTGATCAGAAACAATATTTAGACTTTCTTCCAAAGTATATGATGTATAAACATTTCCATTTACATCATAAAACTTTTTAGTTTCTTTATCAAAATACATCAACAAAGGCCCTTTACTCAATATTTCCTTACTATCAATAACATAGAATTCACTCCATATATCATCGCCTGATGGTACAACAAATAAAGCGTGCATATTGAATTGTTTTACTTTAGGACCTGATAGATAGTTGTACATGTTAAACTCAACAACTTTATCAGAAGTAAATGTATTAAATAATATTCGCAAAAAGTACTGATTATTGTCAGATTTTAAAACACATATTTTTTTAAAATTATCTTCATCTCTGACTAATGGAAAATCTTTATTTCTTTTTAAAAATACTTTTATGTGGGCTTGGCTTTCTCTTATTGAAAGATTTCTAGCCTCAAATTCTAATAGCTTTTTTAATTCAGAATTATTTGTATAAGCCTTATATTCATGTGTATCAAGTATTATTTCTCCATTTTTATATGCATTAAATAGTCTATCAGTCTTACCTATTCCATAATATGGAGAATAACTATTATTCTTTTTAATAAATCCTTTTAATGTTAATGCTGTTGAAAAATTGCCTCTTAATCCACCGAAGTTTGTATCATCAAAATATTTATAATCATCCTTATCTTTTCTTAATCTAACTAATTCTGGTTTTATTTTATTTGCTATTTTAATTAAATCATTTGTATTATAATATTTTTCTTTCTTAGCAAACTTTGATATTATTAGCATTAAACATAAAATCTTTGGTAACTCTACTTCATACCTCATACTACTTCACCACTTAAATTATAACACATTTAGGAATTCATGTCTGCAACATTACTGTAATTTCAGCAAAAGTTGTTCCCTAGTTGTTCCCAAGAATTATTTTCATTCTTCTACATGCTCGCAAGTCCTTATAAAATGGGCATAAAAAATGAGAGCACGGTTAAATGCTCTCTTCAGGGGGCTATTATATTAAAAAAGAGGATTGTTTAAAATCCCCGTAATATCGACATATAATTCATATAGAGTTTAATAAAATTTAATCAAAAATTGATAAATTTATCTTAATTTGATGGGTAGCTGATGGATAGAAATTCCTTGTCAGCTACTCTTCTTTTTTTTCTAATTTTTCTACTAGTTCCTCTATTATTTTTCTATCAGCATTTTTTTTTATTTCTAATAATTTGATTTTGTTTTTGAATTCATTTATTGATTCTATTAGTATTTCTTTAAAGCCATCTTTATCAAATTTATCATCATCAGTTTTAATTTCTATAGTATCAAAATTAAAATTTTTCTCTTGTCTTAATATTAAATTAATTAAAGACTTTAAATCAGGATTGTTGGATTCTAATTCTATTGTTTCACTATTTATTACTACCTTGATTTTTTTCTCTCCCATATTTTTTTAATCTCCTTTCAACAGCTTCCACACCACCATCTAAAATTATTGATATTCTGTCTAATATTTCTCCATATTCCAGTGCACCATAACTATAATCAAATAAATCATTATCTTCTTTATTTGCAATTATAACATTTTCAGCATCTGCATTTATAACGATATTTGCATCGTGTGTTACCACTATAACTTGTCTTTTAGATTTCAATTTTCTAAACCAATTAGTTAATTTAGTATATATTGTTTCATTATCTATATTATCTTCTGGTTGATCAATTAACAACGGAATTGTGGTATCCTTAGATACAATATATTCCATCAATATATTAGTTTGAGTACCAGGTGACATTTTGTTAATTATTTTCAATTTTTCTGCAGTGTTTCCATATAATATATTACATTCATAATTAATATTATACAAATCCAAAGACTTTAATTCTGTTATAAAACCATCTATTGATTTTTTTTCTTTTATTTCATTTTCTAGATCATATATAAACAAATGAATTAATTCATCAATACTTAATTTATTTACCTTTGAACCAATATGTTTTTCACAAATTTTTCTAAAATAATCCATTGGATCTTCTATTATTAATTTCTTTTCAAATTTAAAAACACTATTATCAATTCCGATTTTCATATCAGATAAAGATATTTCAGGAATATGAGAATTCTTTAATTGTATGAAAGCATTAACTATATTCGAACGTTCCTCATATTTATTACATTCGTAGAAAAAATGTTTTAAAAATAATTCTTCTTGTTCATTTTTGTCTTTCACTACTGAATCTTTTTCCTCGAGATAATTTACACATCTTCTTTTAATTATATTATCAAAATTATGTTCTTCGATTTTTTTATTATATTCAATCACTTCATCATTTACTAATTTTACTAAGTTTAATAAAGCTTCATTAATTCTAATATTATTTTTTAAATCATTAGGAATTAGTTTAGATTTTTCTTTTGAATATTTAATTGCTTCCGAAATATCATAATCAACTGTTTTTAGGTCTTTAATTTTTGTTTTAGAAAATTTAATACAATTATTTTTTTCGTTAATCACAATATATTTTCCAATAAAATTTGAAATATTACTATTTGGTTTTATAAATTTATTTGATTTTATACAATTGTTAAAATTTAATTTTATTTCTTCTAATTTTTGATTCTTGTTTAATTCTCCTAAAGAATCAAATTCATCATTGAAATATTTTTCTATTTCTTTCGTACTATCTTTAGAGTTAAAAATTTTTGATACATATGATTGATCATAATAATCAATTTTTTTACTATCGATGTTAATTTTAGAGTCATCATAATTATATAAAGATATAGATTGAGTATCTAAAAAATCAATACGTTCCTGGTCTAAAACATTATTATCTCTAACATTGCTTATTAAATTCAAAGCGATATTGTCTAATAAAAGCGATTTCCCACTTCCTCTTCCACCAACGATTACATTTAATTGATCAGATAATTTTATTTCTTTATCTCCTATTTTTATATTTGCAATAATATTACCACTATTCCCATAATCAAAAGTTTTTGATTCCTTTAAAATTCTTCGTGAATCGGTCCCACATAATTGTAATCCTTTAAAATTAGGTAATGATTTAAAATATTGTGTTGGGTTTGATAAATAATTTCGTAATTTCTTTTCATCAGAAGAATCAGAAAAAGAAATAATAGATATTTTATCTTCGCTGTCAAATTGTTTTAAAAACTCTATTGCAGTTGCAATATCAGAGTAACCAGATGCTTCCCAAAAACAAAAAAATTGATCCATGTATTTATGTATATTGTTTTCTGTTATATTCTCGTCATTCCAATCATAATTTATTGCCCTCTTATTCTGTTTAAAAGCATGTGGGCTAATTAAAAACTCTATTTTAAATTCAACTAATTTTTGAAGTATTTCATTAATTTTAATACTCTTTTTACCTTTTAAAAGATTATTTATTTTGATAGAAAATTCTTCTAATTTAGATTCATCAATATTAAAGTAAAATATCAAATGTTTAGAGTCAGGGATATCATCTATATCCACATCAATTTCAATTCCTGGAATTAATTCAATACCAGTTTTTCTAGAATAAAATTCTTTGTATACACCATATGATATAACATTATGATCTGTAAATGAAATCATAGACAATTCCGGATAATCTGAGAATATTTCTAATAATTTATCTACATATGTTTTAACATCCATTTTTTGAAATTCTCCAGATGATTTAGGACTATTACATGAATGTATATGTAAATCCCAAATATTTGAGTTATTTAATATTTTCTCCATTTTTTCCTCCTTGTATAAATAAAAAGGCACATTCTATATAAAAATAAAATGTGCCATTATTTTTTATATAGTAACATCATTCTATTATTAATGACATTATGACTTTATTAGTATATATATATTAATTTCTTACACAAATTTTAAATCTATCAGCTAAACCATATAAATCTAAAATTTGTTTTAAATAATATCTTGTTCTATCAGAGCTCAAACATCCTTCAACATAAATATTAGCATTTTTAAGTTTAATAGGAGTTACTAAATAATTTGGGGCACTACTTAATATAGGATCTTTTTCATTATATCTCTGTTTAGATGTTGCCTTATGAATAGTATTATCTATAGTTGCAGTATTTAAAATATTTGAATCTATATCATAAAGAATTTCACATACCATTGGCAATAATTCAAACCATTTTGTAACATTATATTCCTTGCCTTCATATATTAAATTTTCCAATGTTGTTCCACTCATTGGAGTAACTATATCTGATAATGAATATACTCCTGTTTCAAATTCTGTTGTAGCTTCTCTTGATTCATATTCTCTTTCTCTTTTTAATGGCCCTGTAATTTCTCTACAAGCACGTTCAGAAATATCTTCATTCCTATTTATGATATCTTGTTCTTTCCATGTTTCGTTCAATGCAGTTGAAGAAGTAATTACAAATTGTACATTTTTCAAATTTTCCACTTTTTCATTCCATGGTTTATTAGAATTTTTAGAATTATAACTACCTGAGATAGGCGCTAAATTTCCTATGCAATTTAAATATGTATTATATATTCTTTCAGTTTCTTCTTCTCCTCCAAGATATTCAATCCACCATTTTGTTCTTGTTTGTGGCATCAAGTGTTCTATAGTAATTTTACTTAGTTTAACTGGAATATTACTTTTTTCAATCAATTCCATCTTATAAAGTAATGCACGTGCATAAGCAATATTAACAGAATTTTTTAATTGTGCTTTAAATTCATCATTTGATGGAAACCTACTCGCAGGAGTTGGACTATTAGATAATTCAAATAATATACTATCATAATCTAATGTAATAATCTCTCCAACAATTTTTTCAACTAATCCATATATAGAACTTCTTAATGCTCCACCACCACCAGAAGGTGAAACAATTCTATATCTCAACATAAAGTCACTTATTAAATCCATTATTTTTCTTAATTCATCTATATTGTTGCTATAAAGTTTTTCAAACAAAATATAATATAAAGGATATAAATCATCTGTCTTCAAAAGATTTAATATTTCAATTGTAATATTTAATTTTTCATCAGGACAACTCTCATTAATAAACCATGAATAAAATTCAGAATATTTTAACATATCATTTAATATATCTACATGTGGAGAATTATTTGCATCAAAATATCCCTTAAAAGATTTATATATATTGTCATTTTGAACATCTTCATATAATTTTGTAATTAAATAATATTTTGCAAATTTAGAAATATTATCATTTCCAAGTTGTTGTTCCAATTTGGTCCAATAATTATTATATAATTTTTCTTGTTCTACACTGGTAGATGCTAACAACAAATAATTTCTAATCAAATCTGATGGTTGCAATTTTTTACCAGTTGAATTAATTTTTTCAAAAACAGTTTGAACCTTTCCTAAATCATCAGATATTTCTAGATTTACATCAACAACCTCTAACTTTTGAATTGTATCATATATATCTTTAGGTTCAATTTCACTATTTTTAATTAATTCAATAAAACGCTTATAATTCTTAATAACATTAGATTGTTGATCAACTTTTTGTAAATTACGTCCATCAATTACAGCAGCAAAACAATCATAATCATATGATGTTTGTTTTAATTTAATTCTAAACTTTTCTATATCAGTATCATTAATTAAATATCTTGAATTTATTTTTAAATCTTCTTGTTTTGAATAATCTCTAATAGCACATAAAAGTAATAGTATTGTAGTAATTCTTTGCTGTCCATCAACTAAAATTAATTCATTAAATGAAGCACCACTATTTTTTCCCATATAATATACTATATTTCCTAAGTAATGAGTAGTGTTTGTTTTATATGCTTTTACAATATCATCAAATAATTCATCACATTGTTCATATGACCAATCGTAATTTCTTTGAAAAGGTGGAATTATAAATACTTTATCCAATCCACCAACTAAACTTAAAACACTTGTTCCTATAGCTCTCACATTATCACTCCTCTATTTATATATTATCTAATATTCCATTTTCTAAATCATTAATATTATACATTCTTTCCATCGTATTAAATGTTTCTTCTAAATTCTTTCTTGCACTATACCACCCTTGGCCATCAGTAAACCATATAAAAGTTACTCCATCTACTTTTTTAGATTCCTCAGCTAACATTTTATAACTTCTTGCTGTTTCATTTAATTTTGAACCACCCGAAGCATAAAAATTAGTTTCTATAACATATACCTGATTATCAGTTTTAATAACAAAATCAAATCTTTTTGTAGAAGTATTATTACCAGACATCGCAGATAAATCTAATCCCCATCTTTTTTCAATGTCACTTAAATACATTTCTTTAAAATAATCAACATTCTTTTCATATCCAGCTTTTACAATATAACTTTCTACTAAATCTTCCATTAAATGTCCACCACGATTTTTTCTGCCATTTGAATCTAATCCTACTTCAACACCTAAAACATAATCATATAAATTATTTATCAAATGATTTTCTAATAAATCAAATAACCCAGTTTCTTTCATAAATTTTACATAATCATTAATTGAATAAACCATTTTATTAAATTTGAACAAATATTCATCAAATTCATCTTTAACAAAAATTTCATTTGATCTAACTGCCAATAAAACTGGAATACACTCCAATGTTTCAGGATATTTAAAAATAATATTTCTAAATTCTTCTTCTATATTTTGACTACCAATTAAAGAATTTAAAATATTAAGTTCAATTTTTATTTTGTCTACATTTCCATATATCTTGTTAAAATCAACATAATAACTATAATTTGAAATACTTGCTTTAAATTTACTTAACCAATCATTAAAATTTCTATTCATCATTTACTTCCTTTCTTCTAATAGTTAAATCAAGATATTCTTTTTCTTGTTCTATTCCTATATATTTTCTATTTAATTTATTCGCTACAATTCCAGTTGTTCCACTTCCATTAAACGGATCTAAAATTAAATCTCCTTCATCTGTAGATGCTAATATTATTCTTTCTAATATGGCAATAGGTTTTTGAGTTGGGTGTTTTCCTTGTTTTTTCTCACTAGGTTTAGTTAATGATGACTCCCAAACATCTTTCATTTGTTTATTGTTATTTAACTCCTTCATCAAGGAATAATTAAATTTATGTTGTGCTTTTTTAATATCTTTTTTTGCCCATAAAATTGTTTCTGTTGAATGAACAAATGCACGACAGCTTATATTCGGTGGTGGATTTAATTTTTTCCAAGTTATATTATTTATTATTTTAAAACCTTCCTGTTCCAATGCCATACCTATTGAGTAAATATTATGCATTGTTCCACTAATCCATATTGTTCCTTCATCTTTTAAAATATCATAACATAATTTAATCAATTTTCTATTAAACTTATGTTTTTTATCAATATCTATTTTCTCATCCCACTCACCTTTTTTTACACTTACCATTTTGCCTGCACTACAACTTATACCATCTCCAGATAAAAAATAAGGAGGATCTGCAAAAATCATGTCTATTGATTTAGGTTCAATCTTTTTTAATTCTTTAAAAGAATCACCATGTATAAGTTTAAAATTATCATCTTCATAGTAATATTTCATTCTCATACATATTTCTCCTCTAAATGTCCTATTCCTTTGAAATTTGTTGATTAGTTAATTGATAAAATCTTTGTGTTGAATCTTTATCAGAAGCTATTTTAGCCATTGCCAATGCATATTCAACATTGATTTTTGCATCCATAGGTATCTTTGCTTCAATTACCTTTCTTAATAACATAGTTAATGGTTCCCCAATAGCCTTTTTATAATTAAATCCTATTAATTGCATAATAGTTAAAGTTTCAACTGATAATATTTTCTTTATCTGTTCAATTTGTTCTTTTTCATTATCTGGAACAAATTCTATTAATATTGGCAATAAATTATCAGTAATGTACTTTATATCATCCCCTGTGATCTTTTGAGAAACAAGTTCTTGCTCATATGCTTGTGCAATTCCTTGAATTTCAGCTTTATCGCTTAACAAATCGTATATAAGCTCTTCTAATTCACTAATTGTTTGTTTAGCATCTTTCTTTGCTTTCGCAGTTTTTATCTTTGTATTAATTGCACTTGCTCCATTTCTTGCTGCTGCTTCAATTAAATTTGCTCCAAGTTGGGTAACTGTTTGAAAATCCATTTTAATTCCTCCTTAACTATTCTTCAAAACCTTTTTTATTTTCAAAGTTTGTTATAATAACTTCTTCTACTTTTTCCCTTTTCTTTCCATTAGCATTTATGTTTCTTTTAGCCTCAATTACATGTATATGAAAATCTTTATATAACTCATTTATTAAAGTTGTATTGTGATTAGAAAGCATTACATAGCATCCTCTATCAGACAATTCTTTAAATACTTTAGCAAGTCTTTTTTGTTCTTCTTTTCCGAAGCCATCTTCAGTATAACTATTAAATGTAGAAGTATCGGAATCATAAGGTGGATCAAAGTAAACAAAATCTCCTTTTTTTGCATCCTTTATTGCTTCTTCAAAATCAACTGACAATAACTTAATGTCATTATAATTTAAATAACCACATATAATACCTAAATTTTGTCCTTCATAAGTATTTACTTTAGTTTTCTTACCAAATGGTACATTAAATTCATTCTTACTATTAACTCTATATAATCCGTTAAAACAAGCTTTATTTAAATAAATAGTACGAGCTGCTCTTTTATAATCTGGTAACTTATTAAACTTCTTCTTATCTCTATCAATATTTCTAACTTCATAATAGTATTCTTCTGAATGTTCAGTTTCATGATGATTTAATTCTCTACACATTGCTTCGAATTTTTTTTCATCTTTAATACATTCATATACATTCATAAGTTCTTTGTTATAATCATTAATAACAGCTTTTTTAGGTGAAAGTTCAAATAATAATGCTCCTCCACCTATAAATGGTTCATAATAAGTATTAAACTCATATGGAACATATTGCTTTAATTTATCTATTATTTGTCTTTTTCCACCAGCCCACTTTACAAATGGTTTTCCTTTTATCATATTAAAACCTCCTACATATCTTTTGGTAATTTATCATAATCATATTTATGTTCCACATCTTCTAATTCATCAAAAGACCATTTAATATCTTCTATAGCTTTATCTATTGTATATAAGCTATCCTTACTTTCTTGCATTATTTTTAAATGCTCAATTGTATAAAACAAGTGTTGTCTCGCTTTTTTTACCTTTTTTCTTTTTTGGGCATCAAAATCTAATTCTGACTTTTTATATTTTTCAATCATCTCTTTTAAATCCTTCGTGGATTTATTTTTATATTTATCTAAAGACAAATAATCTAAAAATTCATCATAACCAGCAACTTTTAAAAGATTAGTTAAAGATAAATCTAAAGTTTCAGCTATCTTCTTTAAAGAATCAACATCTACTTTTTTTATTTTTCCATTAATAATATCATTTAAAGTGCTTCTACTTATTCCAGATAATTTAGCAAGTTCTCTTTGAGAAATTCCTTTACTAATTCTGGCATTCTCAATAATATTTTTAAGTTCTTTTGAATTCATAATTTCACTTCTTTCTCCAAATTATTCCTTCTAGATTTAATTTTATCACTTTTCTTGAAATTTGTCTACGATTTCGGACAAAATATGCTAACAAGTTTTTCGTACATTGCTATTATGATATTGGCTGATATATTGAACACATTTTGTTCAACTAAATTTATTCTTTAAAAACTTAGTTTGAAAATCTTCAATAAGACAATAACAACAGAATACCATATTTGTACAGATGTTATGAAATAACTAAAATTTCACAAAGAGCAATATTTCAGGTAGAATACTACCTTTTTAAAATCAGTAATGGAAGTGTAAAAAATAAATTAAAATTATTTTACTTTATTAAGAAAAGATGTTTTAGATAATCCTGATTTATCATTAAGTGCTAAAGGATTATATTGTTTAATCTGTTATGACTTAACTAAATCACTTAGAAGATTATTAATAAACCAAAATACTAGAGAAAAAACTAGTAATAGTTCTAAAGAATTATAAAAATATGATTATGCCTATTTTATATTAATTTTAGCAATAACTTTCAAATATCATTTTTGAAAATTAAATAAAAATATCATTTTCTCCAAATAAGTTCCCACTGTTTATCATAAAATCCATATATTTTATGTTTTTCTTTAGAATAACTAGTACTCCAATAATTAGGTCCTTGTACTTTTCCATAACATTGGTTAGTTTTCATTAAAAGCATATAATCATATTTACTTATCATTACCTTCCATCCAGTTTTAATATTTTTAACGATCATAATATTTGTATTTTTTTTTTCTTCAAAAGCTTCCTTAATTGTGAAAATATTTTCAGGCAATTTATCATAATTAATGATAAATCTTTTTTTATTTTTAGAAACTGTAAGATACTCAACTTTTCCTGTATTGGAATATTCAATATTTATTATTTTTTTAAAACCTTTTTTCAATATATCTCTAAATCTAAAATTACATCTAACTTCATTTTCAATTAAATATAAACAATTACGGCATTCGGTAGATGGGTTTACAAAATGATTCTGTTTTGGACACCATGTAAAATGTGTTTCATAACCGCTTGACAGTATTTCATCCGAAATATCATCAATTGTAAAGTCTCGTTTAGTCATATCCAAAGTATTATTAAAACTTCCATCATGTAAAAAATTAACTTGTACAAATTTATCAATAAACTCATAATCAAAAAAGTCTTTATTACCATTTAAACAAATTGATTGTGGAAAGACATCATGTAATGAATCAATATGATGAAGCAAAGCATAATCAATCAAATCATCATTCCAAATACTAATTTCTTTATAGTTTGAAATAGATGTCCACACATTATTATATTCTTGTAAATAAACATCAACCATATCATAATTGTAACTATCAAATTGAATAAGTGGTTTATTCCATAAATAATTATTTTTTTCAAAACAAATATGAATATTGTTATTAGTAAAATCCTCTATAGCATCAAATATCCAAATAACTTTATAACCTAATGAATTATAAAAATCATTTCGTTCGTTAAATTCTGCATTACTTATTTTACTATGTTGAAATTCAATAATTGTGTTGTTAATAAAAACATCAGCTCTATGTTTTTTTCCGTCTAACTCAAATACAACTTCTTGATTTTCTATTGGAAATTGATTTTGCCAAGAATTATGCCATTCAGACATATCATAATGCCATCCATCACAAGTTGATACTGATAAATGTGAATAATGATGACATTTTATATTGCCTCTTTTAATACATAACTTATCACCACAAGTTGGGCAAAAATATTCGTTACCCCGAACAGCATCATCAATGTGAACTCTTTCTTTTTTATCATTATATGCAATAATCATTATTTACCCCCTTTCTTCAAAAATAAACAACACACTTTCATAATATTTAATTATTTCTTTTTGTACTTCTTTATAGCTTGATATCCGCCAACTGCAAGTCCAACGGTTAAAAGACCTCCGATTATTTCTCCGTTTGAAGTTTCAGTTTTTGAAGGATAACTACATAGCCCATCGTCCACAGTAGCATTTTTATTGTAATTTTCTGCAGAACTATCCATACACCCTTTTATATCATATTTGCAAGAACCATCATCTTTATCAGCATCTTTGTTATAATTATTTGCGTTACTATCTGTACAACCAAAAATATAGTATTCACAAGAGTTATCATCTTTTGTAGCATTTTCTTTATAATTTTTTGCCTCTTTATCCATACATCCCAAGACATCATATACACATGTTCCATTATTTATTGTTGCATTCGGATTATAATTACTAGCACTCGAATCCGTACAACCATATACATCAACTTTTTCTGGTGTACAAAGTACATGTCGGACTTATAGTACCATCTGCGCATATTCTTTTTCCATCTGAAGCACAACCGGCTTCACCACTATGTGAAGAACAACACCCTCTTTGAGCATAAACGCCAATAGGCATTAATAAAATAATTAATAATAAAATCTTTATATTTTTCACTTCAAAAAACCTCATATTAAATTACTTGTATCTTTCCATAACATCTTTTGCAAGAGGTATATCTGCAGGAGCTAAATCATAATTTAATAAATCATTTATTTTTACCCAAGCAAATTCTGAGTGTGCATGAAGTTTAAAGTTACCATCAATATATTCACATTCATATAATTTAAGTATTACATTACCATGTGGATAATTAAAAGTGCTTTGTGATATAAAATCTTTTGCTTTAACTTTTATATCAAATTCTTCATAAATTTCTCTTTCTATAGCTATTTTTTCATCTTCATTTTCTTCGACTTTACCACCAGGAAATTCCCATTTACCTTTTGCATCTTTATCCGTAGATCTTTTAGCAATTAATACTTTATTATCTTTAAAAATTAAAGCCGCTACTACATTTATATCTTTACTCATATTACATTTACCTTTCGTTAATCTCATTATACTATATTTTTACTATTAAAAAAACTAAATGTTTTTGAAATGCACCCTTTTGGGTAGACATTTATAAAAAAACTAGTTTATGTTAGAATA